>TARA_R110000868_G_scaffold107275_2_pt1 | contig 16015 bp, 9 predicted proteins | sample TARA_R110000868 | Tara Oceans TARA_R110000868 (sample SAMEA4397489) | marine metagenome | biome: Polar Biome; feature: [SRF] surface water layer (ENVO:00010504); material: water (ENVO:00002006), including particulate matter (ENVO:01000060) such as... | depth 5 m | reverse complement strand
GATAATGGAATAGGTTTTGACATGGATAAAGTAAAAGATAAGATTTTTGGTTTGCACCAAAAATTTCATACAAATCTTGACAGTAATGGTATTGGATTGTATTTAGTTTACAACCATATAACAAGCCTAGGTGGTCATATCACTTTAGAAAGTAAAATAGATGAAGGAGCCAAATTTATTATAACTTTTCCTGATTAATATCCCTATATTGAACTATTCTTACTAATTATAAAACGGAATTGTATTAAATGATGAAACTCTAACTTTATAATTTAAGCGTTTTTATGATACTAATTCCAAAAATACCAAATAGAGGATCTACCAGTTGGAAATTTTCTACAACCAAGATATTACAATCAGTTGTACTAGTTTGTATCATCCTTTATTTTGGTAAAACACTATTCATTCCTCTTAGTTTTTCATTATTGATTAGTTTCATTCTTTATCCTGTTTGTAAATGGATGGAACAAAAAGGGATAAGCCAAACTATTGCTATCCTAATCGCTATCTTTATGGTACTCCTTATTAGCAGTGGCATTTTATTCCTGCTTTTTTTACAAATAAGTGAGTTTTTAGCCGAATGGGAGCCTTTCAAAATAAAGGTTCTAGAAGCATTAAGTCAAATTAGTCTTTACACCACTGAACATTTCGGCATTACCTTAGAAGAACAGACCTCCTTTTTTAAAAATGCAATAAATAACTCTGGATCAGAAACTTTTTTAGCATTCAAAACTATTTTATATTCCTTATCAGGATATGCTTTTTTTCTTTTAATAATACCCGTTTTTTCAGCACTTATTCTATATCATCGTAAAATGTTAGCGGAAGTTTTATATCAAATTTTTCCATCTGACAAAAAAGAAACTGTTCATGAAGTCCTAATTGAAACCATCAGTGCTTACTATAATTTTATAAAAGGAATGGCATTAGTTTATCTAATCGTTGGCCTTTTAAACAGTATTGGACTTGCAATAATAGGCATTCCTCACCCTTTTGCGTTTGGTTTCATAGCCTCAATCCTTACTTTTATCCCCTATATTGGCATAATGATTTCGTCATTATTACCAATAGCGATTTCTTGGATTACCTTTAACTCTATTTGGTATCCATTAGGTGTTATTCTAGTTTTTTCTATAGTTCAAATTTTGGAAGCCTATGTAATATTTCCTTTTGCTGTAGGTAGTCGTTTAAAAATAAATACGCTTGTCATAATTATAATGATTACGGCTGGTGGCATTTTATGGGGTGCAGCAGGTATGATTTTGTTTATTCCATTCATTAGTATCATAAAGCTAATTGCTGAACGCACAGAGAGCCTAAAAACTCTATCTCTTTTATTAGGTGATGGTATTCACAAAAAAACCAAACCTTGATATCGTAAAACATAAAAAAGCCACAAGATTCAACTTGTGGCTTCTTAGTAGAATACTCATTTTAGCTTTATTCAACAATTCCATTTTGGTCGATGAGATACATCAATGATGCCATAGTCGCTGCTCCCAGTTCTAATTCTCTTTTATCAACTGCATCAAATTTATCATTTGCAGCATGATGATAATCAAAATAACGTTGAGAGTCGGGTTTTAAACCTGCTTTCACTATTTTTTTAGAAGTCAATGGACCAATGTCAGATCCACTATGTCCTTCTACAAAACTATGAATTAAGTATGGTTCGAATAAAGGAATAAAACTGGCGATTTTTTTAAAATTTACGGCATCACATTCTAATGAAAAACCTCTTGGACTAAATCCTCCAGAATCACTTTCTAAAGCAAATATGTGGTTTTCTTTGTTTTTTTGAGCTAATTCTTGATATTTATTTCCTCCTCTTAAACCATTTTCTTCATTCATGAAAAGGACAACTCGAATCGTGTTTTTTGGTTTATACCCTAAATTTTTAAAAATATTGGCTACTTCCATACTTTGCACTACTCCTGCTCCATCATCATGAGAACCATCGGCTAGATCCCAAGAATCTAAATGTCCACCTACAACCATAATGTTTTCTGGATGTTCCGTACCTGTAATTTCTCCTACTACATTATACGACAAAACATCATCATACTGCTTACAAGATTGTTTAAAGTGAAATTGTAGTTTTGGATTATTCTTAAGGGTTTTACTTAATAATTCAGCTCCATTAGTACTTATTGCAGCCGTTGGAATGTATTGTGTTTTTGGAATATCACCATAACTCTGAGCTCCTGTATGCGGAAAATCATCTAATCTCAAATTCATGGAGCGTACGATAGTCCCAACAGCACCAAAACTGGAAGCCTCCTTAGCACCTGCATATCTTTGATCTACAGCCCCAGAATACGCATGAAACGATTCTATTTGTTCGTTATCCATCGGTCTGTTGAAAAACACTATTTTACCTTTTATTTTTTCAGTACCCATTTTTTTTAACTCTTCTAAGGAATGAACTTCAATTACTTCGGCAGTCAATCCATTAGGAGCAGTGGCTATAGAACCACCCAAAGCACAAATAGGCACAGTCGTTTTTGTTTTACTATCTAAAATGTATGCGGTTTCTTTTTCGCCTCTTACCCATTTTGGAACCATTACTTCTTGCAAATAGACTTTATCAAAGCCTAATTTTTCCATTTCAGCCTTGGTATACAAAACAGCTTTTTCTGCATTTGAAGATCCTGATAAACGCGAACCTATTGAGTTAGACAAATGGTCCAACCAAGAATAACATTTAGAATTTGTTAATGCTGATTTGTAAATTTCTTTTAGAACTTGTTCCTCCGTTTTTTGGGCATAAAGAGCCGAACTTCCAATGAATAATAGTGCTAATACCGTTGTTTTTTTCATAAATAGTTTAGTTAATTTCAAAATAGGTTCCGAATTTTAAAATCCTGATTACTGTATAATTTTGCAGGTTTTTTTTATTATTTAATGGGTTCAAAACTAATTGCAGTTCCTCCACCAGGTGCTAAATTTAAACTGATTTTTGATTTGCTTGTTACAACAATTGATTTTATTTTATATGAAATAGGATTTTTTTTCCAATCGGCATCTTTTGCGTCTTCATAAATTATGGCTTTGTATTTTTGCCCTGGAGTCAAGAAATCAAGTTTAATTGTCGATTTTCTAGCATTTTCATCCGTAATGGCACCTAGAAACCAAGATTCTTTTCCTTTTGCTTTTCTAACTATCGTTAAATAATCACCCGGTTCTGCTTCAAGGTATTTACTTTCGTCCCAATCTACAGCGACATCTTTAATGAATTGAAAAGCATCGGGATATTTTTCATAATTCTCCGGTAAATCAGCTGCCATTTGAATTGGAGAATACATGGTCACATACAAAGCCAATTGTTTTGCTAATGTAGTATGTACTTGTTCCGTTTTATTTTTGTCATAATAACTCATTTTTATTTCAAAAATTCCTGGTGTATAATCCATTGGTCCTCCTAGAAGTCTTGTGAATGGTAAAATAGTTTCATGCATTGGAGGATTTCCAATACTCCATGCATTGAACTCAGTTCCGCGAGCCGCTTCGGCTGCCACGTAATTAGGATAGGTCCTACTATAACCTGTAGGATGAGACGATTCATGTGAATTCACCATCAATTTATAATCAGCAGCGCGTCTGGCTACAAAATTAAAATGATTGACCATCGTTTGACCGTCATGAAATTCTCCACGTGGAATAATTTTACCTACATAACCCGTTTTGGTCGCTGGATAACCATATTTCACCATGTTTTCAAAATTGCGATCTAAATGACGCTCAAAATTAGCTACTGAACCTGATGTTTCATTATGCATAATCATTTTTACGTTTTTTGATTTGGCGTAAGCCGAAATTGCAGCAATATCAAAATCGGGATAAGGGGTTGTGAAATCAAAAACTTCCTCTTTCCAGTTTCCGTTCCAATCTTCCCAACCTACATTCCAACCTTCTACTAGAACGCCGTCAAAACCGTTTTTAGCAGCAAAATCAATGTATCTTTTAGTGTTTTCTGTAGTTGCTCCGTGTTTACCTGAAGCTTTAGGAGCATCAGCAAAATTGGTAGCATTTTGAGAACCTGCATAATCCCAAGTTGATTTACCAACATGCATTTCCCACCAAATCCCAACATATTTCATTGGTTTGATCCATGAAGTATCTTCAATTTTGGAAGGCTCATTCAGGTTCAAAATCATTTTAGAACTCACAATATCTCGAGCATCGTCACTCACCATTATGGTTCTCCAAGGAGAAACACATGGCGTTTGTAAATAGGCTTTGTCCCCAATAGCATTAGGAACTAATTGTGAAGTCAATTTATAGTTGTTTACATCCACTTTTAAATGCATCACAGGATAATTCACAACAGCTGCTTCAAAAATATTAAGGTACAATCCTGATGGCGATTTCATCATCAATGGCGTTTGAACCATATATTTCCCTGGAATTGATTTTACACCAATTCCATTATTCATGTTGATTTTAGTGTTGTCAATTTCAGATAATTTGGTTTCGTTGTATTCATATTCATTACTGTCAAAATCGCCAGGAATCCAAAATACTTTATTGTTGTCTGTTAAATTAAACTGTGTTTCTTCATCTGAAATGATAAAATAATTTAATTCTTTTTGTCTTGGAAAATCATATCTAAAAGCAACTCCTTCATCAAAAACTCTAAAAATGATATTCATTTTTACATTCGTTTCTTTTTGAGTTAGTGCTATTGTAAGTTCGTTGTAATGATTAACGATATTAGCTTGTTCTCCTAAAACGGGTTGCCAAGTCTCATTAAATGTAGCCTTTGTTGAAGTTGCAATTTCAAAATTAGAGTCTAAAGCTGGTTTTTCTTTTAATTTTATTCCCAGAATACTTTCTAAAACAACTGCTTTATCTTTATAATTAACCGAATAAGATGGTTGTCCATTACCCGCAAGTTTAAAATTTAAGGTGATTTTATTGGAAGGGGATTGAATACTTTGTGCATGAAGTAAGCTCATTGCAAACACAAGAAAAAAAGAGAAATAATATTTCATTTAGTAACGTTTTTAGAAATGCTAAAATAGCAAATTCTTACCTTATAAGTAACAGATATTATCATACAATTTTACATAAAAAAAACCCTCCAGTACATAAACTGAAGGGTAAACCAAGTAAAATAAAAACCAAACTATTTATTCAACTCAAAAACAACTTTCATATCCGTATCAGAATTTGTGCCTACAAAAGCTTCAAAAGCTCCCGGCTCAGCAGCAAATTGCAATTCAGAATTATAAAATTTTAATGTTTCTTCTGCTATTTCAAAAGTAACTGTTTGTGTTTCTCCTTTTTTAAGGAATATTTTTTGAAATCCTTTTAACTCTTTTATTGGTCTGGTTACGGAACCAACTAAATCTCTGATGTACAATTGAACTACTTCTTTTCCATCATAATTTCCAGAATTGGTTACATCAACACTTACTTTTACAGTATCGTTGAAGTTCATCTTACTAGATGAGATTTTCAAATTTGAATAATTAAAAGTGGTATAACTCAATCCAAAACCAAAAGGATATAAAGGTTCGTTTCTTTCATCAATATAATTCGATCTGAATTTTTCAAACTTTCCTTCTTTATTACCTAGAGGTCTTCCTGTATTTTTTTGATTGTAATAAATTGGAACTTGACCTACACTTCTAGGAAATGTAGCTGATAATTTTCCAGAAGGATTTACATCACCAAACAAAACATCTGCTATTGCAGCTCCTGCTTCACTACCTGCGAACCAAGTATTTAAAATAGCTGGAACGGTTTCGTTTTCCTGTACTAAAACCAATGGACGTCCAGTAAATAAAACTAAAACCACTGGTTTTCCTGTTTTAAGTAATTCTTGCAGTAAGTCTTTTTGAGCTTGTGGAATTTCTAATTTCGTACGGCTACTGCTTTCCCCACTCATTTCAGCAGATTCTCCAAGTGCAGCAACAATAACATCCGATTGATTGGCAATTTTTAAAGCTTCCGCTAATAATTCGGCAGTAGTTCTATTGTCACGGTGTAAGGTTTTACCAAACATTGTTGCGTTTTCTTCAAATACAGCATCATAATCTAGATTACTTCCTTTTGCATAAAGCACATTCGCATTACCAGTTACTTCCTTAATTCCTGCTACAAGAGAAATTGATTTATCCATATTGGTAGCTACACTCCAAGTTCCTGCCATATTTTCTTTGGCATCAGCCAAAGGGCCAATAACAGCTATTGTACCTTTCTTTTTTAGTGGAAGTAATTGATTTTGATTTTTAAGTAAAACCAGCGATTGTGCTGCTGTACTTCTAGCTTCGGCTCTCAAGTCTTTGGTGAAAATTTCAGTTTTTGCTCTATTTATATCACAATATTTATATGGATCTTGGAACAATCCCAAGTCATATTTTGCTTCTAGAATCAGTTTAACAGCATTGTCAATTTGTGCTAAACTTACTTTCTTTTCATCTAATGATTTTTTTAACGTAGTCAAGAAACCTTCGCCTACCATATCCATTTCAATTCCAGCATTTAGCGCTAGTGCAGATACCGTTTGTAAATCCCCCATACCGTGCTGAATCATTTCTGGAATTCCTGTAAAATCGGTGACAACAAAACCTTTAAAGCCCCATTGTTTTCGCAGTACATCGGTCATCAACCATTTATTTCCGGTTGCTGGAATCCCATCAATTTCGTTGAAAGAGGCCATTACTGAACCTACACCTGCATCGATTGCTGCTTTATAAGGAGGAAAATAATCATTGTACATTTTGATTCGGCTCATGTCAACTGTATTGTAATCACGTCCCGCTTCAGGAGCACCGTATAATGCAAAATGTTTTACACATGAAAGAATGGTATTGTTACTAGATAAATCCTTTCCTTGGTATCCATTAACCATTGCTTTTGCAATAGCACTTCCTAAAAATGGGTCTTCACCTGAACCCTCCGATATTCTTCCCCAACGTGGATCGCGTGAAATATCAACCATTGGTGAAAAAGTCCAGTTAATCCCATCAGCACTAGCTTCTTGAGCGGCAATTTGAGCACTTCTTTCAATCAATTTCATATCCCAAGTACAAGATAATCCAAGTGGAATAGGGAAAGTTGTTTCGTAGCCATGAATAACGTCCATACCAAAAAGCAATGGGATTTTTAATCGGCTTTTTTCAACCGCAATCTTTTGTACTTCTTTGATTTTTTGAACTGATTTTATATTGAACAAACCGCCCACTTTACCATCTTCAATATTTTTAGCAACATTGGAACTATTGGCTGCCCCAGTAGTAATATCGCCTGAAGTGGGTAAATTTAATTGTCCTATTTTTTCATCCAAAGTCATCTTTGCCATTAATTCGGCAACAAACTCGGCTTTTGGTTTAATAGTTTCTGCTTTTTTATTTTCCTTTTTTTGGCTGAAGCCAAAGACCGAAAAACACAAAAACGCTATGATAATTTTGTTGTTCATTTCTTATTATTTTTTTATTTGTTGGAACATCCAATCATAAATATCTTTATTGTCATACACACGAGACCAACTATCGTGACCTGAATCATCAAAAATGGTCAGTTCTACATTTCCATTGCATTTTTTTAGTTCTTTATAAATTGTAATTGCATAATCTAGATTTACAACATCATCCATCAAACCATGGAAAATATGAGTTGGTACAGCTGCAATTTTACAAGCTTCATCCAATTGAATTAAATCGACAAATCCCGAAATTGGAACTATCGCAGCAAACAGATCAGGATGTGCAAAAGCTAAATTCCAAGTTCCCCAACCGCCCAAACTCAATCCAGTAAGATAAATTCGGTTTGGATCAATATTATTGTCCTTTTGAATTTTTAAAATCAATCGGTACAATACCTCATTGTCCCACTCTTCGTTTTCAGGACATTGTGGAGCAAGAACATAGGCATCCAATTCATGTGTTTTCAAATATTTAAAAGGACCATGAATTTTTACTTTTTCGATATCCGTTCCTTTTTCACCTGAGCCATGAAGAAAAATGATTAATGGCTTTTTTTCTTTAGTATTCACAGGAATATGCAATGCGTAACCCATTTCGTGTTTTTGTACGATTTCGGTTTTTAATATTCCATTTATATCTTTTTGAGAATAAGACAAAAAAGAACATAAAAGTGCAATTAGAACAATTTTTTGCTTCATAATTCTTTAAAAATTATATTTAGTCGAATGAAATCCTAGTTTTTCTAAGCCAGGTTTTACTTCAGGAGCATTCATAAATAATTTCCATATTAAGCCCGAACGATAATTTTCGATCATAGGAGCAATTGTTCCTTGATCAATGGCTAAATAACGTGGTGTAACCCAATTGTAATTTGGTGAAAATGCATCATAAGGACCTGCAATTCCAACATAATCCGATTTTTTTTCATCGTATAAATAATGTAAAAATTTCATGGATTCTGTTGGTGTATAAGGAAATGACGAAAGCGCTGCTGTAGGTGTTATGACACCCAAATCATTATCAGTATCATGAGCTGAATACCCAGTTGTTCCATCGGTATTTCTAGAATAACTCGCGGTAAGTCCCCAGCATTTTTCAGAATACCCTTTCCATCCTTTTGGATTAGCAACACAATGACTGTAAATGATTTTGGCTTGATTTTGTGTTAAATCCCAATAGTTCGCATACTGATCTGATAATTGAGACGGATCTAATCCTAAGTAAGAATATTGCGCCCAGAACAAAGGTCCCGCATTTCCATTAACCGTATTGTATTTAAAGATTAAAGGAATTCCGTATTGTGTTTTTCCAGTTACAATAGTTCCGCTTCTTGCCCACCCTTCATGATAGGCTGCAGCAGGAATAGGATGTGTAGGTGAAGCTGCTCCAAGTATATAGGCAATTAAACATTCGTTATATCCTTCTAATTTGAATTTCATCTCCCATTGATAGGTAGGAGACCAGTGCCAATACATCGCATTTTCTCCATTAGTATACCAACTCCATTCTACCCCTTTCCATAAATTATCCGCTTTGGCTGATAATGCCATTTCTTGAGTATTTCCGTTTTTAAAATATTCTCTCACAGCAATCAATCCTTGACACAAAAAAGCCGTTTCAACGATATCACCACCATCATCTTTATTACCAAATGAGATGGCATGACCTGTTGTTCCATCCATCCAATGGGCCCATGCTCCATGAAAACGATCGGCTTTATCCAGGAAATCCATAGCAGTAGTCATTCTAGAAACTGCTTCAACTCTTGGAATAAATCCTCTTTCAACACCTACTATTAAAGTCATTAATCCAAAACCAGAACCTCCAGTTGTAACTTTGTTTGACTCGAAACTAGGATTGTCTGTATGATACCGTTCTCTTCCTAATTTTGAATTGGGTTCAGCATAATCCCAAAAATACTTGATAGCATCTTTTTGAACTTGGTCTAAAGCTTCCGTATCTGTTAAAGCAGTTACAGGAGCAGTGGGAGTAGTTGGTAATGGAGTTCCTGTACCTCCTCCTTTTGTATCTGGACTAGAGGACGAACAAGAATTAAAAAGACTAATCAGAGCTACTAAACATAATGAAATCTTCATTGTAATAAAATAATAGGATTAATAATTAAACCTCTAGTTTTTTAAAACTAGAGGCTTATCTAATTTTTTATCTATTGTCTTTTTCTAACAAATACAATGCTTTCACATCATTATTAGAGAGTGAAACATTATAAATTCTGAACTCATCCATTAATCCTGCATAACTTGTAGCCCAATCTTGTTGTGAACCATTATTAAGTGCTGGTGTAGTTTCAAACTGATGTGTTCCAAAAACAACTTTACCATTAGTACCTGCCATTTCAAAATTTCCGTATTTAGGAGCATTATTGATGTTGTCTAAACTTCCTGGATTATCAGCATACCATGTTGCAACTCCTGCAACTCCAGTCGAAGGTGCATAAGCAAAACCAGATAGATTAGTTGCTAATACTCCATTAACATAAGCCGAAATTGTACTGTTAGTAGCATTATAACTAAAAACAACATGAACCCATTGATTCAAACTATTATCTAAATTCATAATAGCGCCTTGCCCTCTCCAAGCTACACCTGCTCTTCCATTTTCAACACCTAATTTTAGTCTGATTCTGTTTGGGAAAGCACCATCAGGATTTTCAATAAAAACATTAATTCCACCCCAAAACTCTAGTGGTCTTACAATCGAAAAAATACCTTGCGCTCCTTTTCCTTGACCTGGTGTTCCAGGATCAACAGTATTAGCCGTATTCATCCAAAATGAAATGGTATAATTATTTAATGAAGTAATTGCCGAAGTAGCATTACCAATCGCATAGCGCTCTTCAGAGCTGGATCCATTATAAGCATTTCCTTTTATACCTTGAGTATATCCAACATTTTTCCCAACTAATCCTGTAATATTGCTTTTACTATCATTCAAATTATCATCAAAACTTAATTTGACAAGTAAATTACTAGCTGCAATATCATCTGAATTATCATAGCCACCAATTGCTTCATAAGCAATCGGGCTATTTACTGTATCTATGCTATCTCCTGCACAGCTTACAAAAAATGGAGCTGCAACAATTGTGGCAAGAAAGTATATAAATTTATTTTTTTTCATAATTACAATTTTAAAAATTAGTACCCAGGATTTTGAATAGATAAACCATTTGCTTCGCTAATAAACTTTTGTGGCAATGGGAAAAGTTCGTTTTTACCTACCGTAAATGTTTTTCCATCAATAGCAAATGCAGCTGGAGCTTGACCCGTTCTTACTAGATCATAGAATCGATCATGTTCAAAAGCCAACTCCACTCTCCTTTCTTTCCAAATAGCAGTTCTAACATCGGCTTGTGAAACGGCAGTTGTATTTGCTAAACCCGCTCTGTTTCTGATTTGATTTAAAATAGGAATTGCAGTTGTTGTTTGTCCTAATTCATTCATAGCCTCTGCTTTTATCAATAAAACTTCGGCGTATCTTAAGTATTTAATATTTACATCCGTTTCCCAACCATCAGTATAAGCTGAAGAATACGCTTTGTAATTGTATCTTGGATTTTCAACGGTTAATGGTACTACTCTACCATCATATAAAGTCGTTCCTGCAAAAATAATTGTTGCATTTTTTCTAACATCACCTGTTTCATAAGCATTCACTAAACTCATTGAAGGCGTGTTGAATCCCCATCCCCATCCACCGGCACCACGAGCACCTTGAGTAGCTGAATATCCTTGAATACCTTTGGCTGGAGTTGAACCAGTACCTTGGATTTCAAAAATAGATTCGGAGTCATTTTCTCCAGTTATTTTATATTGAGAAGCATAATCAGTTACTAATGAATATCCCGTAACAAGGTTTGCATTATCCAATGCTTTTTGCCATTCTTTTTGGTATAAATACACTTTAGACAATAAAGCATATGCAGCTCCTTTAGAAGCTCTTCCTTTTTCAGAAGCAGCATAAGTATCTTTTGTAGGTAAGACTGCTATAGCATCCGTTAAATCACTCACAATAAATGCATAGACCTCAGTAACACTTCTACGAGTTAATTGCATTACTCTATCTTCCTCTGAAGAAGGGTTTGGTAAATGATCTACAATTGGAACGCCTCCGTATGTTTTTACTAAGGTAAAATACATAAAAGCTCTTAAAAACTTAGCTTCACCCATTAATCGAGTTCTTAAATTAGCATCGGCTTGATCTAATTGAGGAAGAAAAGACAAAGCTTCATTACATCGATTAACTCCTTGATAATTAGCTGTAAAAACCTCTTCAACTGAACCACTAGAAGAGTTGTAAGTTAGTGCATCCATTAAATCTTTATCTGATCCTGTATCACCTGGAGAAGAACCTTTGTCCGCATCATCAGATGCGATACTTGACACTCCTATCCATGAGAAAGAACTCATATTCCAATCCGTGAATTTACTGTAAATAGCCGTAACAAAACCTTGTGCTCCTGCATCATTATTAAACAAGGCTAAATCTGTAGTAGATATGGTTTCTGTTTGCTTTGTATCTAAAAAATCATTGGAGCATCCAGAGAAAATCAATGCTGAAAGCACAAATGCTGATATATATATCTTTTTCATTTTATTAAAATTTTAAATTAGCACCTAATACGAAAGACCTCAAAACAGGATAAGCATCCAGTTCAACACCTTGTGAACCATAAGGATCTCCATCACCATTTAATTCAGGTGAAAATCCTGAGAATTTTTGAGTGATAAAAGGGTTTATTGCGTTACAGTATACTCTTGCTGAATTTATAAACGCACTTTTAATAGGCAGTTTGTATCCTAAAGTAATATTATTAACTCTGAAGAAATCACCTGACTCCATATAGTAAGTTGAGGCAACTGGCACTTGATTAAAAGGAGCTGGATTTACCGCTGTAGTGTTATTAACGGTAAAGAAATCAGTTGCTAATACATTTTCAATGTTTTCACCTGAAAAACGTTGCGCTTTTTTACCATTGTACACTTTACTTCCGTTGGTTCCGTATCCGTCAACTGAGAAATCAAAGTTTTTATAATTTACACCCAATGAGATTCCGTAAGTTGATTTTGGTAAAATTGAACCAACATATTTTCTGTCTTCAATACTTAGTAATCCTTGGCTTACAATAGAACCGTCAGCTTTTAAATATTGCATTTGACCATTGGCATCATAACCTGCATAATCATAGAGGAAGAAACTCCCTAAAGGTTGTCCTATTGAAGAATTGTTCAATAATTTTGTCCATTGCCCATTTCCTAATCCTCCACCAATTAAATCTGGTAAATTAGGGTTGCTTAAGCTAGTCAACTCATTTTTATTGTCCGAGAAGTTACCTCCAATCCAATACGATAGATTATCATTGATCTTGTCATCCCAGCGTAATGATAATTCATATCCTTTATTTGAAACTGCTCCTACATGTGCAGGAGAAGTAGAACCTACACCTGCAGTTAAATAAGGCTTCGTATTTAAAATTAAGTTATTAGTATTTTTATCATACAAATCAATAGATCCTTTTAACCTACGATCCATAAACTCAAAATCTAAACCAATTGTTTTTTCCTCAGTAATTTCCCAAGATAAACTAGGATCCACTTGTGAATCAACTGTAACACCTGGATACAAAATAGAACCTCCTAAATAACTGTCTAAACCTGAAGCAAAAGATTGATTATTTAACGGAACATTTTGATTTCCTAATTTACCCCAACCACCACGTAATTTTAACATGTCAATGCCTTTTACATTGGCTAAAAAGCTTTCTTTAGATATAATCCAACCTAATCCAACTGAAGGGAAAGTTCCCCAACGATAATCTTTGGCAAATTGAGATGAACCATCTCTTCTTATTGTACCAGTAATTAAATACTTATCCATCAATTTATATTGAAAACGACCAAAATAGGAAGACAAACTTCTTTCATTATTGACAACATCAGTCAAACTAGTGATGTTAGCAGCATAATCTACTCCAGCCAAAGACCAATAGTTTTCATTTGGATTTACATTTTTTCTTGAGATTTTGATGTGTTCTCTGGCGCCTTTATAGGATTGCTCCACCCCAGCCATTAACTCGAAATCGTGTTCGCCAATTACTTTATTATATACTAAATAGTTTGATAAATTCCAATTGAAATAATCTTCATTTTCTTTTGTCAATAAATTAATATTGGCAGTTGAAGAATACGTACTTGCTACACGAGTTGGATCAGCAGCTAACCAAATATTTTGAGTGTCTTCATAATTATAATTTTTCCAAGTATAATATTCTGCATTAAACTGAGAAGTAAATTTCAATCCTTTAAGTAGTTCAACATCTAGTTTTAAACCACCTTGCATAGTAATGCTTTTTTGTTGTTCATCGAAAAAATTTAATTGAGCAACTGGATTTCCTACATTATTAAATGCAGAACCAGTAGTAGAAGCAAATCCATTTGACCCAACAAATGGTACTCCGTATTGCCCTGAAGGAAAGTATACAGGAACAATAGGTGATTGCTTATAAGCATTAGTAAAAGCGGATAATGGTTTTGGTGTTGAATGAGTGAATCCTACACTAAAATTTTGTGATAAATTGATTTTTTTAGAAATTTTGAAATCATTGTTATTTCTAAAAGTCAACCTACTGTAATCCAATCCATCTAAAATTCCTTTTTCATCATAATGACCCAAGCTGAAAAAGTATTTTATATTTTCAGACGAACCTGAAACCGATACGTTATTCTGAGTATAAGATCCTGTTCTAGTTATTGCTTTGTACCAATCTGTATTAGTTGGTTGATCTTGAGAGAAAGTAGTATTTCCTAAAGCCACATTAGAATAATAAGAATACTTGTTACTTCCTGCCATTTTTACATTCTTTAGCGCATTTCTAAAACCTGCATAAGAATCAAAATCAACAGTAATTTTATCACCGCTCCCTTTTTTTGTTGTAATTAATATTACCCCATTAGCAGCTCTATTTCCATAAATCGCTAGTGCAGAGGCATCTTTCAAAATATCATAAGACGTAATATCATTCGTATTTATATTATTTATGTTTTCAACGGGCATTCCATCTACAACATATAAAGGAGATCTTCCTCCTAAAGCAGTTCCTAGTCCTCTAATTACAACTGTAGGAGAAGAACCAGGTAAATCGGAAGCAATAACTTGAACCCCAGCCGCTTTACCTTGTATAGCTTGAGATGCATTAAGAACTTTGGTTCTCGAAATATCTTCTGCTTTTAATGAAGTAGTAACTGAAGTATTATCCGACCTTTTTCTAGTTCCGTATCCAATTACTACCACTTCTTTTAAAGCTGTATCTTTGGAATCCAACATCATTATTGTCATTGGGGCAGCAGTAGCGGTTGTGGTTACAGCTTCAAAACCCAACATGGTCACTTTTAATGTCTCACCTACTTTGGCATTGATATTAAAATTTCCGTCAAAATCAGTATCAGTATTTGAACTTGGCGATACCACGATGGCTCCTGGTATACCAATTCCGTTTTTATCTAATACTTTTCCCTTAATTACTTGACCAGACATATAAGCTGGAAGTAGGATGAGTGCTATAAAGCTCAAAATAAAATTTCTCATGTATTAATAATTTGTTAAAGTTAGTGGAGCCAAATTAGATAATTACAACGTTATAGTAGCTATAAAGGAATTACAACATAACCACATCAAATGAGTAAAAGCAGCTAAAAAATCAACGCTATAAAGAGGCTGTTAAGGAAAATGAGTACTCGACTACATCGTTATGATGTAGTAATGATGAGTTGTAATTCCGTAAAAAAATGTTAACAATATTGAACTATCTGTAAAAATAAAATGATTTTTATATCATTAATAAAAATTTAGAAAGATTCTCATCCTGAACTAGGTTTAATTTCTTTCTGAGACGGTAACGATGTAATTCGACCCCTCTATATGAAATATTCATCATGGGAGCAATCTCTTTGGAAGAAAGATTCATTTTTAAGTAAATACAAAGTTTAATATCTTTTGGGGTAAGATTTGGGAATTTTTTAGAAAGGTTAATTACAAACTCATTATGAATCTGATTGAGATTGGTTTCAAATGTTTCCCATTCGTGCTTATTAACTGAGTTGATTTTTATTGCTTTTTTAATCTCACTCGTTAATTTATTAATATCTGTTTCGGTATTCAAAATGCCTTGAATTTTTTCAATCATCTCACTTTGTTTCGCAATAGAAAGTGATTTCCCAGCTACTTCAGAAGATTTAGATTGCAATTCTAATTCTAATATGTGTTTTTCATATTCTTGACTGTTTAACTCATTCTCCGCTTTTAATTCCATTTCAAGAATTTTCTTTTGATGCTTTAACTCTTCTTCTCTTAAAGCTAACTTTTGAATGTATCTAATTTTATTCCATCTGTAATACACATATAAAATGACACTAATTACAATAAGGTACAATAGAATCATCCAAAAAGAATAATACCATGGCTTAGCCACTTCATAACTAAACTCAGCTACTTTATTATAATTTAAACCATCATGATTATAAATAGAAACTACATAATCACCACTATCCAAATTATTTAGAAGA
>TARA_R110000868_G_scaffold53744_7_pt1 | contig 16020 bp, 16 predicted proteins | sample TARA_R110000868 | Tara Oceans TARA_R110000868 (sample SAMEA4397489) | marine metagenome | biome: Polar Biome; feature: [SRF] surface water layer (ENVO:00010504); material: water (ENVO:00002006), including particulate matter (ENVO:01000060) such as... | depth 5 m | reverse complement strand
TCGCCGGAGCCGATCAAATCGGAATTCCAGCTTCTCACCGAAGGTCTGCGCCTCGGTGTCTCGCTTGAGGATGCGCTCGACAAGATGTGTGAGCGCATGCCGCTGCCCGAGCTCAACTTCTTCCGCACCGTGCTGATCATCCAGCAGAAGACCGGCGGCAATCTCGCCGAGACCCTGGGCAATTTGTCTGGCGTGCTGCGGGCGCGCCGCATGATGCGCGAGAAGATCGAGGCGCTCTCCGGCGAAGCCAAGGCATCAGCCGCGATCATCGGCTCGCTGCCGCCCGGCGTGCTCGGCATCGTCTATGCCACAACGCCCGACTATATGAGCCAGATGTTCATCCATCCCACCGGTCAGCTGATGCTGCTGGGCGGGGCCACGTGGATGGCGATCGGCATCTTCGTGATGCGCGGCATGATCAACTTCAAAATGTGAGGCGACGGACATGTTCGGCATCGGCTTCACAGATATCCGCGATTTCCTGACCGACCCGCAGTCGATGATCATGATGGTCTCTGCCATTCTGGTCTTCGCGACGATTGTCACGCTCGCTGGTCCGCTCATGGGCGGCGACGAGCTTGGCAAGCGGGTGAAGTCTGTCAGCAACCGGCGCGAGGAATTGCGCAAGCGCAATCGCGAACAGCTCGAGCTCGCCTCGCGCGGCCGCGGCGGCACGATCCGGGCGCAGGAAGCCAAGGGCGTCATGCGCAAGGTCGTGGACTCCCTCAACCTGCAAAAGGCGTTCGAGGACCCGGCCCTGCAGCTGAAGCTGTCACAGGCGGGCTTTCGGGGCAGCCGGCCTGTCATCACCTTCTACTTTTTCCGGCTGACGACGCCCTTCATCTTCCTCGCCGGGGCCCTGTTCTATGTCTTCATGGTCAATGATTTTGGCCTGCCAACCATCACGCGCGTCTGTTTCTCGCTCGGTTTCGGCCTGCTCGGCTATTACGCGCCCAACGTCTATCTGTCGAACACGGCCGCCAATCGCCAGCAATCCATCATGGGCTCTTTCCCGGATGCGCTCGACCTGTTGCTGATCTGCGTCGAGGCCGGCATGTCGATCGAGGCGGCCTTTCACAAGGTTTCCGCAGAGATCGGCACCCAGTCGATGGAATTGGCCGAGGAGCTGTCTCTGACGACCGCCGAGCTGGCCTATCTGCAGGATCGCCGCATCGCCTACGAGAACCTCGCCAAGCGGACCAATCACCCCGGGGTGAAGGCGGTCTGTACCTCCCTGATCCAGGCGGAGCGCTATGGTACGCCGCTGGGGCAGGCCCTGCGCGTGATGGCCAAGGAAAATCGCGACATGCGTCTGGCCAATGCCGAGAAGAAAGCCGCTGCACTTCCTGCCAAATTGACAGTTCCGATGATTGTGTTTTTCCTGCCCGTGCTGTTCGTGGTGATCCTCGGACCGGCGATCATCCGTTTCAATAGTATGTGACGGGATCGGATTGGCGCGCTAATTGAATAGCGAGCCGTATGTTGCACAGGTGGACACAGCCCATGTTTTCCGGGCGCAAATCAGCGGACAAGCTCCGTGAACAGATCGATGCCGCCGATCACGCGGTCGGCGCAGCCATGGCTGCTCTGGCTGATGAGGATGTTGTGCGTGCGCGCAAGGAACTCTCGGCCGCGCCGAAAACGCATTTTGCCGATATGGGCTGGAAGGTGGATCTCGCCATGGCGATGATCGAGCTGAAGGCCGGCCGGCGTAAGCAGGGCCTGCAGAAACTGATCTCGGTCTGCGGCAAGCTCGACGACACTTCAATGGGCCGCGACGACAAGAATTACCTGCGTCTCTATGCACTCTATCGGGCCAGTGAGGCCTCCAAGGGTGGCAAGGCCCCGCCGGAAATGCGGGAAATGGTGGAAGATTTCCGCTTCGATCACACCATGGTGACGCCCTTGCTGCGCAAGGACTTTCCGCTCAAGAAGATGGATGAGAGCGAGATTGCTCCGCCGCCGCCACCACCGCCTGTCCCTGTTGATGAAGGCTGACGGAGCTAGTCGGCGCGCAGCGAATCATAGCGCCGGCGCGAGGTCAGCATGGAGCGGACATAGGTCATGTTGGCTTGAGCCATTTGCGGTGTGACGTCCATGCGGGCGATGGTTTCCGCCTCGTCGAACCGGCCCTGAAGAGCGACCACCAAAGCGAGATTTTGCCGGATGGCGGCTTCCGCGCCAGGCCGGATCATGGCTTCGCGCAGCATGTTCTCGGCCGTCTCGGCTTCGCCCGACAGGGCGTAGGACAGGGCGAGGTTGGACATGATCGCCGGCTCGCCGGGCGAGAGCGTCAGCGCCTGACGGAAATATTGCCGCGCCTGGTCCGATTGCCCGCCCTGCTCATAGGCGACGCCGAGCGTGTTGAGGATGTGCCAATTGCCCGGATCTGCCTGGGCGGCGCGGTGGAGTGATTCGGTGGCTCGCGATCCGCGGCCGGTGGCTGTCAGCGCAGTCCCGTAAGCGAGCAGCAATTCCGGGCTGCCCGGATGCAGGGCGAGGGATTGCTGTGCTATCTCGATCGCGCGCTGGGTATTGCCCAGCTGACGCAGGGCATTGGCCAGCTCGTAAGCGGCTTCCAGATCAGACGGGTTGAGCTCATGCGCCTCGGCCCAGAAGGTCGCCTGGGTGAGAATGTCCTGACTGCGGATCGCCGCGCGTTCCTGATCGCTGGATGGCACGATATTTCGAGCATCCAGCGAAGCCGCCAGCGCCTCTTCATCAGGCGTGCGTGACGTCGTGGCGCAGGCCGAGAGGGCCAGCGCGGCAAGGGGGGCGATGAGAATCGAAATGCGCATGATCGGACCATCAACTGCGAGCGTGGCTTGAATCTGCGCCTGCCCGGTCAAGAATGCGTTAATACACACACTGAGCCGGCCAGATCGCTCGCACACCCCACAGGAAGGTACGCTGCATGAGTACGTTTTTCTCCGCCTCCACTGAAGCCCGGACCGTGCGTCTGGTGACCCAGTCGTCGCGGGACGCAGTGATCGCCCAGCTTCCTGCCGCCGAACGGTCCCTGGCGGCCAGCTTCGCCGCCAAGCCTGGCCAGATCGTCTTGCTGCCGACGGACAGTATCTGCGGCGCCTTGTTCGGCATTGGCAACGGCAAGGATGCCTTCGCGCTCGGTGCGGCGGCTTTCGGTCTGCCTGAAGGCGATTGGCAGATCGAGGAGATGCCTGCGGACATGGACGCCTCACTGGCAAGCCTGGCCTGGGCGCTTGGCGGCTACCGCTTTACCCGTTTCAAGGCAGCAGACCGGGCACCGGCCCGCCTCGTGCCGCCTGCCGGCGTCGATCTGGCGGAAGCGGAAAACCTCGCCTCGGCGGTGACGCTGACGCGCGATCTGATCAATTCCCCGGCCGACATCATGGGGCCGGAAGGGCTGGAAGCGGCGTTCCGCACGCTCGCCAAGGCGCATGGTGCCAAGCTTACCATCACCAAGGGCGATGCCCTGCTCAAGCAGAACTTCCCGATGATCCACGCTGTCGGCCGTGCCGCTGGCGAGGCGCCGCGTCTGCTGGAGCTGGAATGGGGAGACCCGACCCATCCGCGGCTCGCTCTGGTAGGCAAGGGCGTGTGTTTTGATTCGGGCGGTCTCGATATCAAGGCGTCCCAATTCATGCGCCTGATGAAGAAGGATATGGGGGGCGGCGCCAATGCCATGGGCCTGGCCAAGCTGGTGATGGCGGCGAAACTGCCCGTCCGGCTGCACCTGCTCGTCCCGGCCGTGGAGAATGCGATCGGTGCCGATGCCTTCCGCCCGGGCGATATCCTCGTCTCGCGCCTGGGTCTCACGGTCGAGATCGACAATACCGACGCAGAGGGACGCCTCGTTCTGGCCGATGCCCTGGCGCGGGCGGTCGAGGACAAGCCGGCCCTGCTGCTCGATTTCGCGACCCTGACCGGTGCGGCCCGCGTTGCGCTCGGCCCGGAGGTCATGCCCTTCTATACCGGCGATGACGCGCTCGCTGGCGAGATCGCCGGTGCTGCCGACACGGTCTCTGACCCGGTCTGGCGCATGCCGCTCTGGGATGGTTATGAGCGCGATATCGAGGGCGAGATCTCCGATATCGTCAACAGCACGGCCATGCCGATGGCGGGATCGATCACGGCCGCGCTCTTCCTGCGCCGCTTTGCCGGCACGACGCCATGGGCGCATTTCGACATTTTCGGCTGGAACCCGAAGGACCGGCCAGGCCGGCCCAAGGGCGGCGAAATGCAGGCTGTCCGCGCCGTTTACCAAATGCTCAAACAGCGTTTCGTAAACTGACCCCTATTGGGTTGGTCGGTCGAGGTAGCGGCAATGGCGTCACAGGCGATGACTTCGCTTGAGATGATGAGACGGGTCGCTGCGGATGCGGTGCGCGGAGCTGCGGCTGATCTGACGGCACGGCAGTTTGCGCTGCTGCTGGCGATCTTCCTGCGTCCCGGGCCCCATGCCGTGCGCGAGCTGTCCCGTGTGCTGGACCTGCCCAAGCCGGCTGTAACGCGCGCGCTCGATGTTCTTGAACGGCATGGCTTTATCCGCCGTAAACGCGACCGGCTCGATGGTCGGGACGTCTCGGTACACCGGACTGTCAAAGGCGCCGTCTTCCTGTACGATTATGGCGAAACCGTTGCTCACCGCGCTGAGGAGACTGCGTCTTGCCCGCTCTGGATCCCCGAATCACGCCCGCCCGGCCAGATCTCGCCGCTGCCCATCTGAAGGGTGTCGTCGAGGCCGAGCGATTCGTCGAACCGGTCGACCGGCAGGTCATCTCGGCCTGCGCGCCCATACGGCGGACACCGGAGCCGGAGGGCGCGGTTGATGATCAACTCCTCGCCGGTGATGTCTTCGCCATGCTGGAAGAGCGCGACGGCTGGGGCTGGGGCTATTCGCGCGCGGATGGCTTTGTCGGCTGGGTCGATCTGCTTGACTTCAGCGCCGGGATCGAAGCTGTCGATCACCGCGTCACCGCCCTGCGCACCTATGCCTTCTCCAGACCCGATCTCAAATCGGAACCCAATCTTCTTCTGAGCCTCAATGCCAGCTTCCGGGCGGGCCGGCGCGAGAGCCGCTATGTCGAGGCGGTCGGTCTGGGCTGGGTTTTTACCGGGCATATCGCTCCGCTCGATGAGCACGCTGGCGACTTCGTTGCGGTGGCGGAATCATTTCTGGGCGCGCCCTATCTCTGGGGCGGCAAGGAGAGCCTGGGGCTCGATTGCTCCGGACTTGTGCAGATGGCCCTGCAGGCGGCTGGCCTGGCCGTGCCGCGTGACAGTGATCAGCAGGAGGCGCGGTTATCGGCCAGCTGGCAGGTCGTGACCGATGATCCGGCGCGCCAGCGTGGCGACGTCGTCTTCTGGCCAGGCCATGTCGGGATCATGACCGACTCGGAACATCTTCTGCACGCCAATGGTCACTGGATGGAGGTGACGCTCGAGCCCTTCGCCGAGGCCGAGGCCCGCATCCGCGAGGGACATGCTCCGGTCAGGACGATTGTGCGGCCGGTCTAGCGTCGGCTATTCCTGCTACGGACAGAAAAAAGCCCCGGAGCTGATGCGCCGGGGCTTTTTCATGGTCGGTTCAGGGAAAGCCTATTGGCCTTCACTGCCATCTTCAGGGCTTGCCGGGGCAGGCTCTTCAGCTGGCGCTGGCTCGTCTGCCACAGCGGCGGCCGTGTCGTCATCGGACGCTGTGTCCTCTGCGGCAGCCATATCCGTTTCCGGAGCTTCCGCAGCTTCCGCGGCATCGTCCATGTCGTCGGAAGCGAGCGGGGCGGGCAGCGGCACAGGCGAGTCGCTCAGCGAGCGCAGATAAGCGATCAGGTTGATGCGCTGGGTTTCATCGCGCAGACCGGCAAAGGACATTGCCGTGCCAGGCGCATAACCGGCCGGGCGCTCGATGAAGGCGTCGAGATGGGCATAATCCCAGACCCCGCCAATATCCTGCAGCGCTGCGGAATAATTGAAGTCCTCGACCGAGGCGATGGTGCGCCCGACAACGTCCCAGAGGTGCGGGCCCGTTGAATTGGCGGCGCCCCGCTCGAAATTATGGCAGGACTGGCAACGGCGGGCGACGCGCTCGCCGGCCGGGATGTCGGCATTGGCCAGCAGCAGGCCATAGTCGCGAGGACCTTCCTCGACGGCCGCTTCCTGAGATCCGGACGAGCCGCTCTCAATCGCAGCCCAGTCCACCGGATAAGCGGTGTTCTCGGCCGTCAGCTCTTCAGGCGCATGGGACTTGACCAGCATGTGCCCAAGTTCAGTGATGATCAGGACCGCCAGAATGCCGCCAATGATGACGCCAAGGATCTTGTTGAAGAAGAGATCGCCCATCGACGCCCCCGTAACGTTTTAGCCGAAAGTTGGTGCCGTGTTTGGCATGTGACGCGCCTGCAGGCAACAGGGTAGCGCGTTCTTCTGCATGCGGTATCAAGCCGCATTTTGTCTGGGATGGGAGATGAGCCGCCAATCTCGTTAGTTCCGTTGTGGCTGGGCGAGGTGTGGCTCCATTGCCGGACCCGGGCAATCCAACTGCCGAACATCTACTTGGGCGCAGTTGTTGTGCACGCTTGTGGTGCGACAACCTATCAAATTGACAGCCGGGAGGTTATCCAGAGAATGTATACTGAAGTGTATGCATGTCGTGTGCGCTTGTGTTGTTCAACTTGGGAGTACGCAGCATGACCCGTTCCATTCTCGCAGCTTCTGTAGCAGCGCTTGTACTGGCCACAACCGCTCAAGCTCAGGATGCCGATGTATCCCTCGGCGTCGGTTACGATCGCATCAGTGTCGGTGATTTTAATCTCGACTCACTCGTCTTGCGCGGCGACTATGATTTCAGCGATCATCTCGCCATCGAAGCGCAGGCAAATTTTGGTGTCGGCGACGATACCGTAATCGACTCCGGAATTCCTTTCGACATGAGCCTCAATTATGCGGTTAGTTTGTTCGGTGTTCTCCGCTTGGTGAATAATGAGAGAGGCAGCATTTTCGTGCGGGCTGGCTATACCACTGCCGAATACGAGAACAGCGCATTGGGTACCAGCATCACGGACAATCCTGATGCCTGGGCCTATGGCGTAGGCGGCGAATACCGGTTTGACGGGCGAAATGGTGTGCGCTTTGACTACACCATGGTCGACTACGACGGCGCCGACGCAGACGTCTTCGGGATCACCTATGTCCGTCACTTTGGTGGTTGATGGTGTACAATAAATGAGACGTTTGGGCCGTGCGCTGGGCGTGCGGCCCTTTTTCATGCGGGGCTCAAATCTCGCCCGCCGCCCAGAGTTCAATCAGACGGCGCGCGATCGCGACCGAGTCCGGCATCTGGACGTCCGGGTGGATGCCCGCGAGCATGTCATTGACCTCGGCACGGGAAAACCAGCGCGCCTGCTCCAGCTCGTGGGCGTCCACAGTGAGGGTGGCATTGAGCACGGGCGCGACGAGCCCGACCATCAGGGATGACGGGAAGGGCCAGGGCTGGGCCATGACATAGCGGGTCGCGGCGATATCGGCGACCACGCCGGCTTCCTCGAACAATTCGCGGGCGCAGGCTTCCTCGAGCGTCTCGGCCGGTTCGACAAAGCCGGCCAGTGCCGACCACATGCCGGGTGGCCAGGCGGCCTGGCGTCCGAGCAGGCAGTTATCGCCATCGACCGCCAGCATGATGACGACCGGGTCGACGCGCGGAAAATGCTCCGTGGCGCACTGTCCACATTGACGCTTTGCGCCACCGGAGACGGGTGTGGTTGCGGCGCCGCAATTGGCACAGAAACCGTGGCGCGCATGCCAGGAGAGGAGCGCCTTGGCGTGAGCATAGACGGCAGCTTCCCTGTGCGGCATGCCCATTGCGGCGCGGCGGGCATCGAGGAAGGCGAGGGCGTCTTCCGGATCGGGGTCGCGCGCCAACTCGGTCGCGAAGACCGGGATACCGTCCCATTCGCCCAGATAGAGGCGCATGCGCGGCGCGCCATAGCTGGCATCACACTCGGCCAGTGGGAGCCAGGCCAGGCCGCCATTGGGGTAGAGGCCCGGCAAGCCGTCGCGCAGCACGATGGTGCGGGTTTCGGGCCGCTCGGCCTGAAGGGCGAAATTGGCCTCGTCGCGCCGGAGCAATTCACCGCGGTCCAGTGGCGAACCGGCGAAGACCAGCGGTGAGCGGTTGGCGAGGATGGAACGGTCACTCATGGGCAGAATCCGGTCTGATTGGCCACGGCTGTGTCACCATGGACATGGGGAAGGCTTACAGGCCATCCCGCAGGGCTTCAACGCCATCATGCCGGTCACAGCTCGAATTGCTGAAGGTGAGAGGGAATGGTGCTCGGCCAGTCCAGTTCGGCGGAGATGCGGTCATGCAGCCCCTGCGACGCATGATCCTCGCCGTGGACCAGGAAGGTCTGGCGCGGCGATTTGCGGAAGCCGCCAAGCCAGCCCATCAGCCCGTCGGCGTCGGCATGGGCAGACAGCATGGTCAATTCCTCGACTTCGGCGCGGATCGACACTTGCGTGCCGTGGATACGCATTTCCTGAACGCCGTCCAGCAGGGCAGAGCCGGGCGTTCCCGGTGCTTGGAAGCCGCAGATCAGGATGGTGTTGCGCGGGTCCGGGGCATAGGATTTGAGGTGGTGCAGGATACGTCCGCCGGTCACCATGCCGCTGGCGGAAATGATGACTTTGGGCATCGGGTCAGCGGTCAGCGTCTTCGAGGCCTCTGTCTCGCGCACATAATTGACCATCTCGCCGATCTCGGCGGCGTCTTTAATCGAGATGCGGTGCTCGCCGAAATGCTCGCGCAGGATGGCGCTGGCATTGATCGCCATGGGGCTGTCCAGATAGATGGGGACCGAGCCGATACGGCCGGCCTGCTTCAGGCGCCAGATATGATAGGTCAGCAATTGCGCCCGGCCGACTGCGAAGGACGGGATGACCAGGGTGCCGCCGCGCGCCGTGGTGCGTTCGATGATGTCGCCGAGGGCTGCCGCCGGATCTCCCTGCGGGTGAAGCCGGTCGCCATAGGTTGTTTCGAGCAGCAGGTAATCGGCGTGTTCGATCGGTTCCGGATCGAAGAGGACCGGATCTCCGGTGCGTCCAAGGTCGCCTGAAAAGGCAATCACACGATCATGCCAGCGCAATTCAATCGTCGCGGCGCCGAGGATGTGACCGGCCCGCCGCAGGTGGAGCCGGGCGCCGCCGGTGATTTCCGTTTCTGCACCAAATGCCACGGCGCGGAATCGGTCCATCGCACGTTCGGCATCGTCTTCTGTATAGAGAGGTAGCGCCGGATCATGCCGGGAGAATTTCTTCCGGTTGGCGTATTCCGCATCCCTTTCCTGCAGATAGCCGCTATCGGGCAGCAGGATGCCGCACAGATCGATGGTCGGCGGCGAACAGAGGATTTCGCCTCGATACCCGTCCTTGATCAGTTTTGGGATATAGCCGGAATGATCGAGATGGGCATGCGAGAGGATCACGCAATCTATCGTGTCGGGGGGCACCGGGAAACGGTCCCAATTGCGGGTGCGGATATCGCGCTTGCCCTGGAACAGACCACAATCGAGCAGGATCCGCTTGCCACCGGCCTCTATCAGGTGGCGCGATCCGGTCACGGTGCCGGCTGCGCCCAGGCAGGTCAGTGTCATCGCGGTCATGGCAGGCCTCCAGTGCCGCACGGGAGTGCCGACATCGTCATGCTAGCAAGAAGTGCGGTGACCATGAAAGCGGGAAGGCGAAATCATCTTGCAATTTGAGAATCATTCTCATTTAATATCGGCAGGAGGTTCCTGCGATGAGCAATGCAACACGTATAGCCGCAAGCCCACACCCGGCCCAGGTCGACGGGGCGGTGAGAGACTGGCTCGAGACCCAGGCGCATATTGTCGGATACTGGCGCGAAGTCCTTGTCTCGGCAGACGGTGATGCCAGCCTCATTGCGGCTCTGGACGACCATGCCAGCTTCCTTGAGGCCGCAGCACGGATCGGCGCGGGCGGTTTTCACCGTCATCAGTGAGGCCATGGCTTGCACCGGGCGGCATGCCGGGCGATATAGATAGCCGGAAGATCGGCGGTGGACGCGCTCCTCGCCAACCCGGTCAGGTCCGGAAGGAAGCAGCCGTAACGAGTTTCGGCGCGGGTCGCTGTCCGGTCTTCCACGCGCGCCTTCGCGCCCAGTTTTCGCGCTTCACCCTCTCCAGCCGAGCGAGCCGATATGGATGATTTGCCGCTGCCATCGGACGAGACAGGCGCAGCGGAGCCGCTGATGCCGGGGCTCGACCTGCCCAGGACCGGGCCACAGCCCGGCTATCAGGTGCTGGCGCGCAAATATCGTCCCGATACTTTCGAAGATCTCATCGGCCAGGACGCCATGGTGCGCACCCTGACCAATGCCTTCGCCGCAGGCCGCATCGCCCATGCCTATATGCTCACCGGCGTGCGCGGTATCGGCAAGACGACGACCGCCCGCCTGATTGCGCGCGCCCTCAATTTTCGCAATGCCGAGATCAATGCGCCGTCGATGAAGCTCGATGTGCGCGGCGAGCATTGCGATGCCATTGCCCGCTCGGCCCATGTCGATGTCATGGAAATGGATGCCGCCTCTCGCACCGGTGTCGGCGATATCCGCGAAATCCTTGATGGTGTGCGCTATGCGCCGGTCTCCGCGCGCTACAAGGTCTACATCATCGACGAAGTGCACATGCTCTCGACCTCCGCCTTCAACGCCCTGTTGAAGACGCTGGAAGAGCCGCCCGAGCACGCCAAATTCATCTTCGCGACGACCGAGATCCGCAAGGTTCCGGTGACGGTGCTGTCGCGCTGCCAGCGCTTCGATCTCAAGCGGATCGACCGCGATGTGCTGACCCATCACCTGGAAAAGATTTGCGGTCTCGAATCAGCCTCCGTTGATCGCGAGGGGCTGTCGCTGATCTCGCGCGCGGCCGAAGGCTCGGTGCGCGATGCGCTCTCCCTGCTCGATCAGGCCATCGTCCAGGGCGCCGAGGCTGACGGTCCCGTCAGCGCGGTCCAGATCCGCGACATGCTTGGCCTGGCCGACCGTGCCCGCGTGCTCGACCTGCTCGAACATGCGCTGGCGGCACGCACCAGCGAGGCGCTGACCGAGCTCGGCTCGCTCTATGATGCCGGCGGCGACCCGGTCGTGATCACGCGGGATCTGCTGGACTATGTGCACGCAGCCTCGCGGGTGAAGGCTGTGGGGCCCAATGCCAGCCTGGGCGAGGCGGCCGATACCGTCGGCCGGCTTGTGACGCTCGCCGAGAGCCAGAGCCTCGCGCAATTGACCCGCCTTTGGAAACTCCTTCTGACCGGGCTTGATGATGTGCGCACCGCTCCGGATCCACTCGCCGCAGCTGAAATGACACTCCTGCGCCTGGTCGCAGCCTCCATGCTGCCCTCGCCGGAAGAGGCGGCCCGCCTGCTCTCCAGTCAGCCGCCCGCAGCGGCAGACAGGGAGGCGCCGGGAAAGCCTGAGACGGCCGCTCCGGCCGAGCCCGCAACGGCCATCGCCGAAGCCGCGCCGGAATGGGCCGAGATGGAAGAGGCGCCCCAGCACGGGCCGGACAGTTTCGAAGCGCTGATGGTGCTGCTGCAGGAGCGCCGCGATATCGGGCTGCAACTCGATGTCGAACGGCATGTCCGCCCTGTCTCCTTCAAACCGGGCGCGATGACTTTCCAGCCCGTCGACGGTGCGCCGGCCGATCTGGCGCAGCGCCTGTCCAAGCGCCTGCAGGAATGGACTGACACGCGCTGGATGATCCTCGGGGACGTCAATGCCAAGGGCGGCGAGACCTGGTCGGAACGGCGCCAGCGCGAAAAACAGGAAAGACTGGACGCGGTACACCGCGATCCGGCGGTGGAAGAGGCCATGCGGCTCTTCCCCGGAGCAGAAATTGTCCGGATCACCGACGCGGTTGAGCCGGACGCACGTGAAACGGCCAGCAAAGCGGAGAATCGCGCATGACCGATCTGATGGGTTTGATGAAACAGGCGCAGGCCATGCAGCAGAAGATGGCCGAGGCCCAGCAGCGCCTGTCGGCGAGCGAAGTGACCGGTGAGGCCGGTGCCGGCCTCGTCTCGATCACGCTGAGCGGCAAGGGCGAGATGCGCCGTATCGCCATCGATCCCAGCCTGCTCGACCCGAATGAGGCCGAGATCGTCGAGGATCTGGTGATCGCGGCTCATGCCGATGCCCAGCGCAAGATGGAAGCGCTGCAGCAGGAAGTGATGAAAGAGGCCGCCGGCGGTCTGCAATTGCCTCCTGGCATGTCGATGCCCGTCTGAGCCGGCTGGACACCACGCGATGCGCACCGCTTCTGCAGGACCTGAAATTGAACGTCTGATGACGCTGCTGGCCAAGCTGCCAGGGCTGGGTCCGCGCTCGGCCCGCCGCGCTGCGCTCCATCTTCTGGGCAAGCGCGACAGCCTGATGCGCCCGCTCGCCGAAGCTCTCAGGGACGCCGCCGACAAGATCGGCGCCTGCACCGAGTGCGGCAATCTCGATGTGACCGATCCCTGCGCTGTCTGCGCCTCACCCGGGCGGCAGCCGGCGGCGATCTGCGTGGTCGAGACCGTGGGCGATCTGTGGGCGCTCGAGCGCGCCGGCGCGTTCAAGGGCCGCTATCATGTGCTTGGCGGCGTTTTGTCAGCGCTCGACGGGGTCAGGCCTGATGATCTCAATATCGCCAAGCTGATCGAGCGCGCCTCGCGTGAAGAGGTCAGCGAGATCGTGCTGGCGCTCAATGCCACGGTTGATGGCCAGACGACGGCACACTATCTGGTCGACAAGCTGCAGGATGCCGGCGTCTCGGTCACCTCGCTGGCGCGCGGCGTGCCGGTCGGCGGTGAGCTCGACTATCTCGACGATGGCACGCTCGCGGCGGCTTTCAGAAGCCGCGCAGCCGTCTGATCTCTCTTCCCTGACTATCGAGCCGGTACCGCCTAGAGCGAAATCGAGGTTGCGAGGTTCATCAGCCGCGGGGCGAGCCTGGGTTCGAAGGCACTGGCCTGGGCCCAGCGGCGGCGGATCCGGCCCGGCAGGCCGGCGATCTGCGGCGGCATGAGCTGGACCGCAGCCTCTGCCATCTCCCAGCTGCGAATGCCCAGCGAGGCCAGGCCCGGCGTGAGAATGCGGCCCTGGTCGAGCGGGACTTCATAGCTGGCATAATACTTCTTGTAGTGGGCCCCGCCGCGGCCAAGATCGACGCGGGCAATGCCCTGTGTGTCGGCGTCGGCAAATATCCCGTGCAGCAGGAGCAGGCCGGGCGAATACTTCGCCAGTGCCGGATCATAGGCGGGGAACCAGGAGTGATAGACGCCGCCAGCTGCGAGCCCGAACTCCACCGCTGCCAGTGTGTCGCCGAACCAGAGCGAAACGGTCCGTCCGGAGAATTCGGACGTGTCCCGCTGGCGCAGATCATTGAGTACCATCTGGACCCAGTCGATCCCGAACACGTTGAGCTTGCCGGTCTGCTGGTATTGCGCCTGCTTCCAGCGGCGCAATTGCCCGAAGGCCTCGCCAGATGGATCTGTCCATTCCACGCGCATCGGCCCGAATTGCCGGATCGCGGAACGTTGCAGCCGGTCCAGCTTGCGGAAATGCGACGGGAACTGGCTGCGGCGAGTGTCGAAATAGCGCGCCGCTCCCTCGGACAGGTCAGCGACGGTCGAGCCCTCGCGGCCATGATGGCCCTTGCTGCCGAGCGGATTGTACCAATTGTCGAAGACGAGCGCCGAGCCGCGTCCTGCCTGCAGGACAGTGCCCGGACAGATGCGATGGCCCGGGGCGGTGAGAATGCCCTGGTAATCGCTCATCGGGGCGCCAACCGGGCGGACGACACCGTCTCGTGCAAGATGATGCGGGAAGACGCCGATGGCCTCGCCATTCTCCTCGATCACAGCGATGCGGACATCGCCGCGCGCCGCTGCGATGGCCTGCGTGAATTCAAAACGCAGATACGGGCTGGTCAGCCGCCCTCCCGGAGCGGCCCAGCTGTTCCACTTTGCACTCAGCTCGGCTGGAATGTCCTCGATTGAGACAATACGGGCCTTCATGACCTCTCCCCGGTTTCGCTTGCGAGGGGAAAAGCAATTTGCGGGCCGCACGTGTGAGGTGGATGACCGTTTTTGTCCGGCCGGGTGTGATAGGTTTCGGGCAAGATCAGATTCGGGTGAATTTCATGGACATGGCCAATCTTCTTCTGCCCGGCGGGCTCGCGGCTCTCGCCCTGGTGGCGATCGTGATTGCAGTGGTTGAATCTCGGGCTCGCTCGCGGTTGAGGCAGGAGCTGAGTGCCAATGCGGCCGAGCTTTCGCGGGAGCGGGAATTGCGCGCCAGTGCCGAGCTGGCCCAGGCCCGTGCGGAAGAGCGCGCGGCGCGGATCGATGAGCTTACCGCGAGGCTCGCGGAGCAGACTGTGGCGCGTGAGCGGGCCGAGCAGACGGTTGCAGCGAATCTGGCGCAGATGAAGGAACGCGAGAAGGCTGTCGCGGACGAACGCGCCTCGCTGTCGAAAATGGGCGAGGAGATCCGGGTCAAATTCACCGCGCTCGCCGGGGAAGTGCTCGACCAGAGCCAGAAGAAGTTTCTTGAGCGGGCCGGGGAGACGTTCAAGGCCAGCCAGGAGAAGACCGAAGGCGGTGTCAAATCGGTCGTTGAGCCTGTCCAGAAAGGCCTTGAGGCCTTCAGGGCGCAGCTCGAACTGATTGAAAAGGAACGCCATGCCCACAAGGGCGAGCTGGACAATCAGATCAAGCAATTGTCCGAGGGCGTGTCCAGCCAGCACAAGGAAACGGCAAAGCTCGTCAACGCCCTGCAGCGCTCCTCCACGACGCGCGGCCAATGGGGTGAGCGCACGGTGGAGAATATTCTCGAACTCGCCGGCCTGACCGCTAATATCGATTATGAATCCCAGCACCAGACCCGCGACAGCGATGGCAATGCCATGCGGCCGGACTTTGTCGTCCGCCTGCCCGGTGGCGGACGTTTCGTGGTGGACTCCAAAGTCGCGCTGACCGGCTATCTCGACGCTGTCGAGGCCGAGGATGAAGCCGCCCGCAAGAACGCCCTGCAACGGCATGCCGCGCAGGTGCGCACCCATGTGAAGCAGCTGTCCAAGAAGGAATACGCCAATGCCGTCGATGGCGCGATCGACTTCGTGGCGCTCTTCATCCCCGGCGAGAGTTTCTACAGTGCGGCCATGGATCAGGACCCCGATCTGTTCGACGACGCTATTGGCAAGGGAATCATCATCGTCACGCCGGCAACCCTGCTGGCGCTTGCCAAGGCCGTCTCATTTGGCTGGCGTCAGCAGGCGCTGGAGGCCAATGCCGAGAAGATCGCGGCGCTGGGAGCCGACCTCTACACCCGCCTCAGCACATTCTCGGAGTATCTCGGCCGGGTCGGGTCGGGTCTCAAATCGGCGACGTCCAATTACAACAAGGCTGTGGCTTCGCTGGAAACGCGTGTGCTGGTGTCCGCGCGGAAGATGTCGGAAATGAATGGCGCGACCCAGACCAAGGTCATCGAGGCTCCCGAACAGGTCGACGAAGCCCCGCGCGCGCTGGCAGGTCCGGAAGCGACAGATTCTTGATTCGGTAACCGGCGCGTCCTATCTAGGGCTCATGGCTGTCAGAGATATTATCCTTGTTCCCGATCCGCGCCTGAAACAGGTGTCTCTTCCCGTTGAACGGGTCGATGACGACTTGCGCGAGCTGATGGATGACATGCTGCAGAGCATGTATGCCGCCGATGGTATCGGCCTGGCGGCGATCCAGGTCGGCGTGCCCAAGCGCGTGATCGTCATGGATCTGGCCAAGTCCGGTCAGGATCCCGAGCCGCGCTATTTCGTCAATCCGGTCCTGTCCGACCCGTCCGACACGCTGCAGCCCTATGAAGAGGGCTGCCTGTCCGTGCCGTCAGTCTATGACGAGGTCGAGCGTCCTGACCGGGTGAAGATCAATTATCTCGATTATGACGGCGTTGCCCGCGAGGAGATCGCCGAGGGCGTGTTTGCCGTCTGC
>TARA_R110000868_G_scaffold4805_7_pt1 | contig 16020 bp, 10 predicted proteins | sample TARA_R110000868 | Tara Oceans TARA_R110000868 (sample SAMEA4397489) | marine metagenome | biome: Polar Biome; feature: [SRF] surface water layer (ENVO:00010504); material: water (ENVO:00002006), including particulate matter (ENVO:01000060) such as... | depth 5 m | reverse complement strand
GGCAACACTCGCGCAGAGCCGTGCAGGATTCAATAGATGTTCCCTATAGATGTGCCCAAATAGCTAACTACGGATACAAACAGGATAGTCGCCGCACATGCGAACCAGCCTGCAGATTTGTCGTAACGGTGTTTCAGGCTACGCTTCTGTACAAAATTCCAACACTTTATTCGGTAACATCAGGCTACCAAATGTAATCCACTGGGTGTTATTAGCAGATTGACCCAAGATCGACATCCAAGCAGGATACGTCTGGTATTCATACGCAAAAACGGATCAGGGAAGACAATGGCAAGACGCCTCAGGTTGAATCTGTTGAATACGCTTCAGGTATCAAAACACCAGTCGGCGGTGCAGCTGTCAGACTTTCGTTGTGAATGGTGCCTGACCACAGTCAGCAACAGTGTCAGCGGATTTTTGTGCCACCACTGCGAGACTATCTTGCGTGCTCCCTACCCGGCGTGCAGCCAATGTGGCGAACTATTAAACTCCACTGAACGCCGTTGTCAGCATTGTCAGCAAACGCCACCCGCATTCGACTACACTCTGGCGTTTCTGCCCTACCAAACACCCGTTAGTTATTGGTTGCGTCAGGCGAAAGACCGCCGCCGCTACGAATGGCTGTTACGTCTGGGCTACTGGATGGCTCGCTATCCCCCCGCCGCCATCAACCAGGTGGACGCGTTTACCTATGTACCTTCAGGTTGGCAGAAACGCCTCTGGCGCGGCTTTAATCCCGCTCGGATTATCTGTGAACAACTGGCAGCGATGCACCACAAACCGATATTACACAAAGCGCTGCGCCGTCGTGGCAGTACGCCGCAACGGGGCCAACAACGCCAGTCCCGATTGCTGCAGGCCAGACAACAGTTTGCCAGCGGCCAGCAAGCGCTGGACGGCTTGCACCTGCTACTGATTGACGATGTGCTCACTACCGGTGCAACGGCAGATGCCACAGCAGCGCTGCTGAAACAGCAAGGTGCCAGTATTGTGGGTGTCTGGGCGCTGGCACGGACGCCGCCTCCCGGAATGCCGATACCAATGCCACAGCATGGATGTGGGTTGCCTGAGAGTCAGGCATAATCGCCTGTCGAATCCAGATGAGGCCCGATCATGTCTGCACATCCCTACGCTAACCTGACCCCGGAACGGGTGATGGATGCCATTGAGTCAGTGGGCTATCTCTGTGACGCCAGGGTATTCCCGCTCAACAGTTATGAAAATCGGGTGTACCAGGTCGGTATCGAAGAAGGTGAGCCGCTGATCGCCAAGTTCTATCGCCCTGATCGCTGGAGTCGCGCTGCGATTCTGGAAGAGCACAAGTTTATGTTTGATCTGGTCGAGGAAGAAATCCCCGTCGTTGCACCGATCCAGATTGATGGCGAAAGTCTGTTCTATAGCGAACCCTTTATGTTTGCGCTGTTTCCGCGCCGTGGCGGCCATGCACCGGAACTGTCATCCAATGCCGATCTGGAATTGTTGGGGCGCTGGTTGGCACGCTTGCATCAGGTTGGCAGTTGGGAGTCCTTTGAACATCGGCCGGTCATTCTTGGCGCACAGGATCTGGCCCAGGCCGCCGAGACGGTGCTGAGCTCTGGCCATATGCCCAGCGACTACCACGCAGTGTATGCCAGTATCTGGCCACAGCTGGTGCAAAGCCTTGAGCAGCAAATGTCATCCCGTCCTTTCCGTACCATTCGGGTACATGGCGACCTGCACCCTGGCAACCTGCTTTTGCGTTATGAACAACTGTGGATGGTCGACTTTGATGATTGTGTACAAGGCCCGGCCATGCAGGATATCTGGATGCTGCTGAGTGGTGCACGGGACGAACAATTGTCTCAGCTGGACGTCATCCGCAACGGTTATGAAATGTTCCGCCCCTTCCCCTATACGGAACTTTCACTGGTCGAGTGCCTCCGAACCATACGTGTTATGAAGCATGCTGCCTGGCTTTGCCAGCGTTGGGACGATCCGGCTTTCCCTATCGCCTTTCCCTGGTTTGACAGCCATCGCTTCTGGTCAGAGCACATTCTGACTTTGAGAGAACAACAGGCGGCACTGCAACAAGAACCACTGGTACTGTTTGCCTGAGCCTGTTGGGCAGCAGTGCACCCGTTTTATATATCTAACATGCGTTAAGGAACTGCTATGACTCGATCGATGACATCTTCTCTCCTGCTGACCACTCTGCTCTGCACCGGTACTGCAGCACATGCCGATGAAATGGATACCAGCAAGCTCTATTTGGGCGGCAGTTTTTCCTACAACACCATCGACTCCCCATTTGGTGGTGGCAGTGCCGATGCAACCGGTGTCCAGGGCTTTGCTGGCTATGAAATGGCGACTCTTGAAGGGGGAATTCATACCAGCGTTGAACTGGGTATCAGCCAGACCGGTGACTTCGACCACACCGATGAAAGCATCAGTGGCTTGTGGCTCGCTGCCGTCGCCGAAAAAGACCTGCCAGAGATCAGCCCCAACCTGTCACTGCTTGGCCGGGTTGGACTGGATGTGGGTGACGACGACGGCATACTGACCGGTGTGGGTGTTGGTTATCGGCTTAACCGCCAACTGCAATTACGTGGGGAATTTGTTAACAAGGATGCGTCCAACCAATACCTCGCCAGTTTGCTCATCAAACTCTGATATTGGCACCGGCATCTGGACACACAGCCGGAATATACAGTCTGAACAGACAATGAGATCGCAATAAAAAACCGGCCATCGCCGGTTTTTTATTGCGCTTTTATTAACTGCAACAACAAGCAGAATCAGCGTCGCCCTGAACGACGCAACGCCGAGGTGGTGTAGTCACTGGACGAGCGCTCTGCGCCAAAGACGTACGAACCGTCCTCTTCATTATCCAGACCCAACGCCAGGTAACGGCCAGAGGTCAGGTCGTAGAGTACTTCCAGGCCGTACCATGGCACCGTAGCATTGTAGTACATCACCTCATGGCCTTCCGCCACACGCCACAGCAATCCACGGCCATCATAATGATCAATGACCGATGCCTGCCAGGTATCTTCATCTATATAAAACACCCGCTTGGCATAAACATGGCGCATGCCATCTTTCAGGGTCGCTTCTACCTTCCAGACGCGGTGTAATTCGTAACGTGCAAGATCCTGGTTAATATGGCCAGGCTTGACGATGTCATCGTACTTCAGTGTGTCAGACTTCAGCTTGTAGCTGTTATACGGAATATACATATCCTGCTTGCCAATCAGCTTCCACTCGTAGCGATCAGGTGCACCATTGTACATATCGAAGTTATCCGAAGTACGCATGCCGTCGGACGCTGTGCCAGGGCTGTCGTAGGCAATGGTCGGTGCCCGACGAACCTTGCGTGAACCGGCATTGTAGATCCACGCCTTGCGCGGTTCTTTTACCTGATCCAGGGTTTCATGCACCAGTAGCACGTTACCGGCCAGACGGGCCGGAGACAGTACATCCTGTTTGAAGTAGAACAACACGTTGTCGTCCTGACCCGGCGTGTAGTCGGTCAGCTTGTCACTGAAAGTGAACTCTTCCTGAAAACGGACCAGTGTGTAGTCACCACTCGCCTGGGGTGTTACCTGGCCGATAGTACGTTCGACACTGCCACCGCGATAACGGACGATATGGTTCCAAATCACTTCCAGGCCCGTTTTGGGCATGGGAAAGGGAGTACCGTCGACGTAGTTCTCCAGACCATTGCCACCATCAACCAGTTTGGTCGCCGTCGCATTACTGGCCGTCACATCGTAGATGCTGCGAGGATACGCAGCGGTACGATGGGAGGGATAGACCGGCATACGGTAACTGTCCGGGTATTTTTCAAACATGGCTTTTTGGCCAGCCGACATTTTGTCGGCATATTGTTTGTAGTTACTGCTATTGATCACAAACAGCGGCTTTTCGTCAGCAAACGGATCAACCAGCTTACCACCACTGACGTATCCGGCCGGGGCCTGCGTCAGGCCACCGGTCCAGGCGGGAATATCACCCGACCCGGCCTTGTTGGCACCCATAGGGGTCAGCTCATTACCCAATTTAGCAGCTTCTGCGGCCGTCACTGCAGCCTCGGCAGACAGCCCGAGCAGCGAAAGCATCAGTGCACTGCCCAGCACACGTATCGTCGATTTGATCATTCTGTGTTCCTCGCTTGTTCCACTGTCTGCCAATTAAAATGAATAGGATGCAGACAGACTGATGTTGTCGCGGTCTTTAATCTGGTTGTAATCACCGCCGGTGTAATTGGTATAGCTCACATCGACCGATGTCTTGTTCAGATACACAAAGCGCATGGCCAAACCGGTGGTCAGGCGGTTATCAATAAACTGGGCACCGGGTTCTGGGCCATTACCCTTGTCATAGGCAAGCGACACAATCGGGGTGATGTTGACCCCTGCCAGCGCATTGTTGTAGTCGAATGACATGCGCAAACGCACACCGCCAGAAAGCCGGGTAACGTAGCCGTCATCGGTACAATTGGCAGCATGCACGTTTTTACCACTATTTGCTTCATTAGTGCCCGGTACGGTGTCGGCGGTACAGAAGTTGGTATCCCCTGCAGCGCTATAAACGCCATCGTTGTTACCAATACCGTAAGCGCCCGAGCGACCGTAACGAGCATCGTCCGTATCTGGCAGATCCGGGATAAAGCTCACCCCCAACTCACCCACCAGGGCTGCACGGTCGGAACCAAGGATACGATCAAAGAACGCAATATAGGTAGTTTGTGCCTGCCACATATCAAACTGATCGTAACCAACGGCCAGTTCACCCGATAAATCAGCCGGGTTACCGCCAACTTCGGCCAGCCGCTGCTGATACATACGGCTATAGGGAGCAGCGTTACCGGCCAGCAGCAGCTCAAACGCATTCCACTGCAAGGGCATATCCGGGCGATAACTGATTTCTCCAGATACCGAGGCGCCGCCTTCTGTTGCCGTCGCAAAACTTAATCCCATCACCTGAATATCTTCAGGATAAGCAATCTGGTAGAGCGGATAATTGCTCTCGTAGGTGGCATTGGCATTGTAGTAACTGCTGTCAGACTTGTTCACCACCACGCCGTTGATAAACGGCAAACGGCTGTGAATATTCATGTAGTAGGCACCAAATTCCGTGTCACCCAACGCTTCGGAATACCAACGTAATGCCAGACCATATTGGCCGGAATCTCTGGGTTCATCGTCAGACAATCGTTCCGCCACCGGTGCAACCCGTTCAGACAGGGGCTGATTGTCCGCCACTTCCTGATCTCGGGCTGCCAGGATATCCAGCTCACTGGAGCTACCTCCCAGGATCACCGGGCCACAGCCGTCGGCAACAAAATCGGACGAAGAGAAGAAGGTGCCGCATGGATCAGTACGGGTTTTTTCCCACTGCAGCTGATAAAAAGCCTCTACCGACAGGTCTGGCGTCAAACCGACGGAGGTATACAGCATATTGACGGGCAGCAAGCCTTCTTTCAGCTCAGCGCCCGGTTTGCGGAAGGCCGAGGCATCCACCGGGTTAATGCTGTTGATACCACCCTGGATAAAGGTGCTCTCACCCCAACTTAATACCTGACGCCCCAGACGTACCGAGAGCGGTGTCTCGCCAATATCAAAATCACCCCAGACATACGCATCCAGCAAGTCATAACCACGACCCGCAGCATCCTTGGTTTCATTACTGAGTGCCTTGAAATCCGTATCGTCATTCATGATGGCATCGTCGTAAAACGCCCGAACCCGGAAAAAACCGCCGTAATTCTGATAGGTCATTTCCAGATCGGATGTCCATTTTATCACTCGGGTATAGACATCACCCTTACCGTAGTTCTGTGTGCCGTCGTCATAATTGTACGAAGAACCCGTCGCATCGTTGCCCGAGGCCGCGCCATTACCAGGCATAATCTGATACGCACCAGGTTCCTGTAGTCGCCAGCCGATACCGGCACTGACGGTGTTGTCCAGTCGCATATCGATCGCGCCAACAGCAAACTCGGTTGCCTGAACAGAAGTGGCTGCAAGAGCCGAAATGGCCAGAGCCAGTGGAAGCTTTTTCATCGCGTGCCCGCCTGTATTCTTATTATTCATGGTCGCCCCTTTACTCTGCCGCTGCTTCAACAATACCAGCGCCACCATCGACCAGAGTCGGTGCTGCCGGATCGTTAAACAGGCTCACAATGTGGTTGGCGATAACACCAAAGGTCGCAGCCGTTTCCGCAGTCGCATCGCTTGTATCCGGTACCGCCATCGAGATATGACTGCTCAAATCCGCATTGAGGCGCAAGGCAACCTGCACCGGATGAGTGGCCGACAAATCGGACGAGGTATCCACCAGCGTCGCACTCAGAACATCAATCAACGGTTCGGTACCCGATAACGGGGCATCATCCACCGTATTCGGAATAACGTGATCACCCACCGCCTCAATCAGGGTATAAGGCGTACCGGTGGCTGCCAGCTGTTTAACGTAGTTGATCGGGTCAGAGGCATCCACGGTCGCCTGATACACATACATCAGTGACTCATAGTCCGAGCCGCCCTGAGTGAGGTTAAAGCTGTCGGGATCTGTCAGTCCTGCCACGATTGTCGGGCCATAGGCATCGGAATGTTCAAGCATTTTTGCCAACCCACCACCAGGAACACCAAAAGCGGCAGCCTGCACCGGATTCAAGGCACTGTTACCTGTGGCATTGGCCGCCAGCGTATTGGCGTTATTGATCGCCACAAATTCGGTACCGACAATCGCACCCAACGAAATACCGGCAAAATAGATCTTGCTGGCATCAAAATCCGGCGCACTGTTCAACACGCCGTTACCGTCACCATCGATATCCATAAACGGAATCGACGCATTCAGGTTGAGTAAATCCATCACTGCCTGACGGGTGTTATCGCGCGTGGTCTGGAAGCGCACAAAGTTAATGTAAAGCGAACCGGAGACATTCGCGGCAGCATCCGTTGCGCTGACCGCTGTTGGTGCTACGCCATTGGCGGTCAGCCCAAAGTGACGCTGACTGTAAGTTTGGGCCGTAACAATCTCCGTCACCTTGGCCAGCAACGCGGCCGTGCCCTCGCTTTGCCCCAAGGCGTACAAACTGGTTGCACTGTTCTCGCTGTGTTCGCTGCCCTCAACAATCGCCAGGGCCGGTACTGCCGCAAATTCGGCCCCCAGCATGGCGGACAGATCCACCGTATCGGTTGGCATCACCCCGTGTAGCGGCAGGTCAATGGCGACCGTGGCATAACAGTTCTGGGCGAACTGGTCTGCCAGCGGCAAGGTATCCAGGCGCTGGGAGCGTAAACCGTGTTGATAAATCACCACTGGCCAGCCGGTCGCCGGTTTGACGCAACTGGAAACCGGCTCAACCACCAGTACCGGTGCTGACACGGTGCCCTGGGCTGCGGCAAACGGGAACAAATCGGTGACGTTTTCAGAAGGTGCCGCATAAGCCGCCGCCGTTGTGGCATCGGCTCCCAGCGCCAACTGAATATTGCTGATCACATCGGCATCAGACACCCACTGTGAAGTAATCACATTGGCGGCTGTCAGCTGTTTCAGCAAACAGTCAGAGTCCGTTGCACTCGACGGTGTACAGCCATAACCGGCGGCCGGACTCTCACCACTGTAGGCACCCTCTGGCGCGCTGTGATAATACGGCAGTTCAATACGGCCACTGCGGAATGTCGACTGCAAACCAGCCGCCAACAAGGCTGAAGGAACTGACGCACTGGTGCTGAAATCCGTTTTGCGCGGTGCCGGTGTCGGCAAGGTAGCCAACAGGGTATTGCCCTGAATCAGCGCCGTAGCGGTCGCGGTATCACCACTGGCCATCATGGTGACGGTCGCCATTTGAGTGCTGGCATCGTCGGTGGTGGTGTTGAGATAATTCTGCACCACCGCTGGAATATCCTTGTTGCTCAAGGCACTGTTGACGTTACCGGGGGCGGCCATGGCATTCATCACGGCCGTTGAACCGCCGGTGGTAAAGGTGTAGGCAAGCGCAACATGAACATCGCTGCGCTGCAGTACACCGCCGACAAAACCTTCCGCCAGTTGCTGCCAGCCTTCTACCGCTGACTTGGCAGATTCAAGAGCGTCCGTATAGGCTTCCAGATCCGGATCAGACAGGTACTTGTATTGCGTCGAGGCATCAATCTGATTGCCATTGGCGCCCAGCAGGCTGTCGAGCACCACCACCAGATAACGGGTGCTTTCCAGTAGCGGCTCAGTTGGGCTGATACGAAGTACGTTGTTACTGAGGTTGCCATCGGTGTAACTCACCACCTCGGCACGAATAGCAGGCATGCTCAGGTATTGAAACGGCGCTGCAGAGTCCAGAGAACCCAGTTTGGCTCCACCCTCATAGTTCAGTGGCACCAGATAGACCGAGCCAGCGGCAACGTCAGTCGACAACTCACCATCAAAGGCAATATCAAACGGCGCCGTAACAGAAAAACCATCCAGATCGTTAATGGCATCGTAGACCGGGTTGTAATCAGGGTTGATATCACCCGTCGCCGACAGCGGAGCGATGTCTTTGCCCGCAGCATAATACAGAGTGCCATCCACATCGGTGGCATCGACGGCGGAGCCATCGGTATTAGTCGGGTAGGTTTTGAACAGAAAATCGATATTTAACGGTAATTCTGACGTAGCAGGATTAAACATCGGAGAAACAAAAGTATCCTGATTTTCCCCACTACCGGCGAGCACCGAGGTTTGATCGACTTCACTATTGCCATCCACACTGCTGATGTTGCAGCCAACCAAGCCCGCGGTTGCTGCCGCAATGGCCAGACCGAGAAACGTCTTGTTAACCATATTGCTACCTGTCGTATTGTTGTTATTAGTACTGTGAATGGATAAGGAGGCATCCATAGCCACAGCTATGAGAGGAATATAGTCTGCCAAAGCGCTCATACTCATCCCTCCAAAGTATGAATCCACCGAGAATGGCCATTGCTTTTGTTAAGTTCTGTAACAAGCAAATCTACCCGTGTGCACGCCAAACCGCCTCGGCACCAGCTACTATCAAAAGTCTAGACAACAAACCGGCATTCAGAAAGAAATCAGGCAGGCCTGTGGCCTGCCTGATAAAGCATGAAGTGAGCAGCGGGGGGTCAGAACACGATGGTCTTGTTACCATGCAGCAGTACCCGATCTTCCAGATGGCTACGCACGCCGCGCGCCAACACCATTTTTTCCACGTCCTTGCCCAGCCGTACCATATCGTCCACGGTGTCGTTATGGCTGATCCGAATAACATCCTGGTCGATGATAGGGCCCGCATCCAATTCCTGGGTCACGTAATGACAGGTGGCACCGATCAACTTCACCCCACGATCGGCCGCCTGGTGATAAGGCCGCGCGCCTACAAACGACGGCAAAAAACTGTGATGAATATTGATTACCTGACCGATATACCGCGCACATAACTCTGGCGGCAAAATTTGCATATAGCGCGCCAGTACGATGGTATCGGCCTTGTGTTCTTCCACGATCGCATTCACCCGGCGAAAATGTTCCGCCTTGTTGTCTTTATCAACCGGCACATGAAAAAACGGGATACCGTGCCACTCTACCAGCGAGCGCAAGGTGTCGTGATTGGAAATCACACAGGGGATATCACACATCAGTTCCTGGCTGTGCCAGCGGTGCAATAGATCTACCAGGCAGTGGCTGCCCTTACTCGCCATCAGAATGACTTTTTTCGCGCTGCCGGAGTCATTGATGTGCCAGTCCATACCGAACTCGGTGGCAATCTCCGCAAAACGACGGCGCAGCTCGTCAATCTCGAAAGGCAGCGACTCCGCCCGAATACAGTGGCGCATAAAGAACCGGCCGGTGGCCGCATCTGAATAATGGTTGGCCTCGACAATCCAGCCACCCAAGCCGGAAAAAAACTGCCCCACCCGAGCGACGATTCCGACCCGATCTGGACAAGAAATCGTCAATCGATACACACGTTCCATAAGAATTCTGCCTGTTACCACGCTATGCTTAAAAATGTCTTGAACGGTTGTCAGAGCGAAGCGCACCAACAGCAGTACAAGCTGTTCGTTTGCCGCGCATCGACAGATAATATTTAACGCTGCCGGAAACCGTCTTGGTGAACCCATCATTGAAGGTACGCTGAGTTTAACCGCTAATCCGCTCATTGTATGTGCCTGGCAACAGACGGAGAGCATCATGGCCATTATCAGTTTTGATATGGGGCAGCGAGTCATCACCCCCGAGCAACCAACAGCCCGCAAGGTTGAGCGTACCGGCGCCATCAGCCCTGCCAGCGCTATCCACCCGAAGGCCGGCAGCGAAACAACACCAGCGGGGCATAACCCACCCCGCAACCCCGCGATCCACCGCTATCAGCAACAGGCTCGACAACAAGACAACACTCCCCGCCCGGTGCTGTACGTAGCCGAGCTGATGACCGTTTCGCCCACCACTCTGCCAGCAACAGCCACCCTTGAAGAAGCCTGGTTATGCCTGCGCGAGCACCCCTTTCGCCACTTGCCGGTCGTTACAGAACAACGGATTCAAGGGCTGCTTTCTGACCGGGACCTGCTCACTTACTACGCCTCACCCGACCAACATCAATCCACGGCAACACTGATGTCGATCGCCAGCCGTCCGGTGATGTGTGTCGAAGCTCATACCGACATTCGCCAGGCTGCAGCGCTGCTGTGCGAACAGCATATTGGCTGCTTACCCGTCGTTGAACATGAGCTGATCACCGGCATTCTGACCCGTAGCGACTGTCTGAGAGCACTCAGTCGTTACCCCGAAATCACCCTCTGGGTCTGACGGTTAATGCTTCGACACTGCACTTCCTGGCAAATGCAGCCATCAATGACCCGTCCAAGAAGCGCACTCAGATTCCTTAACTCCGATGGCTTACATGCTGTTATTGCTGCAGTTTTTTTACCCGCAGCCTATAGTGATCAATACGACCGACGGCAGGAAATGACCACATCCATGAACAGCTATGAACTGATTCACCCCAAAACCCATCTGCGCGTACTGTCGCGCTACGAAATACAACAGTTACGAGACGTCAGCAGTCAGGCTCACGACCTGGTACGGCGCTGCTGCTACGCGGTATTGAGTGCCGGTAGCCAGAACGACAGCTATGTTGAAATAGAAGAAGCCTATCAGCCGTTCGATATCCACTTTGAACAAGAAGATCGGGGACTGGTATTACGACTGATCAACCCCCCGGCCAGCGCCTTTGTCGACAACGAAATTATTCGCGGTGTACGGGAGCAATTATTTTCTGTACTGCGGGATGTTCTCTACGCCCAGGATTCCATTATCAAAGCCCAGCGCTTTGACTTGAACAACAGCGAAGACATCTCCAACGCCATTTTTCACCTGCTACGTAATGCCGATGTATTACGGGCGGATCAGCTACCCAATCTGGCGGTATGTTGGGGAGGCCATTCTATTCCACGCAGCGAATACAAATACTGCAAGGAAGTCGGCTATCACCTCGGTCTGCGCGGGTTGGATATCGGTACCGGCTGTGGCCCCGGCGCGATGAAAGGTCCCATGAAAGGGGCCACCATCGGCCACGCCAAGCAACACAACCGCAACGGCCGTTATATTGGCATTACCGAACCCGGTATTATCGCCACCGAGGCCCCAAACCCCATCGTCAACGAACTGGTGATTTTGCCAGACATTGAAAAACGCCTGGAAGCCTTTGTGCGCATGGCGCACGGCATTGTTATTTTTCCTGGCGGGCCGGGGACTGCCGAGGAACTGCTCTACCTGCTGGGGATTCTCACCCACCCGGATAACGCCAGCCTGCCGTTTCCGGTCATCATTACCGGGCCAAAAGAGACAGAAGACTATCTGCAAGCGATCGACCGCTTTATCGGAACCACATTAGGCGCAAAAGCCCAGGCTCGTTACCAACTGATTATTGATGACCCACAAGCGGTCGCCCAGGCAATCAAAACCGGGATCCACGGCGTCAAGATCTGGCGGCAACAGCAAAAAGATGCCTACTTTTTTAACTGGTCATTACATATCGAAGCAGACTTCCAACACCCGTTCGATCCGACCCACGAAGCCATGGCAGCACTCAACCTGTCGCTAAAAGCACCAGGACACCAGCTGGCCGCCGACTTGCGCCGTGCCTTTTCCGGCATTGTTGCAGGTAACGTAAAAGCAGACGGCATCAAGCGGGTACAGGAGCATGGCCCCTACCTGTTGAATGGTGATCCGCAAATTATGGCCGAGATGGACGCCTTGCTGGCTCGCATGGTGGCTAACGGGCGTATGAAAATAACAGGGGAGTATACCCCCTGCTACCGTATTTCAAGTCGGGGAGTCTTGGAGTAAGCCGACCCGTACCTGCTTTTTAAACGCCAATCAGGTACGGGCGTATTGCAGCACCGTCATGTTTCAGTAGTGACTGAGTATTTCCGTGATACCCGTCTTCTGATCGACTTCAACTTCATCGTACACGTTCGTCAAGGGTGTGATCACCGCTTCGCGGCCCAGATTAAAACTCTGCTCTTTAACGATCACCCGATAAGCTTTATTTAACTTCAATGCTCGCTCAGCCGAAGGCATTAACAGATAGCTGATATCGTCAGAAATTTTGGCAAATTCTGCGGCAACAGGGTTACCCTCGGAATCAAAGAATTTCGCTAACACTTCGTCGTTGGTGCGGAATTCATTACCGGTTGGGTTATGTGCCAGGTAATAGGCAAACTCGCCAGCACCGTCTTCACGCTTCAGGTCTGCAACCCCCGAGAAACCCTTCTCCAACCAGTGATACCAGCCCTGACGAAAGCTGTTTTGGGTATCAAACTTGCGTTCGAATGAAAGAACCGTGTCGTTGTGTGCACCAATAAAGCCATGACAACCCAGGCAAAACGCGTTTTCTTCGTACGTTTGCGGACGCAGTTGCCCGGCATCATCTTCAATAAAGCCTTGATACAGCCAACCATGCGAAGCGTAAACACCTACTTCCATGTTGCCGAAGATGGTTTTGGTACGACTCGGGAAATCGTGACGCTCCTTGATTTCCTTGTTCACGATTTCGCGCAGGTCGTAATAGGTGCGCCAGCCCATCTTGCGGCTATAACGCAGTTCCTTCATACGAGCCGCCATGCCGGTATTGCCAGTGGCCTCGTTGATATCCAGGTAACGCACACTATGCAGAAATTCGGTACCTTCCGGGAACAAACGCGCAGCCAGATGAATATCACCTTTTTCCAGTTGCGATTTGGCCACCCCCACGTAAGTCATATATCGGCCGTCATTCGGGGCCCAATCGTAGGTAATTTGAGTTGTAGTGCCCAATACACCATTGTTATCCAGATCGACACCAAAACGCGTTTCATCGGTGGCATCAATCATGACATCTTGTTCTTTCAGCAGCGCTTCGACAATGGCCAGGTTGATCTTGTAGGTCTCCAGGTCAAAGGTTCCTGTCGTCAGTTGCTGGAAAGCTTCCGGCAGTCTGATCATCACATCATCGGTTGAGCCATTGGTGGGCATAAAGGTGCCCAGGAACGGGTAGTAAGCATAAACGCGCCAGCCGCTGTACTGTCCATCCGGGGCAATATCAAAGCCCTGCTCATTAAAATCAAACCAGGCATCCGGGGAATAACCCTCCCATTTGCCATCACCATTACGATCCCATTCGGCAGGAGGGTTGGCGAGTTTTGCTGCGAGAATGATGCCGCCATTGTCAGCGCGGTAGTTATCCTCGCGAACGTATCGCAGAATGTCGTCGTCTGAAATCGCCGCTATATCATTCGTGCGATCCTTACGGATATTGGCCCAACGATTCACTACACCACTCTCTGGAAAAGCGTACGCTTCCTGTACGTCAGTATCGTTGAGATAGTTGGGGCGTTTACTCTCACCATGACACGCATAACAGGGGTTGGATACTTCCCCATTTTCCTTGACCGGATTGGTGTAACACTGAGGCGGGATATAAGGCGTCGGACTCTCGGAAACATCTCTGGTGATATCGGTCAGAGTGCCGTAAGCCAGATTGGTAGCAACAGGATTCGTCGTCTCTTGTTGATTATTATCACTGCTGCTATCCGGGGAACTACTATCTTCAGTCTGGTTTTCATCATGTTCACTGGCATCCGAGTTACTGTCAGCTGTATGAGAAGATCCACTGTTATCAAAACAGGCGGACAAAACCAAAGGAACCAGCAGTAGGCAAATTCGGAATGTGTTCATTTAACAATACCTTTAAAAAAAGGGCAGCTAAGCGCCGCCCTTTTTGTTGATCGATCAAGCGATAACTACCAAAACTTACTCTGCAACAGCAGGGAAAGGCCCGATATAGCCAGTGTATGCACGGTGTGCATCACCTGTTGTATCTTCTTCTTGGTCAGACTCACCATAAGGATGCTGAATCACAGACATCAGGTAGGCGAAACCATTGATGTTTGGATACCAGTAAGGGGAAGTCGTTTCAGAACCGTACGGTGTGGTCTGGATACGAATCAGATCCTGGCTGGCAAAGTCGTAAGCCCAGATGACATCGTTCTGGTGGTTACCAGTATCTTCACCAATGATCAGGTAATCATAACCGGACATGTAGGTCACGTTATCCGGCTCGGAAATACCATTGATATGACAGCTGTTGGAGGACTCAAAACCGGCCAGCTGGGCTTCAACGTTCACACCTTCAACACCGTTGCTGGCCTTGGTTGGACGACCAACGACCAGACCTTTCATGGTTTTGGCAACATAGCTGGAACCAATGGTGCTATCAACCAGCAGATCCAGTTCATAAACCGCACCACAACGATTCTTGTTCAGCTGGATATGGTCTACCGGTGCAGAGGCATCGGCTTGCATGCTGTTATACACACGAGACATGGCAACATACAGCTTGTTGCGCTTGCTATCGTAAGTAACACCTTCTTCCTTGGAGAACTCGGTGGTTGCACCCATCAAGGCAGCGTAACGACGGGTTTCCAGGCGGGAAGCAGCCACTTCCATACCGGTTTTCACAGCCAGACATTCGGTTGAACCGTTGGCAGCAATTTTGGTGTGGGCAGCGTTAGCACAGGTGCCGTCAGTCTGCACTTCGGAGGTTGCGAAGATGTCAGTAAACAGCAGCGGATCGGTGGTGTCGGTACCGTGTACGTAGGCACTGACAGTCGCGTTGTCTGCATGACCCAGAGAGATCCAGTCCAGAGTCGCTTCACCAGCACCTGTATCAGAAACCTGATTCCACTTGGCTGCATACAGGTTACCGGCACTCAGATCACCAGCGGTGTCGGCCACGAACATGAAGAAACCAACGTTGGAGCCGTCATCCGTGATGTAGGCAGTTTTGGAGTCCGGCATAACATAAGCCAGCTCAATGGCCACACGGCCCATGGCGTAGTGCTTGGTCATATCAACGGTTGGAGTACTGGTGGCATCCGTGGCGTCAGTGCTCACTTCAATTTCAGTGTTCCAGCCGTAGTAGTAAGGGTTCCAGCTCAGATCACCGGAAACGTAGTAATCCAGTTGAGTGGAGGTGTAACCGTCAGCAGCCGCTTCCGTTGCTGTTGGCAGACTTTTGGCATCTGGCTCATATTCTTCAGACGCCAGGTGGGTGTTCCATGGGGTCACAGAAGCAGCACAATGTACCCAGCCACCATCAACGCCTTTCTGATCCAGCTGGGTCAGGCTGATTGGTGAAAGAGCACCAGTCGTTTCATCCTGATCCAGTTCGAACAGGAACATGGCGCCCGGACGGGTTTCCATCTGGGAAACAGAGAACAGGCGACCATTCACTGGCAACAAGGAGGTGTGTTCGTTAGCGTCAGTAATACGCAGTGAACTGTCTTCTTCAGTCAGGGCAGTGCCCATATCATCAACCAGCTGGCCGAATGTTACGCCAGTGATTTCATCACCAGAACGGGCGAACTCATGGTATTGACCACCGAAAGATTCGCCATCAATAACCGCTTCAGACACCAGGATTGCACGTTTCTGAGCATCGCTTGCAGGGGCTGGAACACCAGTAAAAGTCAGTTTACCAGTGCCAACAGCAGG
>TARA_R110000868_G_C10970396_1_pt1 | contig 16035 bp, 20 predicted proteins | sample TARA_R110000868 | Tara Oceans TARA_R110000868 (sample SAMEA4397489) | marine metagenome | biome: Polar Biome; feature: [SRF] surface water layer (ENVO:00010504); material: water (ENVO:00002006), including particulate matter (ENVO:01000060) such as... | depth 5 m | reverse complement strand
AGCGAAGCTGTGAGCCAAATTTCAACTCCTTACCTTCTGTCAGAACTTTAATTAAATCCATTGTATTTTGAAATGACTCCCCAATAATTATTGTCTTCTCACTTCCATATATTTTAAGAAATATCTTTTTAATTTCTTTTCTATCAATTGGTTGCGAAGCTAAATCTACCCATTTTTTAATATATTCAGGTATCTGAGCTTCTTGTTCTTTGTTTATTGTGTTAATCATATAATTAGTCGCGTACGCTTTGAAGTAGACCTGTAAAATAATTGAATTCTTTCTTGATATTTATTTGATATATCGCTGGTTGTATTTTGTGTGTTTTATGCACATCTTTACCTGTTTTCTCGTGTACTAATTCAGCTACTTTCATAGTCATGATATATGTTTGACCGTTATGTTCATAGACATTAAATGGCTTATCTGCAACTAAGACATGGTGATGCCCTGTTTCTGAGTGAGCAACTATGTGCTTATTAGTTGATAATTTAAGTATTGCTCCTGCAGGAAGAGACTCTACGATTTTCATAGTTAGTTCTCCGTGGCGATAAGGATGTTTATTATTTTTAATTATTTCTTCTTCTTTTAAGATTTTGTTTGATTTCATATATGTTTCTTTATTTTAATTATTTTAATAGTTACTGTGGTTTCTCTCATTGTTAGCTACCTCTATGATTGTTTTAAATGATGATAGCATTTTTTCTACTGCTTTTATTTGCAGTCTGATGCCTATTTCATTTATTCCGTCATCTGTCATTTCATATTTTCTATCTGCTTGACTATCACTTTTGCAAGATTCTCTTAGTAAGAGCCATGTCTTAGGTTTTCTAGCTAATATATCTCCGAGTATACCTGATAAGAAAGAGTATTGACCTGCTAGTTTATTTCTATGTTCACTAGCTATGTGAGGCATACAGTTTCCTGTCATTAGTATATCTTGAGCTTCTTTTATAATGTCCATATTATTTATTTGGTAAATGTTCATTTAAGACAAAACCTGCAAACTCATCACTTTCTTTTTTATCAGCCGTTGTTTGGAACGTGCCGTTAAGTTCAAGTAGTAAGTCTGATTTTACTTTAAAACCTGCTTCATTTGCTATTTTTTCCATTCGACCTTTTAATTCATTTCTAAGGAAATTCTCTATTTTAGTTAGTCTAGCTTCTATAGTCATAGGAGAAGGTCTCTCATTAGGTAAGGTGTGTGGAGTTAGTATTCTATAGTTATAATACATTTTACCATTAAACTCTCTCTCATTTATTCCTAAGTCTACTTTGTCTCCTGCTTTCCAAGCTAGTGACTCTTCAGTAGCAAATCCTGATAATAAATCATCGTTTGTTTCTTCTGTTGTTATGAGGACTTGTGTATACTCTTCATTATTTTTATTTACTCCATCTTTTCTAGCTGTTGTTTTTATTGTGTATATCATATATTTAGAAAGGCATGTCTTCATAACTCAAATCTTTTGCAACTGGAGCTATTTTGTTAATTGGTTTTTTATAAGTTGGTACAGTGATATCATCTGAATGAGTAGCATCTGTATCAAAATCTTCTCCTTTAGTAATCAAGAATAAATCAAGCAAGGTATTTTTGAGGGCATATGTTGTAGCCTTACCTGCCCCTTTATCTTGACTGTCTACTCCGTGACCATACCCAGCTAGCTCTATACTTTCTCCACTCTCTTGGTGTATGAGTAAGTATCTTGTATTTACCTCTGTAAAAATTGATTGTTTAGACTTCGTTTTTGAGTAACTATCTACTTCTTCCCATCTATCTACTTTTGTTTTAGCATCTACGCTTATAGGTAGAATTACTAAACCTTGTTTTATCATCTCTGGACGTAAAGTATTTCGCACTAGACTATCTGATATAGCCTTATAAGATGATTGACCAGTTCCGACACTCATCGACTTTTCTATTGCAGTGATTTCTTTTGAGACTTGAAGTATTGCCTTTGTGATTTCTTTCATATTTTTATTTTAAATTTTTTAATGTATCTTTTGTAACTATTTGATTTATTTCACTTTCTGTTAGACTTTCTAGAAATCTATCTAATGCTTCATCTCCACCTTCCCAATTATTATAATTACCACCTCTAGTCTCCAGAAAGTATTCTACTAAAATATCTTCGTTTTCAGATTTTAAATCATCTAAATTTTGTTGCTCCATATTTTTATTTTAATTATCTCTTAATAATGCATTTATTTCAGAACGCTGATAATCGTCATTTGCTTGATCTATCGAGCCATCGTAATCATTGTTTTTTAATATATCAATATCTACATCTGACTCTTCTACTAATTCATCTTCTGTCTCAATTTCTTGCTTAGTGAGTAGTTCAGGAAGTCCTACTAAAGCAAATACTTCATCTCTCAAATCTTGAGTTTGAATAACTAGATTTGAAGTTAATTTTTCTATCTCTTTAATTTTCTCAAACATATATTTTTTCTTATTTAATCTATTTAGTTTTATTAAGTAGACTGCTTGTCTACATTTATAATTATATACTCACTGTGAGTATAATGCAAGGAGTTTATTTAGTCTTCGGTGGATAAGTACTTTTTATCCTTATTTTTCAACTACTGTGAGATGTACGCCTCTTTACCTTTAATAAATATATTATGTGTTTTCTTTCTAAAAAGCATTTGAGGGTTGATTAGTTTTAAGTTTATTTCTTTTAAAATGTTTTGAATACTCTCTATGGTTTCATGAGGATAGTAGAAACTATTATCAGTATAGTACTCGTGATTTATTTCATCTTCTAGGATTGAGTATTTATCTTCACCTAGTGTATCTTTTAACTCTTCAAGTGATAGTGTTTTTATCTCTAAATGTGGAATAGCTAATTTTCTCTCTTCTAATTCTTTCATGAATTGAGCAAAATCAAATCGGCTATAGTACGCTGGTATTTCTTTCATATTATTTAATAAATTTCTCTTAATATTTCTTTTAATAGATAAGCTTGTAGATATGTATAAGCTTCTTCACTTTCTTTACACAAAACTAATCCTGCATTTCTAAGTATGTAGTGAGTTAAATGTAAACATTCATGACTAATAATCTCTACAGTTTCAATCCAACTACTCTGATGAGAAATAGTTAGTACATAGCCATGTGGTAAAGTAGTCCATGTTTCTCCCCTACCTCCATTTATTGTATGTTCTTCTGTATACCCTCCATCACTAGCAATATGTTCCAAGTTGAGTTTAGCTCCCTTAGTTTTAAGTTTCTTCATATAAGCTATTGCATCTGAAAATGACCCATTTATTACAACAATGATATCTTGTTTATATGGGTCAACACTTATACAAAATATATTTTTCTTTCCCCATTTCTTTTTATTTTTCATATTTTTTTAATTCTTGTTTAAGAACAATTAATTCTAATTTTAAATCTACTTTTACTGGACTTCTATCTGATATAACTTTATCCCAAAGTAATGACTTTTTTTCACCTATAAATTTTCTTGCTAATAAATTATATTCAGCTGAATGTTGAGGTTTGTAATAGATATGATGTCTTTGACATACACACACAACTAATCTACTATCAGAAAAAGAATTTGCATTTGACCGAGAGTGTAGATGTTCTGCTTGTAAAATTAAATCATCGTCATTTCTATACCCTCCGCAATTTCTGTATTGAGGAGTTACCTCACTCTCATAATTTCTTAGGAAACATCCTCCGTCTCTAGCAATAACTATCTGCCTCAAAATTGCCTGAATTTCAGCTTTAAGCTCTGCTTTAGTAGAAGTACCCACTAATCTTATCTTCGTACGTTTTAGAAGGTGTTTTTTGCCAATCAGAGACTGTTTAGACTTGTTCTGTGCCCTCTCTAATGCCTCCTCATAACTTTTAGCTCCAATTTGGGTTTTTTTCATACTTGAGTGTTGTTTATTCTATATCTGGCATTCTCTGCGAATTTCACACTGCATTTTTCGCAACAGTTGCCACTGACGATGTACTTTTGGAAAGAGTGGTCAAGCTCTCTGTTACACCATGCACAGCTATTTTTTTGCTCTCGCAGGTATTCATAATTTCTTTCTATCATATTTTATTTTGTGGGGAGAATTTTGTATCTAAGAATTTCTTAGGTTTTATTCTCTTTTGTTTTATGTACCAGCTTATATAACTTCCCCAATACTCTGGATATGGATTATTTTTTATTCTCATATTCTATTTCCAGTTAAATACTTTCTTCATCACCTCTGATTTTCTCTTAAAGTTTTCTCTATCTTCGTCATTTTCAGGTTCGTATTTAGGAATAGATGAATTTTTCTTTTCTTCTGTATTTTCATTTTTTGATGCGTTGTAGTCATTGTCGTTGTAAGTTACATCAACACCTTTTATTTCTCCGAAAGTAAAAGAATTTTTACCCAAAGAATGGACAACAGTGATCATCTCATCTTGAGGTGTCAATTTGTTTGTAAAAACCGTGTGTATCTTTTCTGCAAATTCTTTTTTAACTATGAGTGGAATCCTAGAACTCTTAATATATATTTTTGACATATTTTTTATCCATAAATTGTTATTTTATGTTGTTTAATTTCTTTTACTTCATCTTCCCAACGCCTTTGATTTAACCAAGTTGTCGGGTGTGGTATATAATTCTCTCCTTTAAGATTTCTAAAATGATTATTTAGGACTTGATTTTTAATTGCTAATAAACAAAGTACCTGAGTATTTTTATTTAATTTCTTCCAAGATTCATAAGCTTTACCTTTTCCCTTTTTTTCTGGATACTCCGCCCAGAAGTTTTCATACTCGAGTGTATATCTATTCTCTTCTATTCTATTCTCTTCTATTCTATTCTGCGTTAACGGACTGTTAACAGACCGTGAATAGTCTTGACTTTCATCAAGGGTATACGCTCCATTCTCCTTAATAAATAAGGTTTTTAGCTTTTCTTGATGCAAAGTTGGTTTATATCTATCACCTTGAATCTTATTGTTATTGATCCTCCAGTGTTTTATAACTAGAACTCCGTCTTGAAAAGGAAGTACAAATTTTTTAGCTATTAAAACTTTTAATTCATCATCACTCGAACTGACTAATCTCATTACCATTCTTGGACTCACAAAACCATCATCATCAGCTTTCATTCCTAAATGAAAGTAGAGAGCTTGTGTTGATGGTGGCATCTCCAAAAAAGCATCTGAGCCAACAATATCATTACTGAACATTCTTTTATTTGTTGCCATATAAATTATTTATTATTTATACCAACAGCTTCTATAATCTAATCTATGCTCTGCAACCCATTGAGTGAAGTCGCAGAGCATAGATCTCAATGTAGCCATTGGCTAATTAAGAGTAAATCACTATATCATAAACAATGCAAGTATTGCAAATGTGGATAAGTACCTAAATCTGATACTTGACTTATTTTTATGAATATGAAATAATGAATATGTTGAATTGGAGATAAAGTAATTTGTCTCCCTTCCAATGGAAGTTTATTCGAAACGAGGAAAGCGAAAGTCTTGGCTCGGTAAGAGGCATTGAAGGTAGAACCTTCTGTAAGTCTAAGACAAGGAATACTCAAACTCATCTGAAAAGTAAAGTTAACAACTTTTAGATTAGATTTCTGCTCTCTCTGATTATATGTAATTTAGGTAAATGCGTTTTGGCTATTGCTATTTCTTATTTATTAAATTTATATCTAAATCAGAGAGGGAAAGCAGAAAGCCTAAATCTAAACTGAAAGTAAAGAACTAAAGTTAATAGAGTAAATATTTGAAATTGAACTATAAACTACATCTAAAAAGTATAAAAATCAATTCTTTTAAAACAAAAATAAAAAATTTTCCAATCTGATAACAGACTTTCCCCATTTTATAAACAAATTATAAACAAAAAGAGAGCGTAATGCTCTCTAGTTTGATTTATCCAGGGTCTTCTTGCCACCTTTTTAGAAGATCACCTCCTTTAGCAACTCGGGTTGTCGTTGGCATAAGTACCTTCATCTTCTTCTTTGATTGACTCGATAGAGAGGATGACAGCAACGCCGTCTTTTACGCCCCATATTTCGTATTCGTGAGTGGCATAAGTGTTGCTTCTTGGAGTTTTCTTTTCCATATTCATGCTCCATCATTGAACTCAAATTCTTGTTGGTTTCGGTCTTTCTCCTGGCAATTCTTCACATCTTTTCCACATTCTTGATGAATATAGAATAAATGTGAAACACCGTCGCAGGTGATGACTGCTTGAAGATGACTTTTCCGTAAGTCAAGTAAGCTCTCACAGAAATAGCAAAGTCTATAATGAGCTAAATGAGAGACCATTTTAGTCACCTCCCTGAAATGGTTGGTACTAGTTTAAGTATTACACTTGTAAAATATTTGTCAAATTAGTATACTTGGTGTATGAAAAATAATAGAGAATATACACCAGTTAGATATTTAATACCTAAAGAGTTTACTGAGAAGACTATAGCATTTCTTAATTCTAAAGGATACACTATTAATGTCAAAAAGACATCTTTTTGTAATCCTGATTACTGTGAAGATTGTAAAAAGGTGACCTCTGGGAAATGTGGAAAACACGTGACAAGTTCTACTCTCACCTAATTATTAAGATTATATAAAAATTTTCCAAAAGAGAAAAAACGACTGCTTTTACACAATCGTTCTCTAGTTTGATTTATTTAAAAAAATTAAACTTGCTCGCTTTCTGACCTTATCTCACTAGCTTCTGATGGAGTTACAGCAGTCTCTTCGCCTGTATCTGATATTACACCATCATTGTTAGCAGTTAGATTTGTACCTACCTGTCTTATTGCATAAGCTTCATTCTCTAAATTACCAGAAGCCTCTATATTTGTAAAAGTTATTGAATTTCCCTCTACTTCCACAGTAACTTCTTGATTTCCCATTGACATACTTATTACTGGCAATGTCTCACCAGTTTCTTTGTTTATTACCTCATATTCTGTTTCTGTTGACATATATATATATTTGTTTACCAGAGATGAACTCTGTGTTTTTATTATATCATTAAAATTTTTAAAATTAAAGTAAACTAAAAAACACCCTTTGCAGGTGTAAATTAGTGACCTTGAGAGGAGCTTGCACTACTCAGAGGTCTTGTTTGAGAAAATATCATTAAAGAGTGTTTGAACATAGAGAGAGGTAAATTATGAGAAAAACCCTCTCTCTAATTCTAATTATCATATATCTGTAGAATAAGTCAAATATTCTATTTTCTATATTTTATTTTTAAGATTAAATTATATATATGGCTTCTTGTAAGACTTATAAATTCTTTTAAGAGAGCTTTATATGTTGTTGGGTGAGTTATCATACGACTTGTCTTTTAAGGCGTTTTATTTGAGAAGACTACACTATGAACGGCTCATCTCTCTTCTCATCAATTTGAGACTGTTTTGAGGCTTCAAAGGTAGATTTAGAGTAGAAGTATGTAGCGGACATGAGTGCTATATCTTTAAATAAAGCCCATGTAGTTAAAAAGACTGTATCAGGATATTTTATAACGGCGAATACATTTATACCGACTAGTGTTAGTATTATTATTAAGAGTGTTACTCTTGTTGCTGATTTGAACATTTCCATATTAGTTTTATATTAGTTTGAATATTGTTTTATTACATTTATAAATTCTTCTAGTCCATTATACCCCCCATTATATTTTTTCCTAATGGTTCTCCAGTCTTTATTCAAGCAATCTTGTATCATGTTATTTTCTCTAAAAAATATGACAATAGACTCTCCTCCTTTTTTAATGTCAAGGCAATTTTCTTGAGTAAGACCACACTTAACCCAGTTATTTTTACCTGTTATTTGCCCATAATTTGCCCCTCTATGTCTCCAGCCATCCCCACTAGCTTCATCTCCATTCCCCATTCTATTTGCATAGACCCTATTAGCTATCATTTCTGGCTTACGTGCATATGCTTGAGCTTGTGCATAATTAAAATATTTAGGAAATGTAGCAAGCAATCCCTGGGCAGAGTAGTTTAAGTTTTCTCTTTTAGGAGTAAAATCTCTACCTGCTTCGACACGGACTGTTGCCATAATTCCAAGCATTACTAAGGGATTTACATTACCAGTAGTTTGCTGATTACAAGTAGGGCATACAGCAGATGTTGCTAGTTGTTTGTAGATAGCATCATAACACTCAGTAGCTCGCCTGAGTACTTCTGGCTCGTTCTTATAAAAGGATAAAAATTTTTCTCTGTTCATACTATTTTAAAAATTTATTTCTAATATGGGTTATTAGAATGGTTAGACCTCTTACTGAAAGAAATCCTCCCATTCCTGCTGAGAACCCAACTATCAAAGTATTTTCTGGGTATACAATTAGAGCCATCAATGTCCACATACATCCACAAAATCCTGAGATAAAAGATAGTATGATTGTATCTGTCCATCTTTCAGATGGACCATTTTTTTTCTCTACAAGAGCATGTACTATACCACCAAAAATAGACATTAAACCGAAGAATAAGTATTTTGATAATAAGATTGGGGTAAATGGAGTGAATATTTCTGGCATATATTTTATTTTAAAGGAAATCTAGCAAACCTTTTACCTTTTGTTCGGCTATATTAGCTTCAACAGTTATCTCTTCAATTATTTGTTTTCTAAGTTTAGGATTATCCTTAACTTTTTCTAGTCTTTCTTTATGTTTTTCACCTACTAAACTACGAGCTTCTTCAATTCTTTTATTGGTAATTCCACTGGCTCCTAAGTCTTTTTGTTCCTTGTAAAAGTTTTTAATAAATTGTATTTCTTGTTGTGTTAATTCGTTTTCCATATATTTTATCCTATTTTATATACCCAAAACTGGGTACCGTTATTCCCTGATGTAGTCGAACTAGAACTACCAAAATATCCTAGTAATTCTACATAGTCATTTGCTGTAAGGCTATAAATCGTAGATACTGCACCACCATTTTGAATGTTAGTAGTAGCATTACCTACAGTCATTGTTCCTATTGTAGTTGTCCCGTTTACTCTCATCTGAACTCCACCAGCTGCGTTTGCATCAGTTGTACAAATACCTCCTATTAGATAGTATCCTGTTGAAGGTACAGTAATTCTAGTATTGTTAGTTACGTTATCGTGCATTGTGTTAGTATCAAAACTTTCAGTATCAAAAGTTAGAGCTGTATAACTTGTACTTACTGTTTGTGCCCCTGACTTATATACACGACACCCCACGAAAGAAGAAGAACCAGCAGTTGCCCAACTTAGTACACCTGAAGCATTTGTAGATAAGACTTGTCCACTCGTGCCGTCTGCTGTTGGTAGAGTATAGGTTACGTTTCCTGCTTGAGTTCCTACTTTGAAAGCAGTGTAATTCGACCCGTCATCTGTATCTTCATAGAGTCTAAGTTCAGCGGCTTGGGTTGCGTTCCCTTTTAGGTTAAATGTCCCAGTACCTTTCATTACATGGTCAATACCTATATTAGAATCTCCTCCACTTGCAGTCATTGTTGGATTTGTACCAGTTGCGGCATTAGCAAAAGTAAGTTCATTCACTGCGGAGGCTGTTGTAGTAAATATGATTTGCTCATTTCCATTGGCGTCAGCTATAAATCCAGCATTGGCAAATTTTGGTGCAGTCAAAGTTTTATTTGACATTGTATCTGTCGATGAAACAGTCACAATGTTCACACCTTCAATCGAAACTACACCTGCCGAAACTCTTGCAATTGTTGTATCTGTTGCATGACCAAGCTCAAGTGTAGTACCGACTGAGACTGTTGTTCCTACATTCAAAGCTTTAGCTGCTGATATACCTCCTGAAGTGCGAATAGCACCAGTTGTTGAGGACGTAGTATCTAAAGTTGAAGGAGCAAAGAGAGAAGCACTTGCACCTGTTCCTCCAATTGTAAGTAGAGTTGTAGCACCTGCGAAAGCTGTAAAGGAAGCGTCTGCTGTAACAAGGCTTGTTGCAACATTAGGCGAGGTAGTTCGCATAAATACTCCTGTACCTGTTCCTGTATATTCCGTAGAAGTTAAGTGGTAGTAGTCATTAGTAGCACCACCTTGTAAACCTGCTAGGTTATTGTGCATTGTTATAAGTGGAGATTGGAAGTATGTATTACGAGCTGAGCCATTGTAAGTTGTTGTAACTGTAGTAGTAAGGTTTGATGTTACAAAAGAAATTGCTGCGAGTTTTGTTAGTACTGTGATTGTAAATGCTGATTGAGATGTACTTGTGGTGTATAGAGAGTAGTTTGTTCCTGTCGCTGTGATTGTAGGAGTTGTTGCACCAAATAACTTTTTCCACACTGTACCTGCTACAGCTGTTTCGTTTGTGTATGTTACTGGTACTAGAATAGTCACTACTGTGTCTGAAGTTCTTGCAGTAATTTGGAATAGTCCAAGTGGCGTTTGTAAGAATGAAGCTGCGGTATTTGTAGCACTTGCATCTATAAAAGTTGTAGCAAATGGAGTTCCTGCACTCGCTGTAGCTGTTCTACTTGTTCCTGCACCTGTGATAGCCACTGTGCCAGTAATGAAAGGTTTAGCAGAGTATATATTTCTTGTGATTGTAGTTGTTCTACCACCGAGTATAGAGTTTACTGCTGCGTATTGGTCAAATGTCCAAGTACCAGCATCAATAGTTGTTCTACCTAGAGCTGTATCGTATAACCAAGCTGAAAAGGCTACAGTATTAGATACTGCTGTACCTGTTGCTGTTTGTTCTGCTGTAGTTACGGGGGTTTTAGAAAGTGTAAGAATTGGTAGGTCGTTATTTACACCTGATGCTGTAATTGTTGGTGTTGCGTTATAGAAAGAGATACCAGCACTTCCGCCAGCTGTAGTCCCTGCACCATTTACCCATTGTGTACCGTTGTATTTTAAGACTTCATCTACTACTGCAGATGTGATTGTTACATCAGCTAGGTCTGTAAGTCTTTCTGTTCGGAATATGTCAACATAAATTCTACCAACTGTAGCGTCTACTGTCATAACTCTACCTACTCTAGTTTCAATATCTCCTGGTAATGGAACTGTATTTATTAAAGCACCTGCTGTTACATCTGAAAGGTAGAGGACATCACCTGCAGAGAAAGCACTTGTATCTACGTCATTAACATTTCCACGTCTTGTTACAAAGCCACTTGTTCCAGTTGAAATACTTTGTGTTGTTATTCCAGTTACTACTGATGTTGAAAAGACATCTGCTTTTGCAAGAGCTATTGTTGGTAAACCTGCCGCAGAAGTTACAATATAAACTGCTTTACCATTTGCTATTGTAGAACCTGTGTTGTTAGTAGCATAAATTAAATCCTCTTGACCAATCTGCATAGTTACATCTGTGCTTATGTTTGCAGAAAGTGTTTTAAAGGTCGTATCATAGTACATTTTACCTTCTGCAAATGAACCAACTGTGGGAGAAGTACCAAAGTTTACAGTATTAGCGAATGTTGCTGTTGGTGCAATAACACTTGTACCAAAATATCCTGTTCTTGGTCGTGTAGCCCCCACTGCTCCTAAATCATAAGTATTATCTGTACCTGCAATTATATTTCCTCTAAAAGTAGTTACACCATTTATATCAAGTTTAGTAGCTGGAGCAGATGCTCCAACCCCTAGATTACCCTCAACAGTCATATTGTTTGCTCCTGGGTCAAGGTTATAGAAAGTAGAACCAAATCCAAATCCTCCAGTAGTTGTGAAGTTAGCAATATCTGTATTTGCTATTCTAAAACCTATTGAACCACCTGAGCGAGCATTGAGGAGAGTTAGTGTTGCGTTTCCAAAGAGAGAGTAGTTAGTTGTGTCTACTGTTGTGCCTCCTGTAAATCCTTGAAAACCACCAGTGGCTAGACTTAGATTTCCATTAGCAGTTAAAAAATTTGTTGTAGTATCAAAAGTTAAAGCAGCATCTCCTTCTATTGTTCCGTCACCAGTCCACACACCTATTTGGTTATTTGCTGGTGTTCCTACCTTAGTTACGTTTCCTGTTCCTTTAGAATCTATTTGAGTTTGAATTGCAGAAGTAACTCCTTTAAGATAGGTTAGTTCTGTAAGCGATGGATAAGTCGCAGTATCAGCACTTATTAATTGTTTACTACCATTAAAAATTGCTATAGTAGAAGCAGTGGCATAAGAATTAGTTTGTGAAGTTGCGATAGTCGGTGCTATTAATGTTACTGAAGTTCCATTTGTTGTAGCCCCAGTAATACCTCCAAAAGAGCCTGCATTATTATATTGCAGTTGAGTATCTGAGCCTCCCGGAGTTCCTCCTCCACCTCCTGTAGAGCTGATAACCTTAGCCCCAGCACTGTTAGTAGTTATAGTGATATTAGTACCTGCAGCTACTGTATCCCCACCACCAGAATAACCTGTTTTTCTAGCAATATCTCTAGTTATATTATCTAATTTTCCTGTTAAGCCATTAATTTTCTCGATTTCTATTAATTTATCTTTAGTTTTTTCTTCTACCTTTTCCACTACTAAATCAATATCAATACTTTCTTGAATGATTTTAAGAGAAGGTTTATTTTTTGGTATAAGTTTAATAACTTTTTCTATAATTTTATCCTCGTCTATTTCTGGTGTTACTCCATTTTTACCATCTAATCCATCTTTACCAACTTCTCCTTTTTCCCCTTTAGTAATAGTCTTTACATGTTCAATTATTTCTACAGTAGTTTGTTCTAGAGTGTTGATTGCCTCATCAACCTCTTTAGTCTTCTCTGAGAGGGTATTTTTGACATCTGAGAGGGTTTCTTTAGCTTTACTTACTACTTCTTCTCTAGTAGAAACTAACTCTTTTTTATAATTATTTAATTCATAGACTAAAGCCCCTACACTTGGTGTATTTTCTAGGTCTATTTTAGGCAGTATTTTGCGAGTTGGTTTCATATAGTTAGTTTATTACTAATTAGGTTAAATGTCTATTTCTTTCCTTATACTTATTTTTTTATAAATTGTGGTATATTACTAGACATGATATCAAGTATATTTTTTGGAGCTTTGTGTGGGTTAGGTTTATTTATCATAAAATTAAATTTAATTCCCAAGTGCGGAATTAAGACCATAACCAACAATCCCACCACCGACTAGCCATTTAACAGCATCGGTTTTATTTGGGTTTGCTTCTGACCACGCTTGTAAAGCATTTAAACCTTTTTGAGTTGAGGCTTTATCTGCTATTAATGATTGAATATTAATTAAATCTGACATTTCTTTCATTGTATTTTTGTATATATTATCTGGTGTTTTTTCTGCTATAAAATCTTGAACTGCATTTCTAAAAGCCTTTTTCATATCTTTTTGTATACTTGGAGAACCTTTAAAAGCATTTTCTATACTTCTGTCAAATTCCTTTCTAGCTTTCCATAAAGAGTGTTGGTCATTTTTTTGTATACCATTTACGAAATTATCTATTGTGGTTTTCTTTATTTTATTTAATCTTTTTTCATCAACAGTTAAATCAGTTATATCTTCTAATTTTTTTGAAAGGGCGTTCCTTAACTCTCCTTTGTTAAAAATACCATTATTAGCTTGCAAGAAATCTCCTATGGTAGTATCCATATTTTTTACTTCCTCACCGATTTTGATTACATTTTGTGCAGGGTCTTTTGACTGTAATAATCCTTTATATTTATTTGCTTTTTCAATTTCTGCTTTAGATAAAATATATTCAGGTTTTCCTGTTATTCCTTTTCGAGGAGTTACTTTTCCTAGAGATAAAAGTTTTTCATACTCTTTATCAGGTAGATTCTTTAAATCTGGTGTTACAGAAGATAAAGCATTACTAATTTCTTTTTCACCTAGTTTTACAGCTTTTTTTTCTGCAACATTTTTTAAAGTATCACTTACTACTTTACCGCCCACAACTTTTGCAGTTTTACCACCTGCACCTGCTGTTAATACATCAGTTCCAAAGCTCACTACATTCCCTAAAGCTTTTAGATTGGCTTTTTGTCTAGGTGTTAGCTTGTCATATTCCTCGGCTGTATATTGAGCTGTTGGTGATATATACTCACCTACCTTTTGACCTACTTGAGATATTTTTTGTTGTGCTTGTTCTGGTAATGCTTCATATCCTTCTTCTAAGACAGCTCCTACTGGGGAGGTTGCTATATCTGCTAGACCTTTGAAAGCTGCTGCACCTCTTTGCCCCACTGTTTCTAGTTGAGTTTGTTGTCCTGTGTCATAAAGATTTTGACTTTCAGAAATAGATGATTGCATCTGTCCTGTAGCCTCACCTATTTTAGATTTTATACGGGAAATTACAGTATCTGGTTTTGACTGTCCTATACCGTATTTCTCTAATAAAGAAACTGCTCCAGTAGACTGTTCTTGACTTATTTCACCTCTAGCTTGAGCTAGATCTCTTGCTTTTTGAATTTGTTCTTGTGTTAATGCCATATATTTATGCTATTTTTCTGTTACTTAGTAATTTAGCTTGAGCCATAAGACCATCTAAAGGAGTTGCAAACTTTACATAATAGCCTCCTTCATTTGCTGGGCGTGGTGTGCCTTTTGTAATATGCGGATTATTCTTTGCATAAGACTCTGACCAGGTTATTCCTCCAAAATTATTATTAGCTAAAGCAACAGTTGAAGTTCCTATTTTTGATTCATGTTGCATGAGAGCAAGCATTACCTTGGGATCTAATTTGAAAGCACTAGATGCTTCTACTATATCTTCTCCTGTTATTTTTGATTTAGGAGCACTACTTTTTATATATTTATCAAAATTTAAAGTATTGGACGGATCTGGCATCTGTTCATATAAAGTTGCTACTGCTTTAATTTGATTAGGGTCAGTTGCATAGCCTTTTAAGTTAATACCTCCAACTAAACCCTTAGAAGTGTCAGTAATAGCAGACACTCTAGCTGACTTTTTCGGTCTATCCCAAGGATTAGCTTCAAAGTATTCTGATGCTGTGGGTGGTCTACCTAGAATGGTTTGTAGATCATTATATCTATTAGTTATCTTTGTTTGAATGTCTGGAGGATTATTTTTAAGACTAGCAAAATCGGCTTCAGCATTTTTTTCCATATTTAATAAACTACCAGTTGTTTCATTACTAAAACCACTAAGTTCACCAATGATTGTATCTTCTTGTGCGATCCCATTTCTTTTCAACGATTCTTTTGTTGTAGAAACATAAGGGTCGCTTTCTAAAGCTTTGATTTGTGAGTCATAAATCTCATTTATTAAGGTCCTCATTTGTTCTCTTTGTCCATCAGATAATTTATCTCCATTCCTAAGACTCTCTATTTTTAGTCCTAAAGTACTTGCTAAAGATTGTGCTCCTTGAAGTAATACAACATCTTGATCACGAGTAACTGCTCCTTCATCAATAATTTTTTGAAATTGATTAATGGCAGCAATATCTCCCATACCATTCTCTTGGTTAAGTGCAGTCTGAACATTTTGGATAAATGTCTTCATTTTGTTCGTTGTCTGGTAAGTTGGATTCTTCGAGATCTTCTCATTAATTGTATCAATATATTTACTTTGTGCTGGATTATATTTTATACCAGTTAAACCTACTCCACCTAAACCCTGTGCTACAGCTTTCCTATTGGCATCTTGGTTTTGATAAGTATTAAAATCCACTGGAGTTATGCCAGCTTTCTTAGCTTCTGATTTATAATAGTTATATTCTCCAATAATTCCACTACCCCCTAAGCCTGTGAGTGCTGCCACCGCATCTTGTACTTCTTTTAGAGTAAAATCACCTACTTGATTTCCTTGTTCATCATTGTTTAGATAGTCTAAAAGTTGTGCTGGGTCGGTTATACCTTGAGATACTAGTCCAGAAACAGAGTTTTCTCGTGAAGCTTGCGTCTCTCTTTCCTGTTGTTTCTTTGCTTCTTCTTCTAATTTTTTGTTTGTTTCTTTTGTTTTCTCTAATTTTTCTGTTCTTAGTTTTTCTATCTGAGAATTTAATTTATCTACATATTTAAAATCTTCTTGTGCATAGGCTGATTGAGTTGATGAGATAAGTTCTTTTTCTTTATTATCTAATTCTTGTAGAGCAAGTTGTCCGTCTTTCATTATGGAATCTACTCGCGCATCACTTGTAGCAGCTGC
>TARA_R110000868_G_scaffold258137_14_pt1 | contig 16037 bp, 11 predicted proteins | sample TARA_R110000868 | Tara Oceans TARA_R110000868 (sample SAMEA4397489) | marine metagenome | biome: Polar Biome; feature: [SRF] surface water layer (ENVO:00010504); material: water (ENVO:00002006), including particulate matter (ENVO:01000060) such as... | depth 5 m | reverse complement strand
GAATATCAGCTCTTGATTCTAATTATAAAAAAACATTAGAGATTTTAGATACTTATTCAAAGCACTCAATCTTCAATGAAGAGTTGTATAAAAGCTATAAAGACGGAGACTGTGAAAAGTATAAGTTCACGTTTGAGAGACTTAAGAAGCTCAATAGATCTAAAGATTTATATGTGAAATTTGAAGAACTCATTTCAAAAATTAATACAGCAGCTCCTATATTCAGTACAAAAATACTAGATAGGAGAATTGATGACAGAATTCTTCAAATGGAAGATTTTGAAAAAATTTGGAAAGTATCCTATTTAGACTACACTCTCACAAATCGAAACTCTAATGATCCGATGAAAATTCAGGATTCTATAATCGATGGAAAGAATAATCTAAAACGTCTTGATTCCGTACTTATCCAAAAAATGTCAATCATGAATCAGCTTCAAAGAATAACTCCTCGCCAAAGACAAGCACTGAGAGGCTTTGTCGTTGCGCAAAACAAAATGACTAAGACTGGTCGAGGCGTAAGAGATGATGCGCTTAGAAAGGAATCTAAGATTCAAATGCGAGAATGTCGAGGAGCTGTCCCTGTTTGGATTATGCCTTTATCAAAGGTTATGGATAATTTTGTAATAGGAGAAGATGCTTTTGATGTTCTTATTATCGATGAAGCCTCTCAGGCTGATATAACAAACTTACCAATTTTTTCTATTGCTAAAAAAGTTATTGTTGTTGGAGATGATAAGCAGGTTAGCCCGGCTGCTGCAGGGATTAGCTTAGCTGGTGTTGATGAACTCATAAATGAATTCCTACAAGGTGTCCCAAACAAGGCCATATATGATTATAAGGCCAGTCTTTATGATATTGCGTGTTCCAGTTTTGGTGAAACGATTAGACTTACTGAACACTTCAGGTGTACGCCAGAGATAATTCAGTTTTGTAATGATCTTCAATACCAAGGTGGGATAAAAGCTCTTAGAGAATCAAATAGTAATCCCACCCCACCTTCCTTGGTCCCTTACTACGTTGAAGGCGTAATGGATGGAAATAAAAAGAACTATCAAGAGGCGATAAAGATAGCCTCTATCATTGCTGCAATGACCAAAATGGATAAATACAGTAATTGCACTATAGGTGTTATTTCTCTATTTGGTAATGTTCAACATCAACTCATAGATAGCTTTCTTCGATCTATACTTACAACTGTGGCATATGAAAAACACAAAATAACATGCGGAAAAGCCCCTCAGTTCCAAGGTGATGAAAGAAACATAATGTTTTTATCTCTTGTTGAGTCTCCAACTACTGAAGGTCCTCTAAGAATAAAGAGCGGAACCGACGCACAAAGAAAGGAATACAATGTTGCTGTAAGTAGAGCTAAGGATCAACTGTGGATTTTTCACAGTATGAATAAAGATACTCAGCTACAGCCTGATGACATAAGGCTTCGTCTCTTGAAGCATGCAAACGATCCAAGAGACTTAATGGAAAAGTATTCTCATTTAGTCTCTCTTGCCGAATCTCCATTTGAGGAATCCGTGCATCAAGATCTTTTAAGAGAGAATTATAAGTTTCAGCCTCAGTACCATGTTGGAGCGTATCGAATTGATATTGTCTTATTTACATCTGATGGAAAGAGGATTGCACTTGAGTGCGATGGAGATAAATATCATTCAACTGAGGACCAAGTTCGTAGTGACCTTGAAAGACAAGCTGTTCTTGAAAGACTAGGGTTTATTTTTATTAGAATTAGAGGAAGTGATTATTATAGAAGAAAGGATGAGACTGTTAATAAACTTTACCAGAGACTAGATGAGTTAAATGTTCTGAAAGGGAATGATGAAGATAATGACAGAGTTTTAGATACCGAAATAGATCATGAACTTCTAGTTGAGGCTGAAAAAGTTCGAGCAGAAATTGAATCCCTTTTGGAAGAAGGTGAAATTGGTGAAATATCCGATAGGCCTTTTAACCAACGTTGGGGAGCATCAAAAAAGAAAATAGTAACCAAAGACAAGGTGCAAGTTCCAACAAATACAGAAGATATTAAGGATTTGTTTGCAGAAGAGAAGGCTATAAATTTGCCCTCAGAAGGTTCGAAGTTTAAATATACCAAGATCTTAAATGATTTCGAATTTGAACAATGTCTATTGTGTAATTCGAAATTCGTTTTATTTAACGATAGTCAAAAAAATGAACTTTCTTTTGGATATAAGTCTGAAGAAAGTCAGCAATGGCTATGTAAGTCATGCTTTAGGTCCAATATGAATAAGAATGGGTGGAGAACATGAATCAATCATATAAATAAAAGGTCAATTCGTTAAGAAAATGCTGTATCTAGAGTCTTTCAATTAGATTATAGTTTAGCCGAAATAGTGACTTGAATAGCAACGGATATTAATTAACAATACCTTTATATAAGAAGATTGAATTGCTCATCTAAATGCCATTGTTGCTAAAGATCTTGGTAATATTTCCTCAGTTTCTTCGAAATTAGGATTTTTCTTAATTCCAAAAATTCGTCATATTGTTCAAAAGTAAAATTGAAGATCTCAGTTGGAATATCATTTTCATCAAAGTTTTTCTGAAGGTCTTCTTTATCCATAATACCTCCATATACTTTTTTTCCATTTGCACATTGTTTAAGTATTTCACCTAAGTAGATTTCAGGAGCTTTATTTGATATTGAAATATTTACTTCAGACTGTGTGTACACGTAGTTTGCTATTTGATTGTACTTACCTCTAGATAAACCATTCTTTTTTAAAAAATCTTTTGGGAAAATATGATGGATATCTCCTCTATGATCAATCAAATTCTCGATTGTTATATCTTTGGAAAGGAAACCTCTCGATTTTAGTTTGCATTGCGCTGCTAAGTATATCTTAAAGCTGGGGTTAGAGGTTACCGAAGTTGAAAGATTTTGAATTAATCCTGCATTCCAAAATGCATCAGATAGTTCAGCTGATTCAATATCATTTAAAAACTTATCTATTCCCTTTTCATTTATATTTTTAATATCAAAATCAAACATCGACTCTGCAGAACCAGAGTATCGGCCTGTCAGAAGAGAGAGTACTAGCCACTTTCTTACGTAGCGTTCTATATCATGAGCCTCATATCTATCTTCTTTTAATTTTAGAAAAACAACATATGCAAAATTGAGTGCGTTTTTTGAGCTAATCAAATTTGGAGCAATAAATCCAGCCGATCTTACTATCATTAAAAATCTTTTAAAATTAGTTTCATTGATAAAACTAAAAACACCTTCTCTAAGTTTATCAAAAGATTGTTTTGCTATTTGTTCTTTGTAACTTCTTTCTTCAAAATCTCGACCTGACAATAGACTCACTAAGTCTGATAACTTTCCTCTATTGAATTTAAATGAGAAGGCCACTCTTAGAAGGTCTGAATACGATGGGTCATATAAATCATCTGTTTCTTTTCGAAGCCAACTGATTTTTTGAGAATATTCAGTTTTATTGAAATCATGGTCATTTTCGTTAATGGTATCAAAAAACTCCGGTGCTTTTGCACAGTGACAAAAATAATCAATACATTTTCGTAGTTCGTGCCCACCATAAGTTTCGTTTGAGGCAATTTTAGACATCGCAAAGTCTGCCTGACTTAATACAACTCCTTTTGAGTTAATTCTAATAAAAATGTCTGTAACAGTTTCTATATCAAGATCATGGTCAAGCTCTATTAGTCCAAGCTGTTTTGTTGAGATTTTTCTTAACTTTTCAATTTTTTCAAAAATCTCCTCATCTTTTACGTTTGGATTATTTTCACAGTATGACTTAACAAATTTTAATGTTTCAGTAGAAGAAATAATTTCTGATATATCGTGAATCCATTCATGATCTTTTTGTATGGCAGGATTTAGTACTTCAAATGTTTCATTGATTGGATGATATGCAATTTTAATATTTGTTTTTTTATATTCTTTTGTAACTACTTGTTGTCCAAGAAGTGAGGCTGTTAAAGCTGTTATACGTTGTTGACCATCAATTAGGACTCGCTTCCCAGAGGAACTGGTCCCATCTTTGAGTCTAACATCGGGACTTTTCCAAGCAATAATATAACCTACTGGATAGCCCTTATATAAAGAATCAAGTAAATCCCTTACTTTTGTCGACGACCATACAAACGGACGTTGTATCTCGGGTATTGCAATTTCACCTGACTTCACCCAGTTTAACAGTTGGCCAATATCAGGTTGATTTAATGTATATTTTTTATCAGACATGAGTTCCTCAATTTGCAACATTTCAAAGTCTTATCGGTGACATTCTCCAGTCTTATTAATCAAAACTTATTATTATTTCCTGAAGGTTTTAAATAAGTCGGAATTAGAATTTTACTTTCTGTATTTAAGACGCCTTGCACATCAAGAGTTAAAACATTTTAATACGTAGCTTTTATTAGTCATTGATTGTCATAAAGCCATTTCTCTCGCATAATTTTAAGCACTTAATCAAAAAAATTCACTATCACGGAGTCGATAATGAATCTGGAAATCACGGATAGATGGCTATCTGTTCAAGAAATTGCACACTATCTCGGAATCTCTAAAGAGACTGTCTATCGTTGGGTAGATTCAAAGAAAATTCCTGCGCATAAAATTGGAAAGCAGTGGAAGTTTAAAACTCTTGAAGTTGATACTTGGGTCATTCAAGGTGGTGCACAGACTGCTTCTTCGTTAAAAACTAATAATTAAAAAAAGAGAGAAATAAGATGGCGAACACTAATAATCTAGCAGCATTTATATGGTCTATCGCGGATTTGTTAAGGGGCGATTTCAAGCAAAGCCAATACGGTCGAATCATTCTTCCTTTTGCACTTCTTAGACGCCTTGAATGCGTGCTTGAAAAAAGTAAGCCAAAGGTATTAGAAGAGTACAGCAAAATAAAAAAGAAGAAGATGCCAGAAGAAGCTGAAGAAAAAATGTTACTTCGAGTTACAGACGGTTTTGGTTTTTACAATAAGTCCAAAATGGACCTTTCAAAGCTCGGTGAAAAAGATATCAAGGACAATTTAGAGTCCTATATTGGAGACTTCTCAAAAGATGCCAGAGAGATCTTTGAGTATTTTAAATTTGCCGAGTTTATTGGACAGTTGGATGATGCGAACTTGCTGTACAAAATTGTTCAAAAAGTTCAACAGATGGATTTGAGTCCTAAGGCAGTCTCTAACCACGAAATGGGTTTGGTGTTTGAGGAGCTCATCCGAAAATTTGCGGAGAGTTCAAATGAAACTGCAGGAGAACACTTTACACCTAGAGACATAGTACGCCTGACCACTTCTTTAGTTTTTATGGAAGATGATGAAGCTCTAACCAAGTCAGGTGTTATTCGTACTATTTACGATCCGACAGCAGGCACAGGGGGCTTTCTTTCAGCGGGTATGGAGTATGTACATGAACTAAACCCAAAGGCTGTTATGCGAGCATTCGGTCAAGAACTCAACCCTGAAAGTTATGCAATCTGTAAAGCAGACATGCTGATCAAGGGTCAAGATGTCAGTAATATAAAATTAGGTAATACATTGTCAGACGACCATCTGTACGCTGATAAATTTGACTATATGTTATCAAATCCACCTTTTGGTGTTGATTGGAAGAAAATCGTTGAGCAGATAAATAAAGAGCATAAAAAGGGATTTAATGCTCGTTTTGGTCCTGGCCTGCCTAGAGTTTCAGACGGATCACTTTTATTTTTGCTCCATTTGATTAGCAAGTTTAGAGATGCCAAAGATGGCGGCGCGCGAATTGGAATTATTCTTAATGGATCACCATTGTTTACCGGTGGTGCTGGCTCAGGAGAATCAGAGATTAGACGTTATATTCTTGAGGCTGATCTTTTGGAGGCGATTGTCGCCCTGCCAACCGATATGTTTTATAACACAGGCATCGCTACATACATTTGGGTGCTCTCTAATAAAAAAGAAAAACAACGCAAAGGAAAAGTTCAACTAATCAATGGTGTAAATCTTTATAGTAAGATGCGAAAATCTTTAGGCTCTAAACGCCACGAGATGAGTGAAGATGATATTGCAGAGATTACAAAGTGTTTTGGTAAATTTGAAGAAGTCAAAACTCAGACTCTTGATAAGCCACAAGAACAAAAAAGTAACCGCGGTCGTCAATCGGCAAACCCAAAAGCAGAGGACGAAAAGACTTTTTCTTGTAAAATATTCGATACTCATGAGTTTGGTTATCGACGAATCACAATTGAGAGACCCCTTAGAGAGTCTTATCAATTCAGTGATGAAAGGATTGAAGAGCTAAGGTTTGCACCTAAGCCGCTAAGTGCAGCGATGAAATGGATATACGAAGAATTCGGACAAAAGTGGACGGACAAAGATTACGGAGTCTTAAAAGAACATGCTGAAAGGATTCGAAAATACATAGAAATTCATTTTTCGGAACTTAAAGAAAAGCAAGTAAAAGACATTCTAGATAAAAAAGTCTGGCTTGACCAAAGACAAATTCTCAATCAAGCCAAAGCTCTTCAAAAAGCCATAGGAAAAGACCAGTGTAATGATATGAATAGTTTTGAAGAGACGATTAAAAAATCTAAAGTAAAGCTTGAGGCTAAAGAAAAAAAACAAATCACATCTGCCGTTAGCTGGAAGAACCCAGATGCCGAAAAAGTTATAAAAAAGATTCATAAAGGCAAAGCTAAACCTCTTTATGGCTTGTTTGAAGTGAATGGCGAAATTATTGAATACAAAGCTGATGGAGAGCTTCGAGATTTTGAAAATGTTGTACTTGACCCATCTAAAAAGGTCAACGACCTAAATGAAGCCTACTTTAAAAAAGAAGTTCTTCCACACGTACCAGACGCTTGGATCGACGGAAGTAAAGTTGATAAAAGTGACGGAGAAATTGGTATTGTTGGTTATGAAATCCCTTTTAATCGACATTTTTATGTTTATAAGCCATCAAGAGCTCTTGATGAAATAGATTCAGATTTATTAAAAGTCAGTAATGAGATTTTGGAGATGCTTCAGGAGTTGAATGCGTGATTGGAAAATATAAGTCTTATGGTAAGTATACTGATAGTGGAGTGGAGTGGATTGAAAGTTATCCAGCTTCTTGGTCACTTACTCGTGTTAAGTTTGAATCATATGTTAAAGCTCGTGTTGGTTGGCACGGGCTAAAGTCTGATGACTTTACAGAAGAGGGTCCTTTCTTAGTTACCGGTTCAGACTTTCGAGGCCCTGAAATTCAATGGGAGGATTGTTATCACTGCGATATTGAGCGTTATAATCAGGACCCATATATACAGCTTAGAGAGGGCGATCTTTTAATTACAAAAGATGGCACCATTGGTAAAGTTGCTTTGGTTCGAAACTTGAAAGGAAGTGCTACTCTTAACAGTGGCGTATTTGTTGTTAGACCATTTGGACGAAATTACACGAGCAGATTCTATTTCTGGCTTTTGCAAGCAAGTATTTTCAAAGGTTTTGTAGATTATAATAAAACGGGGAGTACAATTGTTCATCTTTATCAAGAAACTTTTATTAACTTTAAATATTCACTTCCTAATTTTGACGATCAAGTTCAAATTGCGAACTTTCTCGACTTTAAAATCGCAGAGATTGATGAATTAATTGAAAAACAACAAAAGCTCATAGAATTGCTGAAAGAAAAACGCCAGGCCGTAATTAGTCATACTGTGACCAAAGGATTAAATCCCGATGCGCCAATGAAGGATTCAGGTGTTGAGTGGTTGGGTGAGGTGCCGGAGCATTGGGAAGTTTTAAAAATTAAACATATTGTTTCTACTCCAGTTACTGACGGTCCTCATGAAACGCCGGAGTTTCTTGACTTCGGAGTCCCATTTGTTTCAGCAGAGGCAGTGTCATCAGGTCGCATAGATTTCAATAAAATTAGAGGATATATAAGTGAAGAGGCACATACAATTTACTCGAAAAAATATAGTCCCCAAAAAAATGATATTTATATGGTCAAATCTGGTGCAACTACAGGTGTCGTTGCTATTGTTGAAGAAGATTCAATTTTCAACATATGGTCTCCTTTAGCAGTAATTAGATGTAGTCCAAATTCCCACCCTAACTTTGTGCTTAATTTTTTGAGGTCGAGAAATTTTCAAGAGGCTGTTCAACTTTTTTGGAGCTTTGGCACGCAGCAAAATATTGGAATGGGAGTAATTGAAAATTTATATATTACAAGACCACCACTTGATGAGGCTATACTTATTGCAGAGGAATTGACTCAAAGAATCCAAAGTTTTGAAGAAATAACATCTAGAGCATATAGACAAATCGACTTATTAAATGAGCGCCGAATTGCTCTAATCTCAGCAGCTGTAACTGGTAAAATCGATGTTCGAGACTGGAAGCCACCGAAACAAACGACTACACAAAATGAAACTCAAGCTGCCGAGGAAGTTACAGTATGAACTATTACGGGGGGGATAAAGCCAGGGAGTTTATTTTTCAAAACGATATGATTCGACAGATGGTCGCTAATGGCTGGGTTCTCGGTAATCCTGAAAAGTATGATCGAAAGCTAGCCTTATATTCCGAAGACCTTTTAACTTTCGTCAAAGGCACTCAAGATGAGCAGTGGCAGAAGTTTTGTAAAGTCTACCCAAGTGATACTGATAAAAAGTTTTTAGAGCGTGTGGCCTCACAGTTAGAAAAGGCCGACCCAAATGCCGCTAATAAGGAAATGCGAACCTTTGGCACCTTGGGTGTTCTTCGCCACGGGATTAAAGATCGTGGAACTAGATTTAGCCTTTGTCAGTTTAAACCCGATCACGAGTTGAATCCAGACACGATAGCTAAATATAAAAAAAATATTCTGCGAGTGGTACCTGAACTGGTTTATAGTCCTTGGTCGACGGACGAACATTTAGCTGAATCAGGAGTACGTGCAAAAAAGTGGCGAATAGATGTGGTTTTATTCGTTAATGGTCTGCCAGTTGCAACACTAGAATTGAAGTCAGAATTTAAGCAATCTGTAGAAAACGCTATTAAGCAATATAAGACCACACGTTTTGCTAAAGATCCGGGAACTAAAAAGCCTGAGCCGCTGTTGACTTTTAAGCGTGGTGCTTTGGTACATTTTGCTGTCAGCCAGTATGAAGTTTATATGACCACCAGATTAGAGGGTGATGAGACCTACTTCTTACCTTTCAATAAAGGCACTAAAGACGGTGGTTCTGGCAATGAGGTGCCTAAGGACGTAAATCAGTACGCCACAGACTACCTTTGGAATGAAGTTTTATTACCTGAAAATCTTTTGAAAGTTCTCTCAAGGTTTATGCATTTAGAAATTATCGAAAAAGAAGACTATGACGGGCGTAAGTATAAAAAAGAAACAATGATTTTCCCAAGATATCATCAATGGGATGTGGTGACGAAGCTCGTTTCTGCAGCTCGAGCTGAAGGCCCAGGTCAAAAGTATCTTGTCCAACATAGTGCGGGTTCTGGTAAGTCCAATTCAATTGCTTGGATCGCTCATCAGTTGTCAGCACTTTATGACGACAAAGGTGAAAAGATTTTTAATTCAGCAATTATTGTGACAGACAGAACTGTTCTCGACGATCAATTACAAGACACTATCTATCAATTAGAACACACTGATGGCATCGTTGGGCGTATTAACCGTAAAGAGGGTGACGGCTCTAAATCTGAAAAGCTAGCAGCAGCACTAGAAAATTCTCAACCAATAATTATTGTGACCATCCAGACTTTTCCATTTGTGATTAAAGCAATTGAAAATAGCGTGAGTTTAAAAGATCGACACTATGCGATCATCGCTGATGAAGCCCACTCATCTCAAACAGGTTCTACAGCTCGTAAACTAAAAGAAGTATTAAGCTTTGAGTCTAGTGACGAAGATGAGGAACTGTCTGCTGAGGATATTTTGGATGCTGCTGTTGAGTCTAGACGGGCGACAAAAAATCTCAGCTACTTTGCATTTACTGCCACTCCTAAATCTAAAACGCTCGAACTTTTTGGACGCTTGCCAAATCCTAAGGAACCGCCTTCATTAGAGAATAAACCTGAAGCCTATCATGTTTATAGTATGAGACAAGCTATTGAAGAGGGCTTTATTCTCGATGTGTTGAAGAACTACACTAACTATAAAGTTGCTTATAATTTGGCGCAAAAAATGGGTGCTGCAGATCAAGAGGTTGAAAGTAAAAAAGCTAAGGTGAAGCTCAATCAGTGGGTACGCTTACATGAGTATAATATTTCACAAAAAGTTATGGTTATTGTCGAGCACTTTAAAGACAATGTGATGAGCTTATTGAATGGTCAGGCAAAGGCGATGGTCGTGACAAGTTCTAGAAAAGAAGCTGTTCGCTACAAACTGGCATTTGATAAGTACATTGTAGATAAGGGCTACATTCATATTTGCGCCATGGTGGCATTTTCTGGTGAAGTAACTTTTAGTGAAAGTGATCCAAATGTTGATGGTCTGCTCGGTGAAAAATTCACTGAAACTAATATGAACCCAGGCTTGAAGCGCCGAGATATGCGTGAAGCCTTTGACTCTGATGATTACCAGGTCATGTTAGTGGCCAATAAGTTTCAAACTGGATTTGATCAACCGAAGCTCTGTGCCATGTATGTTGATAAAAAATTAGGTGGGTTGGAGTGTGTACAAACTCTTTCTCGCTTGAATCGTATTTATCCAGGTAAGGCTGAGTCAGGCACTTTTATTCTCGACTTTTTCAATGAGCCAAATGATGTTCTAAGTGCTTTTCAGGTATATTATAAAACAGCGGAACTGACAGACGTCTCTGATCCTAACCTTATCTACGATCTATTTGAAAAACTTAATGGTTCTAGAATTTATGAATGGCGAGAGGTAGAGCAATTTGTTGAAGCCTTTTACCAGAAAAATAAAAGTGCAGCCGCAATCGCAAATATCTGTAAGCCCTCAGTTGAGCGTTGGAAGGGGCGATATAAGTTGGCTTTGGATGCTTATAAGGAATCAAAAGATCTATTTGAACGTGCTAAGAAGTCAGGTGTTGCCGTTTTAATAGGTAATGCTGAAAATAGTTTTAAAGAAGCTAAAGAGGCCAAAGACGCTCTTGAAATTTTCAAGAAAGACTTAGGCACCTTTGTTAGATACTACGAATTCATGTCTCAGATCGTAGATTATGATGACAAGGAACTCGAAAAACTAAGTCTATTTGCTCGTAATTTGAGACCAATGCTTAGAGAATCAATTCTCGATGAGGATCAAGTTGACCTCGCAGGTATTGTTCTTAGTCACTATAGACTTTCTAAAATTCGTCAGCAGAATTTGTTACTGCAAAGTTCTGAAGAAGGAATTGGTTTAACACCAGGGGAAGGTTTGGGTACAGCTAAAGCGAAGGATCGCAAAGAGGAGTATCTTTCACAGATCATTCAGCGCTTGAACGAGCTTTTTGTGACTGATGAACTTACCGAAAAAGATCTTGTTAATTATGCCAGCACTATCCGAGATAAAGTTAGAGAGAACTCGAAGGTCATGGATCAAATTGCTAATAACTCACCTGAGCAGGCCATGCTAGGGGATTTCCCCAAAGCTGTCGACGACGCCATTATGGGAAGCAGCGAAGCTCATCAAAATCTGATGATGCAGGTTCTATCAGATCCTAATAAGGCCAAGAACTTCGCTAAAATTGTTTTTGATATGTTGGTTAAGGGAAGTGGCAGTGGAAAATAATGAATTGAATTTTAGTGAAGAGAAATGACACTTAATGGATAAAACTCTAAAGCAGATAAAAAAACTTCTTGAATATGAGGGTCCTTTAAAGGCTAGGGCTATTGCGAGAAAACTAGGTCTCGATCGAAGCGATGTCAGCGTGCTTATGCATAAGCACAAAGATGTCGAGTTTCATCAAAATGAAAATTTCGAGTGGATATTAATGCCAGGAGAAATTGTAGTTAAATTTGATAATTGTTGGGTTACTTGTTTTTTATTTGAAGAGGCTCTTTCTATAGAAATAGAAGACATCCTCACGATTGATAAGATTCGGTTTGTGGTTCCTGAAAATTGCAAGTTTATGCTTGAAGCAATTGCTCGATTCTTGGCACTATGCAATCAATTAGTATTAAGCAAGAAAGAAGTTACAATTGACCTATCTAGTAATATTAGCTCCAAAGCATATTGGAATCGAGCCGGTTTCTTTGATCATTTGAGTGATAAAGTAAAAGTTCTCCCTAAACGCCCAAAAATATCATCTGCTAAGGCGTATAAAGGCAAAAGTGGAAATCTTGTAGAGTTCGGAGAAGTTGATCCAGAGACAGATAATAAGAAGCTAGTTAGACATCTTACAGATACATTTATTTCATTATCAAGCGACAATTATGAAGATCCAGCTTTTACAATATTTTCTGAGCTAATTGGCAATATAAAAGAACACAGTGGATCTTCACTAAAGGGTTTTGCAGCTCTTCAAAGATATAAAGGAAAAACAAAAAGTAGCCCTCCACATATTCAAACAATCGTTTCCGACAATGGGGTCGGTATCGCAACAACATTGAGACCTGTTCTGAAAAAGTTCTATCCAAAGCTTTTAGAGCTTTCAGATATTGAATTAGTAAAAAAGGCAATGAGTGAGGGCCGCATCACAAGATTTGGAACTGAATCTGGACACGGGTTAGGATTTAAAAGCAGCAAAGAAAAGGCTTTAAAATTTAATGCGAAGTATTCTGTTCGACAGAATAATTTCAGTTTAGAGTTTATTTTTAAAAATGGAGAGTTGCTACCAGTTAAAATGTTGCCTAACCTTGTAGTAATTTCAGGAACACATATCTGTTTTGATTTTGATATTGACGCCTCAGACTCAACCTGATTCAATGAAGCTAATGAACCAGAAAAAAATAATAATTTCTCTATATGATTTAGTTAGAGATGACTCGCCCTATGGAAATGATCAAGGTCAGGCAGTTCATGCAAAGCTAAAAAAAGAGATTGGGAAATACCCACAGGCTAAAGTTATTGGTATCTCTTTAAAAGGAATTAAACGAACCGATGCCTCTTTTCCAAGAGAAAGCGTTATCTCATTAGCGAGAGAGAAGCGAGGCGAGATTAGTTTTTATTTAAAAGACTTTGCAAATGATGATATGATAGATAATTGGGATTATGCTGCACGATTCAAGGACCAACCCTTATTAGTACTAAGCGGTAAAGATTATAGAGTTATTGGTCCCGAGCTTAGTTCAGATGCGCAGAAGATTTTCAGTTATATTATGAATAGAGAAAATGTTACGACATCTATGATTGCAGAGAAATTTGGCCTCTCTGCCCCAAATGCAAGTGGAAAGCTGAAAAAACTTCTAAATCAAGGTCTTCTAATTGGCTCTAAGGAAACAGCTGAAAGCGGCGGACTCGAATATCTGTTTTCATCAGCAAAATAAAACTGCTTAAAAAATTTGACTTAAGGAGAATGTTCGCATATTATTTAATTAAGAGCCGTATTTGTGCGGCTTTATTATTAAATCCTGGTTAAGCTGCTTAATTTAACCAGAATTATGCAGGGAGGAAGCGATATGCCAGGAAAAAAACCAGTTCATACAGTTCCGAATAGTAATAGTTGGGTCAACAAACAAGGTGGGGTGACAATTTCTACTCATCGTACAAAAGCGAAGGCAGAGATTGAAGGTCGCCGACAAGCGAAGCGCTCCGAAACTGAGCACGTTATTCATAAATCGAATGGACAAATTGGTGAAAAAAACAGTTATGGGAACGATCCGTGCCCACCAAAAGATAAAAACTAAGGATACAAAATGAGCACTCCAAGAACTTTTATTAGTTTTGATTTTGATAATAATTGCAATCATAAGTTGCTTTTTTCTGGTCAGGCAAAAAACAGTCGAACACCTTTTAATATTGCAGATTGGTCTTCAAAAGAGGCACTTCCTCAATCTATTTGGGAAAGAAAAATTGCCGAAAAGATCAGTCGATGCAACCTAATGATAGTACTGGTTGGAAGGCAGACAGCTTATGCCCAAGGCGTAATTAAAGAGATTCGGTTTGCAGCGGCTCATAATATACCTATATTTGGAGTATATGTTGATGGAGCCAATACAAGAACTCCTTTACCTACGGGATTGCCTCGAAACATGGTGATTTCTTGGAATTGGGAGAGCATTACTTCTGCGATAAAAGTTGTAATGAGGTCAACTATGCCGTCGAGGTCATACTAATGAAGCGGGCTCTGGTTATCGGGATAAATGAATATGTCCATGCAAGTAACTTAAATGGTTGCGCAAACGATGCAAAAAATATTGAAGCATTGATCTCAAGGAATTCAGACGGTTCAAAAAACTTTGATACTAAGATTTTAACGGCAGAAAATGGGCAAAACATTTCGTGTAAAGAATTGAAGAAAGTAATTGAAGAACTTTTTGCTCAACCTGCGGATATGGCCTTTTTATATTTTTCTGGCCACGGAACAGCTACAAATTTAGGTGGGTACCTTTGTGCTTCAGATGCTGAGAAGTATAATGAAGGCGTACCTATGCAGGATATTCTTAACCACATTATAGCATCGCAGGTTAAAGAGATCGTCGTGGTTTTAGATTGTTGCCAAAGCGGAACCTTTGGACAAATTCCAACTTTAGGTAACAATGCAGTTTCAATTCGAGAAGGAGTATCAATTTTAACGGCTAGTAGAGATAGCGAAAGTGCGATCGAGGTAAACGGTTCTGGTATTTTTACTTCTCTAGTTTGTGATGCTCTTTCAGGAAGTGCTTCTGATTTGCTGGGTGTTGTAACTCCATCGGGAATTTACTCTCATGTAGAACAAAGCTTTGGGGCATGGGAACAGAGACCCCTATTTAAGTCTTTCGTATCTCGTTCAACTCCTCTTAGACAAGCTGGCCAAAAAGTTGATATTTCAAACTTATTATCTCTTAAAACGCTTTTTACCAATCCGGATCACGTTTTTAGTCTAGATCCTAGCTACGAGCACACTGATAGAAAGGCAAAGGTAGAGAATGTAGAGATGTTTAAGGTTCTCAAAAAATTACAAACAGTTGGTCTTATAAAAGTGAATAGAGAACCTGATCCTGATCTTTATTGGGCCTGCATTGAAAGTAAATCGTGTCAGCTAACAGCTTTGGGAAAGTTTCACTGGCATCTAGTAAACGCTAACAAAATTTAGAGGAAGTTATGATTTTTATTTCACACCGAAAAACAGATGAATATAAAGCAAAGAATTTAGCAGCACTACTTCAATCTAAAAGTGTAGACTATTATCTAGATGTCCTTGATCCTTCAACGAAGACTGCGTTTGATATCACCAAGCACATTATGAACAACCTTAGTAAGTGCAGTCATGTTATAGTTGTTTTCTCCAGAAATACAGAAGGTTCAATGTGGGTTCCGTTTGAATTAGGTGCGGCTTATAAATCAGATAAAGGAATAGGAACTTATTTAACCGAGCTTGTTGCTACTCCAGAGTACTTAGACACTTTCCCCAAGATGAAAACAAGTGCAGATATCGATAAATTTGTAGATGAGTACAAAAAAGATCAGATGCTTACCAAATCTGCTAGATACGATGATAGTTCAATAATACTAAATGAAGCTTCAGGCTCAGGCCGAGCCGAAAGGTTTATAACACGATTGAAGTCTCGCTTAGGTCAGTGATCCTCTCGTACAGGCTTGCTAACCATGGTATAAATATTAAGAAAAAATAGCTCTCCATTTTTGAAATTTTCCCTCACTTTGGGTGAAGGAAAAATTTCAAAAAGGAGAACTCCATGTTTCAAAAATCGCACAAACAAATTGACTCAAACTTTCGCACCTTGCATCTCGCTGATTTGCTCTACAACCAGATCTATGAACTCAAGCTGCCTTATTACTTAAAGGACCAGCTTCGCCGTGCCAGCTCGTCAGTGGTCTTAAACCTAGTAGAAGGTAATGCCAGAAGAACCAGACTGGATAAGCGCAGAATGTACAACTACGCCCATGCTTCGGCCAAGGAAGTTCAGGCTTGTCTCTTTTTGGCCAAGACGGTGGATACAGAGTTGATTAGTCTTTGTGACAGTGTTTGTGCTCA
>TARA_R110000868_G_scaffold58183_11_pt1 | contig 16042 bp, 16 predicted proteins | sample TARA_R110000868 | Tara Oceans TARA_R110000868 (sample SAMEA4397489) | marine metagenome | biome: Polar Biome; feature: [SRF] surface water layer (ENVO:00010504); material: water (ENVO:00002006), including particulate matter (ENVO:01000060) such as... | depth 5 m | reverse complement strand
CAGCAGCACATTATAGCGCGGCTTGAGGCGCTTGATCAGATTGGCTTCGAGCAGGAGGGCTTCGGTCTCGGTCTCGGTGACGACGAATTCCATCGTCCGGGTCAGGGCGATCATCAGGGCGATGCGGTTGGAATGGCCGCGGCCATTGGCGTAATTGGAGACGCGATTCTTCAGATTGCGCGCCTTGCCGACATACAGGACCGTGCCGTCCTCGGCGAACATGCGATAGACGCCGGGCTTTGAGGGCAGGTGTCTGACATAATCGGCGATGATTTTGGCACCGCTGCGCGATTGCGCCGGCGGCACGGACGCGTCATTTAACGGGCCGGCCGGCGTTTCAGGGTCAGCAGGTGGTTGAGAGGAAGTCATGTCCGACAAGATCGCGCTCGTTACTGGTGGCGGCAAGCGCCTGGGTGCCAAAATAGCGCGCGCCCTGGCCGAGGATGGCTGGCACGTCATCATTCACTACAACAGCTCGGGCACACAGGCACGTGCGATTGAGGCAGCGATCCGCGAAGCCGGCGGCTCGGCCAGCACGGTGCTGTTCGATCTCGCCGACAGCGCCGGCGTCGATGCCTTCGCCGCCGGGCTTGGCCGGATCGATCTTCTCGTCAACTCAGCCTCGGTGTTTGAAATGGACCGGCCCGAGACGGTGACGGCGGCCGAGCTCGACCAGGCGTTGCGGGTCAATCTGATGGCGCCGGTCCTGCTCGCGTCGGCCATGGCGCGCCAGCATGAGGGCCGCGCTTCGGGCTGCATCATCAATATGCTCGACCAGAAACTCTATAATCTCAATCCGGACTTCTTCTCCTACACGCTGGCCAAGCATGCCTTGCTCGGCGCAACGACAACAATGGCGATGGCGTTTGCGCCGCGTGTACGGGTCAATGGAATAGCGCCGGGGTTGACCCTGCCATCGGGCGGGCAATCGGTGGCGGAATTCGAGCGGGCACATGCGCTCAATCCGATGCAGGGTGGCTCGACGCCGGACGACATTGTGCGCACCGTGCGTTTCATTCTTGCGACACCATCAATGACAGGCGAGACCATCATCATCGATGGCGGCCAGCATCTCGACGCGCGCAATGGCGATGTGATGTATGCTGCCGGCGTCCCGGAGGAATAGCGCCCGTGAGACTGGACCAGGTTATCGAGAACGCGCTCGCCAATGCGACCGGCGAGGATGTGTTCATCTACCGGCTCGAGGGCGTGAAGCTCAATGTCGAGATCGGCATTCATGACCATGAGCGTGGCGTGCGCCAGCGCGTCCTGGTCGATGTCATCACCGTCGTCGACAAGACCTGGTGCGGGTCTGACGATATCGGGACGGTGATCGATTATGATTACATCATGGACGGCATCAAGGCGCTCGAGGACACCCAGTTCGACCTGCAGGAATCGCTCTGCGGCGCGATATTGAGCGTCGCGTTGAGCCCGGCATCGGTTGTTGCCGCCCAGGTCACGACGCGCAAGGTCGACGCCTATCCCGATGCTGCGGCTGTCGGTTTGACCCGGTTCCGCCGCAAGACCTGATCAGTGAGACGTATCTGAATCGGGACCGTCAGCATCCATGGCTGCCGGCAGCAGGAGTGTGAACTGACTGCCGATACCCGGTTGGCTGACGACGTTGAGCTCGGCGAGATTGGCCTGGGCCAGCTCACGCGCGAGAGTCAGGCCCAGCCGGGCTTCTTTCGGGCCGGTCCGGGTGCCGTCTGGCTCATCGCCGAACGGAGCAAAAATGGTTTCGATTTCCGAGGCGGTAAGACCTGGACCGCGATTGCTGACCCGGATCTCGATCTGGTCGGCGGCACGTGAAATCCGGATCGTGACCGGGGCGCCGGGCATCGAGGTCGCGATCGCATCGGCGGTCAGTTTGGCCAGGATCTTGTGCAGGTGGCGAATATCGAACCAGCCGCGCATCGACTCGCGATCGCCGCTGACGTCGATGACGACTTCAGGCTGATCCGGACTGGTGCGGAATTTGAGCGTCGCCTCTTCGGCGGCCCAGACAATGTCGAGAGATTCCGAATCGGGAAGCAGGCGCCCGCTGGTGGCCGCGGTGAGCTCGAGGATGTCATTGACCATGCCCGATAATTGCTGCCCCGCTTCGAGGATTGTTGCGGCCTGGGCCTCGCCGCGTTCCGGATCGGTGGCAAAATAGCCCGGGCGGGACAACAGGCTGGCAAAGCCGATGATTGAATTGAGCGGCGTACGCAATTCATGGGAGGCATTGGCGAGAAACCGGTGTTGACCGCGTTGTGCCTGTTCGGAGAGTTCCAGCGCCCGTGCCAATTGCCAGCGCGTCGACTGGTTTTCGCGCAAGATCCGGCATTGCTTGAACTGGGCCGCCGTCAGCGCCGCAACCGAGGTGAGAATTTCGAGCTCGTTCTGCCCGAAATGATGCGGTGTCGGGTGCTCGCAGTCGATTACGCCGAGCAATTCATTGCCGTGTAAAATCGGCACGCAGATCTCGGACCGGGCTTCGGAGATATCCGATATGTAGCGTGGGTCGGCGCGCAGATCGTCGATCAGGAGGGGGGTGCGGGATTGCGCGACTGTGCCGGTGATGCCCTGTCCGAGCGGGATGGTGAGCTGGTTGACGATCCTGTCGGGCTGGTCGGCGGGCGTCTTGTCGCCGATCGCGGCGGCCTGGCGCAGGACCTTGCGTTCGGAGTCAAAGCTGTAGACGACGCAATCGCTGAAATTCATGCGCCCGACGACATTGCGGGCGACGTGCCACAGCAGCGCATCTTCGGACTGAATGGCGATCATCTCCACCGCAAAGCGGCGAAACACCCCGAGCTCGAGGCCAGGCTCTAGGCCTGCGCGGGTGCGCCGTGCGGGTGCCGGCTGTCTCTGCTCGTCAAGTGGGGGCATGAACGTCTCGCAAGTGGACGCTACTTGTGCATCCCCGGAGCGTGTCCAGCCTAATCATATGTGATGCGCAAGATCAGGTGTGCGCAATTTGAGCTTGTGCGTGCGGGGCGGGGCGCCATGTCGCCGGGATGCGGCGGGCGAAGCTGGAGCCGGCAGGAGGGCCAGTGCAGACCGGGGTCTTCAGCCCAGTGCAGAGCGGGTCAGCACCGCGATATAGGACAGATAGCCCAGCGTCAGGAACAGTCCGAGCCAACGCGTGATCGGGCGCTGCAGCAGGACGATCACGGCGATCAGCAAGCTCGATGCGAGCATGACCCACAGGTCCAGCTGGAAGAAGCGCTCTGGCACCATGAGCGGCGTGTCGACCATATAGGCAGCGACGCCGGTCGCGCCGCCAACGGCGAAGACGTTGAAAATATTCGATCCCAGCACATTGCCGATCGCGAGATCGGCATGACGTCTCACCGAGGCCATGATCACGGTCGCCAATTCCGGCAGGGATGTACCAAGCGCCACCGCCGTCAGCCCGATCAGCGCCGGGTCGACATTGAGGTCCTGCGCTGCGGCAACACCGCCGGTGACGATCATCTGGGCGCCGACGGGCAGGGCAATGAGGCCGGCGATCAGGGCGAACAGGATGGAGGGCATGGTCTTGGGCAGGCCGTCGATATGCTCGATATCGGTCAGCTCGGCCAGGGTTGGATCATCGGTCTTCTTGCGGGCTTGAAACCCGAGCAGGGCGACATAGCAGACGATTGCGACCAGCAGGATGGCGCTTTCCTGCGGCGATATCTGCCGATCCCAGGCCATGACAACGAGCGCGACGGCCGCAAGCAGCGCGAAGATCGCATTGCGCCGCAGGCCCGGCGTCGTTGTGTGGATGGTTCCGTACAGGGCCGGCACGCCCAGCACCAACAGGAAGTTGGCGATGTTCGAACCGACAATATTGCCGATTGCCAGGCCCGGCACGCCGGTCAATGCCGACTGGACGCTGACGACGAGTTCCGGCGCCGAAGTCCCGAAGGCAATGATGGTCAGGCCGACCAGCAGCGGGGGCAAGCGCCAGCGATGCGCCAATGCGGCGCCGCCGCGGACGAGAAAATCGCCGCCAAACAGCAAAAGAACGATTCCCGCGAGAATCAGCGGAGCGTAAATGAGAGCGGGCATGAACCTACCGGGCGCTGCGGATCAGGGCTTAGTCTAGGCGGCGATATTCGATAAGATTGAGGATGGCAAACACGGCCACGACGAGGCCAACAGCGATCAGGGCATACATGGAAAACATCTCCGGACAAGCAAGGTCGATGACCGTACATAGCGCGCCGCCGGTTCAGTGGCCAGCGCCGGAATCGGTATGAGGTGGCGCGCCCGGATCGAGCCGCTGGCGCGGCCTTTCATGCAGGCTTGCTGGCGGCTGACACGCGGGGCGACCCTGGGCGTGCGCGCGATCGCCGAACGGCCCGATGGTTGCGTCGCCCTCGTCAAACACACTTATATCGATGGCTGGCATTTGCCCGGTGGCGGCGTCGAATCGGGTGAGACGGCGGCGTATGCAGTCGGCCGGGAACTGGCCGAGGAAGCCGGCGTCGAATTGACCGGCGATCCGGAATTGCTCGGGGTTTACGCCAATCATACGGCATTCCGCGGCGATCACGTTCTGTTGTTCCGCGCGACAAACTGGTTGGCCTGTCCAACCAGCAGTCTGGGTGAGATCGAAAGCGTGGACTGGTTCTCGCCATCGGATCTGCCGATCGACACCGCAGGCGGCACCCGGCGCCGGCTGGCGGAAATCTACCAAGGCGCTGGCCGGACCTGGCATTGGTGACGCCGCAATGGCCGCCCCGCGCATTGGCAAGGCAGGTTTGTGGGCCAGGTGAGTGGAAACTCGGCACCGGCGGTAAAAATCGGTTATCGTCGCAGCTGGGTGATGCGCCCGCGGACCTTTGGGCACCATGTTCAGGCGTGCCGGGCTGGGATCGAATCGAATGAAAGCTAGCTCCGGGGGCGACCCATTTGCAGAACCGGACGCCGGCGCGCCGGAGGCGAGCTCGCCCTGGCAGCGGGCGATCGAGGCCGATGGCTGGTTCGGTCTGGTTCTGCCCGGCGTTCTGGCGCTCACATTCATCCTGATTGTTTTCCTCGCCGTGATGGCAGGTGACCGCGCGCTCGTCGCCTCGGCCCGCGAGACCAACGCCGCGACGCTGCGATCCGTCCTCACCAGCACCTTGCAGAGCTTTGAGGAGTGGGCCGGTCATCAGGAGCGCAATGCGCGGGTCTGGGCCGATGGCGATCTGGTTCGCGAGTCGCTCGAGGAATTGCTGCGGACACCCGTTGAGTCCTCGATCGCGGCGGCACCGGCGCAGGCGCAATTGCGCGCCAGCCTGGGCCCTTGGCTCACCGAATACGGCTATCGAGGCTTTTCCCTGATCTCCGAGAATGGAACGGTTTTGGCGTCGCTGCGCAATTCCGACCTCGGCCGGCCGTCACCGATTCTCAACCAGGTCGGGAACGGTCGCTTGCGTCGTAGCCGCTCCATGCTGACACCGCCGCAAATCGTCTCCGAACTGCCGCCGCAGGATGAGGCCGGCGTCTCGGGCCTGCAGGAAGAAGTGGCGATGTATGCCATTGCCCCGATCACGACGGGTGGAGTGGTGCGCGGGTATTTCGCGCTGCGCCTCGACCCGCTGGCCGAATATTCCGCGACCTTCCGGGTCGGACGCACCGGGGTCTCGGGCGAGACCTTCGCGGTCGATCGGGTCGGACGGCTATTGTCCGAGACTCGCTATGCCGATGATTTCCGTACCGCCGGCCTGTTGGCCCAGGGACATTCCTCGATGTTGCACCTCGAGGTTCGCGATCCCGGGGCCAATGTGACGATTGGCGATGTTCCGTCGGGCCCGTATGCCCAATGGCCCCTGACCGAAGCGGTTCAGGCGGTCACCGCGGGCGGGCGGGGCGCCAACCTTACCGGCTATCGCGATGCGCGCGGCGTGTTGGTGATGGGCGCCTGGGCCTGGGACGCGTCGCGCGAGTTTGGCGTCGTCACCGAGATCGAGGTTGCCGAGGCGCTCGCCGGGGTCAATCGGGCGCGGGCGGTCTTGCGCGTGTTTGCCGTCGCCATGGCGCTTTGCTTCATTCTGATTGCCGTGCTGTTCAATGCCCACCGGACGATGAGCCGGCAGCGCGCGCGTCTGACGCTTGAGGCGACGCAGCGCTTTCGCCGGATATTGATGACGGCGGCTGAGGGCATTTACGGGTTTGATGGCAAAGGGGTGGTCACCTTCATCAACCCGCGTGCCTGCCAGATGCTCGGCTATCGCGAGGAGGAGTTGATCGGCAAACACCTGCATCCGATCATTCATCATTCCCGGATCGACGGCTCACTCTACCCTGAGGAGGAATGCCCGATCCAGCGCGCCATGACGACGCCGGCTGACGGGGCCGAGGACATTTTCTGGACCAAGGATGGCGAGTGTATTCCGATTGAATTCTCGAGATCGCCGCTTGATATCGACGACCCTTCGGCCGGGATCGTCGTCACCTTTCGCGATATCACCAAGCGCAAGCGCGACGAGCTGGCCTTGTTGCGCCACGCTCAGGAATTGAAACGATCGAACGCGGAATTGCAGGAATTTGCCTATGCCGCCTCGCACGATCTGCAGGAGCCGCTGCGCAAGATCCAGGCATTTGGTGAGCGGCTGGAGCGGAAATATCATTCTGCGCTCGACGAGACCGGTCAGCACTATCTCGACCGCATGGTCGATGCAGCCTCGCGCATGCGGCAGCTGATCGATGATCTGCTCAGCTATTCGCGCGTCAATTCCAAGACCACCCGATTCCAGCCAGTCGACCTGGCCGGCGTACTCGCGGATGTCCTGTCTGATCTGGAGCCAAGAATAGCGGCCGACGGTGCCAAGGTGCGAATCGGTGTCCTGCCTGCAATCGAGGCCGACCCGGGTCAGATGCATCAGCTCTTCCTCAATCTCCTCTCCAATTCGATGAAATTCCATCGCAAGGGCGTTGAGCCCAACATCATGGTCGAAGGCAGTGTCGAAGTGGGCGAGGCCGGAGCGGTCGCGCGCATTTCCGTGACAGATAATGGCATTGGCTTCGAGGCGCGCCATGCGGACCGGATCTTCGGCATGTTCGAACGCTTGCACGGACGCGAGGAATTTGACGGCACCGGCGTTGGTCTCGCGACCTGCCGCAAGATCGTCGAGCACCATTCCGGTGAACTGACCGCCTGGGGCGAACCCCAGGCCGGCGCGGTCTTCACCATCGTTCTGCCGATTCGGCAGACTGTTGATACCTGAGGTGCCGTGATTGCATCGCCCAGGCCTGACAGGGCAGGCGCGAACGGTCCTGATGACCCGACGCGGTCATCTGCCTCGCGGGCAGGGTTATAAACACCTTACAGTTGTGACATGCAGTCGCGGAAAACCGGGCCCAATTATTGGTTGAGCGCACCGGCGGGAGCGCCCCGCTTGATGTGATTCTGCCAGGGCTTGGACCGTGTCCCGGAGTGTCGCGCCGTCCAATCAAATGTCCGAAATTCGTTTTAATTGAACAGGATGCGTCCTGGGTGTGATTTCTGTTCAGGGCGAAAGTCCCGCTGCCGCAACCCGGCTGGAGCGAGCGCTCCCCGCCTTTGCCGTGCCAGGAGGGGGGCCGTTCGGACGGTCACGATACCGCCGAAAATCACCCGCCGGCGCGGTAGATGCAGGTGCAGCGGCGGTATTCACCTTGATCTTGCCCCTGTGACGCGAGAAACTCTCCGAATGGAACAGCCGCGATCACGCGGCAGCCGTGATGAGGCTTTTCAACATGAACAAAGAAGACCGCCTGTTCACATTTTTGATGGTGGATGACGATCCCGATGATCGCATGTTGTTCAAGGAAGCCTGCGACGAAGTCAGATTGCGCAATCCCGTGGAGTTCCTCGAGAATGGCGAGCAGCTGGTCGACTATCTGAATCGGGACGGGGCCTATGCCGCGCTGGAGGGCACACCGCTTCCGGGTATTATTCTGCTCGATCTCAACATGCCTCTCAAGGACGGCCGCGAGGCGCTTGAGGAAATCAAGGCGAGCGCCGCACTGCGCCATATCCCGATCATCGTTTTGACGACCTCCAAGAATGAGGATGACATCCTGTCGAGCTATGGGCTCGGTGCGTCGTCCTACATCGTCAAACCGGTTTCGCTCGACCGGCTGATGCGGGTGGTTAATTCGATCGGTGAATACTGGGTCCAGATCGTCGAAGTGCCTGGCGATGGCACCGAGCCCGACCTTTCCGACCTCGATTGATGCGGTGCCGGATTAGCGGTTTCCCTTGTCGCGGGAATTGCATAGTCTGAACCCACGCGCGGGGGCGCTGATCCTGAATGGATCAAACAGCAGGAAATTCACTATGAAGACCATGATGATAGCAGCGACCGCGCTGATGGCGCTGACCGGAGCCGCATTCGCGGACGGTGATATGACCAATACCTATGGCAATATCGTCCGCGTCAGCGGCATTGATTCCGGCTTCGAGGCGACCTTCGCCGAAGATGGAAGCTATTCCGACTCGCGTGGCATCACCGGCACGTGGACGCTGGGCGAGCAATTGTGCATCACCGTTTACGTTGAGTCAGGGCCGCAGGAAAATTGCGGGCCATGGAATTCCGACCTCGCTGTCGGCGGGAGCTGGACCACCACTGGCTGGGCTCCAGAGGGCCGTACGATCACCATTGAGATCGTTGCCGCTGATTAGGCTGCAACAGATCGATTGAATTCGGGGGGCGGTGCTGCGGCGCCGCCTCCTTTTTTGTGATTTTCCCCTGACGCGTGTCTTGCCAAGACCTGGTCGCAATTGCAGCCTAGACTGCACCAAACAGGATCCGCGATCAGGCGGCGTCCCGGGGGAAATGACGATGCTGGCGATGCGTTTGTGGAAAATTTCGGCGACACTTTTCGTGTCGATGATCCTGGCCATGGTGATGCTGGCATCACTCTGGTTCTACCTGCCCGAATGGTTCTCCTGGGTGCAGGATGGCGCTGACATGCTGGAAGACGGCGTTGCCGCCATTCCCCTGCCCGAGCGGATCAATAATCTGGTCCGCATCTATGCCAGCGATGACAAGCTGGTCCTGCTGATTTTCACCATTATCGCCCGCATCCTGCTCGCCTTGCTGGGCAAGGCCTTCACGGCCGTGATGCCGAAGCCGCGGGTCAAAATCGCCGAAGAGGGGATTATTGGCCAGATCGGTTCGACCATCGCCACCCTTTTCCTCGCCTTCGTGATCGCCATTCTGATGGTCTCAGCGGTGGCGCTGTTCTGGGGTGATGGGCTGCACTACATGCTCAACGCCTCAGACTGGGCCGAGGACCAGCTGGCGCATCTGCCGATCGGCGGACGCTGGCAGTCAGGCGTGCGTTTCGCAGTCTCCGACGACAAGATCCTGCTCTTGTTCTTCACCATTATCGCACGCGCTCTGATCGTGGTCGTGGCGACCAGTTTCGGTTCGGCCTGGCGTTCAATGACCGGCGGCGGGCGCGAGACGCTGGTGGTGCGGCGCTAGCCGGCTGAGCTAGCCGGCCAGGGCCTTCGACAGGATCGGCAAGCTGACATCCATCCGGTAATCGACCGATGAGTGATCGTCGGGGAATTCCTGATAGGTGTGCTCCACACCCATTTCGGTCAGGCGTTTGGTCATTCGGCGGGCGCCATAGACCAGGTTATACTGGTCGACATCGCCGCAATCGATATACAGCGCCTTCATCGATTTGAGGCCCTCGCCGCGGGTCTCGACCAGCTCCAGCGGATCCCATTTCTTCCAGCGTTCCCAGGCCACCGGGTCCATCTCGCAGGTATCCATTGTCACCGGCAGGCGGATACCGAGGAAGGCATTCGGGTCAGGGTCATAGGTGGCGGCCATGGCCAGGATCATCAGCGCATGAATATCATCGCCGGCCGGTTTGAGGCTTGCCTCGAAAGCCGCCATGAAGCTCTCGATCGTGCCGCCATGCTTGGCGATCCGGCGCAGGGTGTGGGCGAAATCGGTGGCGAACATCAGGTCGAAGCCCATATCGCCGGAATGGCAGGCCGCCGCCGACCAGATATCGGGATGCAGCAGCGCATGCATCATGGCGCCATAACCGCCCGAGCTCTTGCCGAACAAGCCGCGTTTGCCAGCGCCGCCACAGCCATATTCGCCCTCGACGAAGGCTAGCAATTCGGTGGTCAGGAAATCATCCCAATTGCCCATCGCGGCCGAGTTCACATACTGATTGCCGCCCAGCCGGGTGAAGCAATCGGGGAAGGCGATCACGCACGGCGCCATCTCGCCCGAGGCGATCAGCCGGTCGGCGCGCTCGGGCAGATTCTCGCCGAAATTCTTCCAGGCGGTATGGTAGGGCCCGCCGCCGGTAAAGCCGACGACATCGACCAACAGCGGCAGGCCCGACCCGTCATGCCCCGCCGGGATATAGACATCCACCCGCCGCAGCGTCGGATCGCCAAGCATGTTGTTGGCGACAGCCTTGCTGTCGATCCAGTGCTGGACGACGCGGCCCTTGGGGCAATCTGCGGATCTGTGCATGGCGGGACTCCTGACGAAAAGGGGACAGGTATAATTAACGCCATTCCCGCCGTTTGCGAGCCAACAGCTGTCAGTGCCGCGTTAATTATACCTGTCCCCTTTTGGCGGCCGCTTCCCCCCTTGAGCTTGGCGACCAATCATCCCTCGAGACGGGAACCCGTTCCTTCGAAACACTCTCGTGCCTTCGGGCGAGCTCTCTAATCCTATGCTTGCTCGGCGGCTCGATAGAAGGTGCACCCGTTCAAAGCTTTGCTGAAGTATTTCAGCCAGAGATATTCCCAAAGTTCGATCTGCCGGAAGTTATCAACTTCACACTTGAACGAGGGTGAATCGGGTGCAATTCGACCTAATCGGTGCGCCCTCCAGAAACGCAAGCCGGCGTCTCTCATCGCATCGAGCGGCGGTTCTTCACGCCGGGCATGGGCAACGACGGTGCAGTACAGGCCCGCGATCGGACCCGATACAGATGTCGTTTCAAAGCTCTGATCAATATGACTGGAGGGCAGACAAATCCCTCCGATTTCGATCACGGCACAATAGAACGCCACGTTTCTCCCCCCACGAAATGCATGCCCGAATAAGCTGGCAAGACACGATGACGAGTTCCTGAGGCGAGCTCAAGTTTCGGACCCGCTTCCCCCTCTTGAGCTCCACCGCCAATCACGCCAGCATCCGGCATGGCCACTTTCAAAACATATCTCCACGCCGACCACCTCCTCGCCGACAGTTTCCGCCTCGCGCGGCTGGTGTTCGAAAGCGGTTTCAAGCCGACCCATATCGTCGGCGTCTGGCGCGGCGGCGCGCCGATTGGCATTGCGGTGCAGGAATATCTCGACTACCGCGGCCTCGACACTGACCATATCGCCATCCGCACCGCCTCCTATACCGGCATCGGCCAGCAAGCCGAGGTGAGGGTGTTCGGCGAGGGCTATCTGGTCGACACGCTGAATGCTTCCGACCGGCTCCTGATCGTCGATGATGTGTTCGATTCGGGCCGCTCGATCGCGGCGCTGCTGGAGGTGTTGCGGGCCAAGTGCCGCAAGAACTTCCCCGCCGAAGCGAAGATCGCCACGGTCTATTTCAAACCCGTCCGCAACAAGACCGAGCTGAAGCCGGACTTCTTTCTGCATGAAACCGATGACTGGCTCGTCTTCCCGCACGAGCTGTGCGGCCTGACCCCGGACGAGATCGCCGCCAAGGGCGAAGCCGGCAAGGTCGCGCTGGGGAAATAGGAGGCGGGGTTTGCGAGCCTCGTTATCCGAAACCCGGAAAGGTCCAGAGCGCATGATCCTGCAATCCGACGATATCCATTTCCCGAAATATTGGGACAAAGCCCTCTTCGTCGGTGGATTGGCGATCTACGCGCTGGGGCAGATACTGATCAATCTGGGCCCCGATTTCACGACACAACAAGCGCCGATCGATTATGCGCACTGGTTGCTGATCGTCGGCGTCCTGTTTCTGATCCCGTTCATTGGCCGACTCCCGAGGCAGAACATCTATCTCGTCACAATCCCGCTCCTGCTGGCCGGAATCGGTTTCGTGATCGGGATGTGCGTGATTGATTTCGTTTTCTGGAGCCTGTCCGATCCCGAGCTGGAGCGCGCCCTCGCCAGGCATCTGATTGCGACACCCGTGATCTGGCAGCCCTTCATGGTGTTCGGCTCCAACACCGTTTTCAATCTCGGCCTGCTCCTGCCCAGCCTGTCCTATTTCCGGGCTTCGCGGCTGGGGACGATCCTCGTCATCCTTGGAACGCTGGTCATATTTGTCGGCACGCAATGGTTCAATGTCATCGGCTATCTCATCGTGCTCGCCGGATATGCTCTGAACTTCAACCTGTTGAAGCCCGCCGGCCCGCTCGCTGAGCATTGAAGCGGGTTTGATTGGTCGAGTATAGCCTTCGCGCATCGAGCCGGGCCGCGCCTTCGTCGTGCCAGGTTGGCATTCGTCGCATTCCCGATTGAGCCCGTCGGGCTCGCCCCTAGACGTCAGGCAAGCTTCAGCAGCGCTCGGCTGCCGATCTGAGTTTGTGGGGATATCGATGAAGAACCTTCTTGTGGCCGCCAGCCTGATCGGGCTTCTCGGCGCCGCGCCGGCGTTGGCGCAAAACGCCATTCCGGCGATCCAGTTTCAACCCGATCCGGATTCGCCGATCGGCACGCGCAATCCCGATGGACCGGCGCAGCTGGCCGAGTTCGATTTCGTGATCGGTGATTGGGATGCGACCATCACGTTCGCGGCGCCGGGCGGGCAGACAGTCACCTATCAGGCCCACTGGCATAATCACTGGATTCTCAACGGTCTGGCCGTGATGCAGGAATGGCGTGGTCCGTTTCTGACCGGTGCTGAGTTTCGCACCGTGGACGCCCGGGACGGGCATTGGACCGGCTATAATATCTATCCCGGCAATGCTGGCGGCTGGCGCCCGACGACAGCGCGGCGGACCGATGATGCGATGATCGTTATCATTGACGGTATCGATGCCGAGGGCCCGCTGCTCAATCGCGAGACCTATACCGATATCACGGCTGACAGTTTCCGGATGTATTCCGAGATCTCACGCGATCAGGGCGTCACCTGGGAGACCGGTGATTATCACATGATGGTGGTGCGCAGCGGCGGGTAGGCGAGCGCACTCGCCTCGCCCGTCCCGAAGGCTGCCCCAGTCTATTTTTCCCGATAGAGCGCACACAGCTTGTTGCCGTCGGGGTCGCGGACATAGGACAGGTGCATCACGCCCATGGCGCCGGTGCGCGGGCCCGGTGCGTCCTCGATCGAGGTGCCGCCATGGGAGATTCCGACATCGTGGAAGGTCTTCACCTGTTCGGGACTGTTACATTTGAACCCGATCGTGGCGCCATTGGCACAGCTTGCAGGCTCGCCATTGATCGGCTCGGTGATGCCGAATGTATTGCCGTCATGCCGGTAGAAATAGCGGACATGCCCGGTCGCCGCGACATTGCGCATCGGCTCGCCTGCGCCCAGCGTGGCGAGCACGGCGTCATAGAATGCCTTGGATTTTTCGATGTCGCTGGCACCGACCATGATGTGATTGAACATGCTGGAAGTCCTCCCTGGGTGGTGCTCGTGTCGGGCCGTGCTCAGTCCCAGTCAAGCCCGATGTCGAAATTCGGTGCTGAATGCGTCAGCGCGCCGATAGAGATCACATCGACCCCGGTCGCCGCAATCGCGCCCACAGTGTCGAGATTGACGCCGCCGGAGGCTTCCAGCGTCACCTTGCCGCCGGCCTGCGCCACGGCGGCTTTCAGGTCTGCCAGCGAGAAATTGTCGAGCAATATGCTCTCTGCCCCGGCCTCGATCGCTTCGGCGAGTTGATCAAGCCGGTCGACTTCGACCGCGACGCGGGTCATGTGGCCGGCATGCGCCTTGGCGGCGCGAACGGCGGCACCGACACTGCCGCAGACGGCGACGTGGTTGTCCTTGATCAGGATGGCGTCATCGAGCCCGAAACGGTGCAGGCTGCCGCCGCCGGCCTGGACGGCCTGGAGTTCGAAGGCGCGCAGGCCCGGTGTCGTCTTGCGGGTGTGGACGATGCGGGCGCTGGTGCCTGACACGGCATCGACATAGCGACGGGTGAAGCTGGCTATGCCGCTCATCCGGCCCATGAAATTGAGTGCGATGCGTTCCGCCGCCAGCAGGGCGCGGGCCTTGCCGATCACGGTGGCGATAATATCGCCGGGCCCGACATCCTCGCCATTACCCATATGCACCTTGATCAGGGCGTCGGGATCCATCTGCCAGATCGCCTCGACGGCGGGCTGCAGCCCGCACAGCACACCGCTATCGCGCGCCTTGAAATAGAATTTCGCCTCTTCACCGGCCGGGATGCAAGCCAGGGAGGTGATATCGCCGCGACCGCCCTGGTCTTCGGCCAGGGCGCGGGTCACGGCATCCTTGACGATGAATTCGGGCAAAGGCGAAACGGGCATGACCAATCCTTTTGAAATTCAGGGGCCTATTCGGCGGGTGCGGTGTGCACCAGAATGGCCGGCTTTGTGCCCGCCAGATCGGCCAACGACAAGCGCGTGTGGCGGGCGATGGCACCGGTCTGCGGGAAGTCGGTGCGGAAATGCCCGCCGCGGCTTTCGGTCCGGGTGATGGCCCCGGCGGTGATAAAGCGCGCCGCGATCAGCGCATCGGCTTCGCCATGGCGGGTGATCATGTCTTCGATCAGGGTGGCCAGCTCGGCCAGGCCCGCACCGGTGCGCTCGACGCCGCAATGCCGGCTCATCGCCTGGCGCAAGCGGGTCAGGGCGAGCGGCGGCAATGCCGCGGGGATGGCTGCCGCGCTGGCGCGGGAGAGGGTTTGCACAGCGGGACGCGGTGGGAGATTTGCCAAGACCCGGGCAACGCGCGCCGCACTCACCAGGCCTTCGGCCAGTGAATTGGACGCCAGGCGATTGGCGCCGTGCAGGCCGGTCGAGGCGCATTCGCCGATCGCCCACAGGCCGGTCACGGAGGTCCGTCCGTCAATATCGGTCGCGACGCCGCCCATGTGATAATGCGCGGTCGGAGCCACGGGGATGGGCTGGATGCGTGGGTCGATGCCGGCGCTCATACAGGCGGCGAATACTGCCGGGAAACGGGCCGGGAAAGCGTCACCGATCGCAGAGCGGCAGTCGAGCAGGGCCTGTTTGCCGCCGAGGTTCTGACGGTGCACGGCCCGCGCCACGACATCGCGCGGTGCCAGTTCGGCCTCGCCATGGATCGCCTTCATGAAGCGATGTCCCGAGCGGTCGATCAGGGTCGCGCCTTCGCCGCGCAGGGCTTCGGTGCAAAGCGGCGCCGGGTCCAAGCCGGCATTGAGCGCCGTGGGGTGAAACTGGATGAATTCCGGGTCCTGGACTTCAGCGCCGAGCCGCGCCGCCATCGCCATCGCCTGACCCTGGGCGCCGGCTGGAGTCGTCGTCAGGGCGAACAGCCCGCCAGCCCCGCCCATGGCGAGAATGGTCTCTTCCGCGAGGATTTCAACGCTTTCGCCAGTGGGGGAGCGCGCGATTGCACCGGCACAGCTGCCACCATGACCAGGGATCAGCGCGGCCGCCGACCAGCCATCGCGGATCTCGATATGCGCCGCGTCCCGCACAGCCGCGATCAAGGTCTGCATGATCGCTGCACCGGCACCATCGCCCGTCACCCGGGCCACGCGGTGGCGCGAATGGGCGGCTTCGCGCGAGAGGGACCAGGCCTCGCCCTCGCGCTCGAAAGGCGCACCCAGCGCCGCAAGCGCGCGCACCTGTTCGGCAGCGCCAGCGGCCAGCGCTTGGGCAGCATCGGCATCGACCAGACCGGCGCCGGCCTCGATCGTGTCGCGGGCGTGCAAGGCTGGCGTATCATCCTCGCCCAGTGCCGCAGACACACCGCCCTGGGCCCAGCCCGAGGCCGCGCCTTCGCCCAATGGCGATCCGGTCAGCAGCACGACCTTGCGCGGCGCGAGTTTCAGCGCGGCCCAGAGCCCGGCAATGCCGGCACCGATGATGAGGACGGGGCGGGTCATCATCTAGACCGAGACGATCTCGACGAATTTTTCAGGCTTGGCCGGATCGAAATGCGCCGGCGTT
>TARA_R110000868_G_scaffold11751_13_pt1 | contig 16047 bp, 20 predicted proteins | sample TARA_R110000868 | Tara Oceans TARA_R110000868 (sample SAMEA4397489) | marine metagenome | biome: Polar Biome; feature: [SRF] surface water layer (ENVO:00010504); material: water (ENVO:00002006), including particulate matter (ENVO:01000060) such as... | depth 5 m | reverse complement strand
ATCGGCGTTCATGGCCCGAAACGGCTGCATATCGTGCTTATTGGAAAAGCCGATGGCGAAGACACCTGACGACGGCAAAAGGCAAAAGCGCGCCGCCCGGCCCACGCTGGACGAGGCGGCGCTGTTCCGCGCCGCGATGGCCGACGCCAAACCGATCGAACGCCGCAACCCCGTCGCCACCGACCCGGATGCCAGGAACACGGGTGCCGGAGAAACGGCGCGGCCCGCCCCCAGGCCCGTAAAGACAGGGCCGGCTCCGCTGCCGCCACCGGTCGCCGCCCCGCACACCCCGCCAAAGCCGGTTCTGGAAGCCGGTAAACCGGCCGATTTGGACCGCCGGACGATGGACAAGCTGCGCAAGGGCAGGATGCGCCCGGAAGGCCGCCTCGACCTGCACGGCATGACCGCCGGTCGCGCGCTGGACGCGCTGAACGGATTTCTCGCCGACGCGCAGAGGTCGGGCAAACGCTGCGTGCTGGTGATTACCGGCAAGGGATCGATGAAAGACGGCGGCGGCGTGATCCGCCGCGAATTGCCGTCCTGGTTGAACGCGCCCGGCAACCGTGCCCGGGTGCTCGGATTCGCGGGCGCCCAGCCCGCCGATGGCGGCGGCGGCGCGTTTTACGTGCTGCTCAAACGGCGGCGGATATAACCGCGCGGGTCTACAGAATAAACTTGGACAGGTCGGTATCCTTCGCCAGGTCGGCGACGGTTTCGCGGACGTAATCCGCATCGATCGACAGGGTCTCGCCGGCCCGGTCGGACGCGGTGAACGACACGTCTTCGAGCAGGCGTTCCATCACCGTCTGCAGACGCCTCGCGCCGATATTTTCCACCGAGCGGTTGACCTCCGCCGCGAGGCTCGCCAGCGCGTCTATCGCGTCGTCGGTGAACTCCAGGGTCATCCCCTCGGTACCCATCAGGGCAGTGTACTGGCGGATCAGGTTGGCTTCGGGTTCGGTCAGGATGCGGCGCAAATCGGCCTCGTCCAGCGCTTTCAGCTCCACCCGGATCGGCAGGCGGCCCTGAAGTTCGGGCAGCAGGTCCGACGGTTTCGACAGGTGAAAGGCGCCCGACGCGATAAACAGCACATGATCGGTCTTTACCGTGCCGTGCTTGGTCGCGACGGTCGTGCCTTCGATCAGCGGCAGCAGGTCGCGCTGAACGCCTTCGCGGCTGACATCGGCGCCGGCGCGGCCGTCGGAGCGCACGCAGATCTTGTCGATTTCGTCCAGGAAGACGATGCCGTTCTGTTCGACCGCGTCGATGGCGGTGCGCACCACGGTGTCGTCATCGAGCAGGTTGTCGCTTTCCTCGGCGACCAGAACGTCATAGCTGTCCACCACGGTCATCTTCTTCGGCTTGGACTGGCCGCCGAACGCCTTGCCCATGATATCGTTGAGATTGATCATGCCCATCTGCGCGCCGGGCATGCCGGGAACTTCGAGCGTCGGCATGCCGCTGCCGGAATCTTGGACGTCGATTTCGATCTCGCGATCGTCCAGTTCGCCCTGGCGCAGCATGGTACGGAATTTCTGACGCGTATCGGCGCTGGCGTTTTCGCCGACCAGCGCGTCGAGCACGCGTTCCTCGGCGGCGATTTCGGCCTTGGCGACAACTTCCTTGCGCAGGCGGTCGCGGGTCATGTGGATGGCGATTTCGACCAGGTCGCGGATGATCGATTCCACGTCGCGGCCGACATAGCCGACCTCGGTGAACTTGGTCGCTTCGACCTTCATGAACGGCGCATCCGCCAGCCGCGCCAGGCGGCGGGCGATTTCGGTCTTGCCGACCCCGGTCGGGCCGATCATCAGGATGTTCTTGGGCAGGACTTCTTCGCGCAGATCGTCGCCGAGCTGCTGGCGCCGCCAGCGGTTGCGCAGCGCAATGGCGACGGCGCGCTTGGCGTCGTTCTGGCCGACGATATAACGATCGAGTTCGGAAACGATTTCACGGGGCGAAAAATTGGTCACGTATTACAGGCTTTCGATTACGACGTTTTCATTTGTGTAGATGCAGATATCGGCGGCGATCTTCATGGCGCGTTTCGCGATCTCTTCCGCTTCGAGCCCGTCCTGATCGAACAGGCCGCGGGCGGCGGCGAGCGCGAACGGTCCGCCCGATCCAATGCCGATAATCCCGTCTTCGGGTTCGAGCACATCGCCGGTGCCGGTCAGCACCAGCGAGACGTCCTTGTCGGCGACCGCCATCATCGCTTCGAGCCGACGCAGGTAGCGGTCGGTCCGCCAGTCCTTGGCAAGCTCCACACAGGCGCGGGTCAGCTGGCCCGGATGCTGTTCGAGCTTGGCTTCGAGCCGTTCGAACAAGGTGAACGCGTCTGCCGTCGCGCCGGCGAAACCGGCAATCACGCCGCCGTCGCCCAGCGGGCGCACCTTGCGCGCGTTGGATTTCATGACCGTGTTGCCGAACGTCACCTGGCCGTCGCCGGCGACGACGACCTTGCCGTTCTTGCGGACCGACAGGATCGTGGTGCCGTGCCAGGTCGGGATATCGTTATCTGCCATATTTCTCCGGAAGGGCGCGGCAATCCGCGCCGGATGATTCGGGAACGTCGAGTCCCTAAGATGAGGGTTTGGCGGGTATCGTCAAGGGCCGGAATCGGCCCGATGCCGCGAATGGCGGTTATTCTACCAGTATTCTGAACCGAAACGGGGAATTCGGCTTGCCGGCCACGAGCACGCTTTCGCCGGTCATCAGCGGCGCGGTGCGCGGACGTCCTTCGCCGCCGAGGGTCAGGCCGTTGACCGTAGTGCCGTGATAACTGCCGAAATCGCGGACGACCAGCGCGCCGTCTTCTTCCTCGATCGAAAAATGCCGCCGCGACAGATTGAAGGGGCGCGAATCCGGGAGCGCAAGGTTGATGTCGGTATAGGTATCCTTGCCCTCGCCGGACGCGGTGCGTCCGATCCGGAACGGCAGATCCGGAATCTCGATCTCGTCGGTGCCCAGGGCCGACCGCAGGCGCTTGCTGTCGACGAACAGACGAACGCCGGCGCCGCCGGTCGTCGCGGCCGCCGGAGCGGCAGGCCAGGAATCGGGGGCCGCGCCGCCGTTAACCCGGGCCATACCGTTCATGGAATCGGCCACCAGGTCGAAAACCGGCGCGAAGACCGGCGATAACAGGGTCGGCTGCAAGGTCAGGATGGCGAGAAATTCGTTGCGGCGGAGATACGCGACCGTAACCGGCCCGACGGCGACGGCGTCGGTCGTCCGCGTATCGCCGGTCAGAAAACCGTCGCCGCCGAACACGTCTCCGCCGCCGCAGACTGCGGCGGAACCGCCGCCATTGCCGCCGCCCTGCAGCCGCACTTCGCCCGACTCGATACGAAAAACGCCGTCGGCAGGATCGCCCACCCTGAAAATATACTCGCCATCGGAGAATTGCCGGTCGGTCATTCGCGCTACGCCTGCTCTGTTGCCATCTACTACAAACACCCGAATTACGCGAATAATCCGCGGATAGTTCCATTTTTTACGTATATCGGGTCCCCGGATCAACCGGGCATCGACCGGGGACAAACGGGCGGCAAGGACCGGCAGCCCGTCGCAACGTCGCGCCCGCTGCCCCCTGCGAAACCGGTATCGTGCTGGCGCCCGCGCCGCGTTCCTGATAAAAGACGCCCGATTCCGGCGCATTCCATCGCGATGCGACGCGCGCAGTTTCCGCCGCGTCGTTCCGCGGTCGGCCTGCGCCCGCTTACACATCAGGTAACCAGCCATGCGCGAAGCCAAAGTCGCCAGAAAAACCACCGAAACCGACATCGAAGTGTCGGTGAACGTCGACGGCACCGGTAAATACGATATCGAAACCGGTATCGGGTTTCTCAACCACATGCTCGAAATTTTTTCGCGCCACGGGCTGATGGACCTGACGGTCCGCGCCAAGGGCGATCTGCATATCGATTTTCACCACACGACCGAGGACACCGGTATCGCCATCGGCGAGGCCGTGCACAAGGCGCTCGGCGATCGCCGCGGCATTCGCCGCTATGCGAGCGCGATGATCCCGATGGACGAAACGCTGAGCCGCGTGTCGATCGACGTGTCGGACCGCCCCTATCTGATCTGGAAGGTGAATTTCACGAAGCCGAAGCTCGGCGAGATGGATACCGAACTGTTCAAGGAATGGTTCCAGGCCTTCGCCCAGAACGCCCGGATAACGCTGCACGTCGAGAATCTATACGGCGAGAACAACCACCATATCGTCGAAAGCTGTTTCAAGGCGCTGGCCCGGGCATTGCGCGACGCCATGGAAACCGACCCGCGGGCGGCGGATTCGATCCCGTCGACCAAGGGCACGCTCGGCGGCTGAACGGAAAACGACACATGCGCGTCTTCACCATACACCTGCGCCGAACGGCCCTGAGCCCCGATCGCGACGCCGTGCTGATCAAGGAAGGGTTCTGCTGGCCCGCCTTTTTCTTCGGCCCGTTCTGGGCGCTGTGTCACCGGATGTGGTTCGTGTTCCTGGGAATCTGCGCGGTGATGATCCTGATGGCGGTGGCGGAAGCCGCGTTGCATGTCGATCCGGTAAGTTACGGCGCGGTGTCGCTGGGCATATCCGTGCTGATCGGGTTCAGCGGCAATGACTGGCGACGGACGGCGCTGGCCGCCCGCGGCTGGGAGATGCGCGGCCTGTCCGCGGCGGCGGATACGGATACCGCCTTCCGGCGGTTTCTCGACCTGCACCCGGAAGCGCTCGACAACCGCGCGCCGGCCCACACGGCGTCCCCGGCGGGCGCTTCGCACACATCCGGATTCTGACGCCGGAAGACTGACGGAAAGTTCGGTACATTCGATGGAAACCGTTGTTATCGATTACGGATCGGGCAACCTCCGGTCGGCCGCGAAGGCGCTGGAACGCGCCGCCCGCGAGACCAGCACGGACACCGTTGTCACGGTCACCGGCGACGCAGCGGCGCTCGACCGGGCCGACCGCATCGTGCTGCCCGGCGTCGGCGCCTTCGGCGACTGCGCCGCGGGACTGCGCGCCCTGCCCGGCATGATCGCGGCCCTGGAGCGGAACGTGCGCGAAGACGCCAAGCCGTTTCTCGGCATCTGCGTCGGCATGCAGCTGATGGCGGATCGCGGCATCGAACACGGCACCCATGACGGCCTGGGGTGGATTCCGGGCGAAGTCCGCCCGCTGGCCCCGTCGGACCCGGACCTGAAAATTCCGCATATGGGCTGGAACGTGGTGACGCCGGCGCCGCACCGGTCCCACCCGATGCTCGCCGGATTTGCCGGCGGCGCACATGCCTATTTCGTGCACAGCTATGCCGTTGTCTGCGAAAATGCGGACCATGTTCTGGCGACCGCCGATTACGGCGGGCCGTTTGCCGCGATGATCGGACGTGGCAACATGATCGGGACGCAGTTTCACCCGGAAAAAAGCCAGGCGGCGGGATTGCGCCTGCTCGGCGATTTTCTGAAATGGAACGGAAAGGAACGCTGATGGCCGAAGTTAAAACCGCCGTCGAGCCGCTTGAAGAGGTTTCCGACGAAGATCTGGAAGACCTGTGCGACGCCGCCGAATCCGCGATCCTCGACGGCGGCGGTTTCGGCTGGCTGAAACCGCCGCCGCGCGCCGTGCTCGGCCGGTATTTCAGGGGCGTGGTGCTGGTGCCGGAACGTCATCTTTTCGTCGGCCGGCTGGACGGGCGCATCGCCGCCGCGGTCCAGCTGCAGGAACCGCCGCGCAATAACGAGGCGCAGGCCCATTCCGCCACCCTGACCACGCTGTTCGTCGCCCCCTGGGCGCGCGGACACGGAATTTCCCCGCGGCTGGTGCAGGCGGTGGAAAAACAGGCAGTGGAGCTGGGCTACCTGGTTCTCGACCTCGACCTGCGCGCCACCCAGGATGTCGCAATTCATCTGTACGAAAGCCAGGGCTTCCAGCGCTGGGGCACGAACCCGGCCTATGCTCTGGTCGATGGCGATCTGGTCCCGGGCTATTACTATTCGAAACAGCTTCGCAAGCTGCACAAGACCCCGAAGAAAAAGAGCGGAAAGAAACCGGCGAAATGATTCTGTTTCCGGCAATCGACCTGAAAGACGGCGCCTGCGTAAGACTGGTCCGCGGCGAAATGGACCAGGCCACGACCTTCAACGACAACCCCGGCGCCCAGGCGCGCGATTTCGCAGAAGCCGGGTTCGACTGGATTCACATCGTCGACCTGAACGGCGCCTTCGCCGGCGCGCCGGTCAATTCGGATGCGGTCGCCGCCATCGTCGGTGCGGTCGACCTGCCGGTCCAGCTCGGCGGCGGCATCCGCGACATGGCGACGATCGAACACTGGCTCGGCGCAGGCGTGCAACGGGTGATTCTCGGCACGGCGGCGATCAAGGACCCGGATCTCGTACGCGCCGCCTGCGACCGGTTCCCGGGACGCATCGTCGTCGGCATCGATGCCCGCGGCGGCCGCGTCGCCGTTGAAGGCTGGGCCGAAACGTCGGACGTGCGGGCGCTCGACCTCGCGATGCGGTTCGAGAACGACGGCGTCGCGGCCATCGTCTATACCGATATCGACCGCGACGGCGCGATGCAGGGCGTGAATGTCGAAGCAACCGTCGACCTCGCCTTTGCGTTGACCACGCCGGTGATCGCATCGGGCGGCGTGCGCGGGATGGCCGATCTCCGCGAACTCAAAGCCCGGGAAGATGCCGGGATCGAAGGCGTTATTTCCGGGCGCGCGATCTATGACGGCCGCCTCGACGCCGCCGAGGCACTGGCGTTTCTGAAGGACTGAAGACGACCGCGGCGGCTTTCCGCCGAATTGGGAGAAAGATCAAATTGCTCAAGGCCCGTATCATACCCTGCCTCGACGTGAAGGACGGCCGTGTCGTCAAGGGCATCAATTTCGTCGACCTGGTCGATGCGGGCGACCCGGTCGAACAGGCGAAGTTCTATGACAGCCAGGGCGCGGACGAGCTCACGTTTCTCGACATCACGGCGAGCCACGAAAACCGCGATACCATCTTCGACGTCGTCAACCGCACCGCCGAACAGTGCTTCATGCCGCTGACCGTCGGCGGCGGCGTGCGACAGGTGGAGGACATCCGCAAGCTGCTCCTGGCCGGCGCCGACAAGGTATCGATCAACACCGCCGCCGTGCACCGCCCGGAATTCGTCGGCGAGGCGGCGGAAAAATTCGGCGCGCAATGCATCGTCGTCGCCATCGACGCGAAATCGACCGGGCCGGGAAAATGGGAAATCTTCACCCATGGCGGGCGCGAGCCGACCGGCATCGACGCCATCGACTGGGCAAAGCGGATGGCCGCGCTCGGCGCCGGGGAAATCCTGCTGACATCGATGGACCGCGACGGCACGCGCCAGGGATTCGATATCGACCTGACCCGCACCCTGTCCGACGCCGTGACCGTACCGGTGATCGCGTCCGGCGGGGTCGGCACGCTGGATCACATGGTGGCCGGCATCCGCGACGGCCATGCCAGCGCCGTGCTGGCGGCATCGATCTTCCACTTCGGCGAATTCACGATTCCCGAAACCAAGGCCTATATGGCGGACGCGGGAATCGCCGTGCGGCCGGTCGAGGAATGACACGCCCCGTGACAGTGCCGCAACAATCTGATATCGCGAAGCCATGACCGGATCCGAAAACACCGACCGCGTGCTCGACCGCCTCTATGCCGTGATCGCCAGCCGCCAGGGCGGCGACGCCGACACGTCCTATACGACGAAGCTGTTTGCAAAGGGCACTGACAAGATCGCGCAGAAGCTGGGCGAGGAAGCGGTGGAGACCGTGATCGCCGCGGTGACGAAAGACCGCGACGGCACGATCGGCGAAAGCGCCGACCTGATCTATCACCTGCTGGTGCTGTGGGCCGATGCCGGCATCCGCCCCGAAGACGTGCTGGCCGAACTGGAACGCCGCGAAGGCACGTCCGGCATCGCGGAGAAAGCGGCGCGGAAGACCTGAGATTACGGTGCCGGGACGGGGAACGGGCTGGAACGGAGGGAAATATCATGAGCTACGACGACCAGAACATATTCGCCAAAATCCTGCGCGGCGAAATTCCCTGCACGAAAGTGCACGAGACCGAGCATTCCCTGTCCTTCCAGGACATCAACCCGCAGGCAAAGGTCCACGTGCTGGTGATCCCCCGGGGGCCTTACGTGTCATGGGACGATTTTTCCGCCCGGGCTCCCGCTGCCGAACAGGCCGATTTCGTTGCCGCCATCGGCGCCACCGCGCGGGCGCTGGGGGTCGACGGGACCGGATACCGCGTGCTCGCCAATCACGGCCGCGATTCCCACCAGGAAGTACCGCACCTGCACGTGCATATCCTCGCCGGCCAGCCGCTCGGCCCGATGCTCGAAGGCGGCGACCTGCCGCCGAATACCGCCTACGTGCGGACGTAGGGCCAGCGGCAAGAGACCGGGGGCGGTTACCGCCCCGGCGCGACCCGCCGGTATCCCAGCGCCTCCGCGATATGTACCCGCCGCACCTGCGCCGATCCGTCCAGGTCGGCGATGGTGCGGGCGACGCGGCGGATGCGGTGCCAGCCGCGGGCCGACAGATGCAGGCGCTCGGCGGCGTCGGTCAGCAGTTTTGCGCCCTCGGCATCGGGCGTGGCGACCGCATCGAGCAGTTCACCGTCGGCATGGGCGTTGACGGTAATGCCCGCGGTATCGCGTGAGACCAGGTTTTCGAATCTTTCCGCCTGGACGGCGCGCGCGGCGGCGACCCGGGCGGCAACCTCCGCCGTGCCCTCCGCCGGGGCGGGCAGGGCAAGGTCGGCCGGCTTCACCGCCGGCACATCGACATGGAGATCGATGCGGTCGAACAGCGGCCCTGAGATCTTCGACTGGTAATCGGCGGCGCAGCGCGGCACCCGGGCGCAGGCCAGTGCCGGGTCGTCCAGGTAGCCGCATTTGCACGGGTTCATCGCGGCGACCAGCTGGAACCGCGCCGGATAGGTGACATGGGCATTGGCGCGGGCCACGACCGCGCGTCCGGATTCGAGCGGCTGGCGCAGGGCTTCGAGACTGCGGCGGTCGAATTCCGGCAGTTCGTCCAGGAACAGCACGCCGTGATGGGCGAGGGACGCTTCGCCGGGCCGGGCGCGCGCGCCGCCGCCGATCAGCGCCGGCAGGGTCGCCGAATGGTGCGGGTCGCGAAAGGCGCGGCGCATCAGCAGACGGCCGCCGTCGAGCCGGCCGGCGACCGAATGGATCATCGACACTTCGAGCGCTTCCGCCGGGGTCAGCGGCGGCAGCAGGCCGGGCAGGCGGGCCGCCAGCATCGACTTTCCGGAACCGGGCGGGCCCATCATCAGCAGATTGTGGCCGCCGGCCGCCGAAATTTCCAGTGCGCGGCGGGCGCTTTCCTGGCCCTTCACGTCGCGCAGATCGGGAATCGGCGTATCGTCCACGGCAAGGGCCGGTTGCGGCGGGGTCAGCACCTGGGTCCCCTTCACATGGTTGACCAGCGCCAGCAGCGATGCCGGCGCGAGCACGTCGATATCGCCGGCCCAGGCCGCTTCGCCGCCCTGTTCGGCGGGACACACCATGCCGCGCCCGGCGGCGTTCGCGCCGATGGCGGCGGGCAGCACGCCGGCGACCCGGGTAATGGTGCCGTCGAGCGCCAGTTCGCCGAGGATGGTATGGCGGTCGAAAGCATCGTTGGGCAGCACGTCCATCGCCATCAGCAGGGCGACGGCGATCGGCAGGTCGAAATGCGAGCCTTCCTTCAGCACGTCGGCGGGGGCGAGATTGACCGTGATGCGGCGCGGCGGCAGGGCGAGCCCCATGGCGGCAAGCGCCGCGCGCACCCGTTCCCGGGATTCGGCGACCGCCTTGTCCGGCAGGCCGACAACGTTGAACGCGACCATGCCCGACGACAGCTGCACCTGGCAGTCGATGTCGAGCACGTCGATGCCGTTAAAGGCGACGGTGTGAACGCGGGAAACCATGCGGTTGCGGCTGTTGTTCGGCTTGCTGGCGGGGTGCGTCGTATCCGCGGTTGTGGAAACGGAGTTGCCAGTATGTGCGGGTTGTGTAAATCCGTCCATGTCCTGTTCCCGGTTGTATATGGGAACATAACCGGAACAAATGGTCCGCGTAAACCGGAAACCGCCCGGGAACGATCGGGAAACCATCGGGAAACCATCGGGAAACCGTCGGATTTCTTTACGGAATCGCGCCCGCCCGGCGCGCAAAACAACCATAACCCGTTGTTATTATTGTGAATTATTGAATCGGCACGATTCTTGCATTGTTTTTGGCAGGCTTGGCGAGTTGTTCGCAAGCTCTGTGAGTTGAAAGAATATCCCGATGTTCGACCGTATCCGTGCCGCCGCCCTTCCCGCCGTCGCCGCCCTCGCACTGTCGGCCGTCCTTGCCGTCCCGGCCGGCGCCGACCAGATCATCACCCTGCACAGCGGCAACGGCACCGTGGGCGGCGCCGACAGCCAGATCACCTTCCTGCAGGGGCCGCTGGATACAGGTTTCGGCTCGGCATTTACCCCGGCGGATTTCGCCGCTGCGGGCGAGGGCTCATCTGCCACGGTTGTCAATCCGCACGGGGCCTGGATCACGGCGGCCTCGTTTAACGCGAATGCATCGACCGCCGCCGTCCCGGCACAGTGGATTTCAAATTCGCCCAGCGGCGCCCTTGCCTCCGGCGATAACGGATCGTCCGCCCTGTATGCGATCGAATTCACGATCACCGACGCGGTCGTCAGTGCCGCCAGCATCGATTTCGATTTCGCGGTCGATAACCTGCTCGGCACCACTGATCCGTCCCACGGATTCCCCAATGCCGGCCTGTTCCTGAACGGCACCGCTCTGTCCGGATCGACCAGCGGCGGCGGCTTTACCCCGATATTCAATTTCACACGGAGCGATATCGCCCCGCTGCTTGTGAGCGGCACCAACACGCTGTACATAAATGTGACGGATGTCGGCGGACCGGCCGGGCTGATCTTTTCAACCACCATCACGACCGAAGGCAGTACATCGGTCGCAGTGCCGGAACCGGGCCTGATCGCGATGTTCGCGCTTGGGATTTTCGGCCTCGGCGTCGGGCGGTGGGCGCATAACCGCCGCATCTGAGCGCGCTGAACCGACGATTTTTCCAACAACACCCGGCGGAGGCACGCCGGCACACCAGGGGTAGGCACATAATGTTTCGCAAGTTTTTCGCACCGCTTTTCGCGGTGCTTTTTTCCGTTTCGGTTTTCCACGCACCGGCGGCGCGTTCGGCGCCGATGCTGGATGTGATGTTCCTGGTCGACGGATCGGGATCGATAACCGCCGGCGACTTCACCGCGCTGACAAACTCGGTCGGCAGCATCGCCAATACCCTCGCCACCGGCATCCCCGGAGCGGGCGCGGTACCGGACCCCAATCCACCGTTCGGCACCCTGCCCGCGGACCTGCTGGCCGCAGACCTGCGCGCCGGGATCGTCCAGTTTTCAACCGGCGCAACCCTCGATCTCGGGCTGACCGGCGATCTCGCTGTCGTCAACACGGTGCTGGACAACCTCGCCCAGCAGAACGGCCAGACGAACCATGCGGCGGCGTTCGCGCTCGCCGCTGCCCAGCTTGCCGCCAATGGCCGCGCCGGCGCGCAACAGGCGATCGTTCTGCTGACCGACGGGAACCCGAACGAGCCCGGCGGGTCCAATCCGGTAACGGATGCGATTATCCAGGCAAACATCGCCAAGAATGACGGAATCCTGATCTTCGCGGTCGGCATCGGCAACGCCGTCGACCAGGGCACCCTTGATGACTATGCCAGCTCACCGACCGAGGATTTCACCGCCCTGGTCGACGATTTCGACGGACTCGGTGCGGTCAACACGCCGATCGCGCAACAGCTGCTGGTATCGGGTTTCGCGGAAAGCGCCGCGGTTTCCGCCCCCGCGCCGATTGCCGTACTCGGCCTCGGGATCGCCGCCCTGGCGTTCCAGCGCCGCCGCCGGATTGCCGCGGCCTGACCGCCGCGATAGATTGCCCGGAAGCAGGGACGCAACAGGCGGGGAATCGAACGTGCTGAAACTCTATGACGGAACGACATCGGTCTGCGCCATCAAGGCGCGGCTGGTATTGTTCGAAAAATCGGTTCCGTTCGAAAGCCAGACGCTGGACCTGCGGGCGGGCGACCAGTTCGACCCCGCCTACCTGAAGCTGAATCCCAATGCGGTGGTGCCGACGCTGGTGGACGACGGCAACATCGTCACCGAATCTTCGGTGATCATGCATTATCTCGAAGACTGCTTCGGCGACAGCGTCTCGATGCTGCCCGCCGATCCGTACGACCGGGCGCGGATGCGGCTGTGGATGAAGCGCGTCGACGATGCCATCCACCCGGCCATCGGCACGCTGACCCACGCCACGGTCTATCGCCCCGGTTTCCTGAATCTGAGCGAGGAAGACCGCGCCGCGCGGCTGGCCAGAATTCCCGATGCCAATCGCCGCGAACGGTTCGCCGCAGTCTACAAGGACGGGCTGGACGCGCCGATCGTGATCAGTGCCGTTAAGACGCTGGACCGGCTGGTGCGCGACATGCAGTCGGCCCTGGACGATACCGATTACCTGGCAGGGCCCGCCTACAGCCTCGCCGACGCCGCGGTGACGCCCTATGCCAACCGCCTGTTCGACCTCGGCCTGCTGGGGCTGTGGGCGATGGACGCACCGCGCGTGTTCGACTGGTTCGGCGCCATCCGCGAACGCGCGAATTTCATCCCCGCGATCGCCGATTACCTGACGGACGCGGACCGCGCCGCCTTCGGCGCGATGGAACCGGACACGCCTTCGCGGGTTAAGGAAATTCTCGACGCGGCATAGTGTGCAGGCCGGCCCGGTGACCTTCAGGCCCCGCGCGGCGGCGGGAACACGACGTCATAGGCCCAGTTATAGCCGAACGCGTAGACCAGAAAGAACGCCGACAGGCTGATATCGAGCAGGAACGCGTCGATATAGGTCATGTCCAGCCACCAGGCGATCAGGAACAGCCCGGCGGTCACCAGTCCGGCTTCGAACAGAACCGCATGGACGATGCGGATGCCGAAGCCGCGCTTCGCCATGGCGCGGTATTTGCGGTCCCACAGGTCGAACCCCCAGTTGAACGCAAGGTTCCAGCCCATGGCGAGGACGCTGAACATCAGGCTGAGCGCACCCATGATTTCCATCGGCCGGTCGAGAATATACCCGCCCGGCACCGCGACCAGGAACAGCGCGATAGCCTCGAAGATCAGCGTGTGGCGCAGGCGATCGGGGAAGGAGCGCAAGGTCTCTTAGCGGTTCAGCGTTCGACCGTGCATTCGATCCGCCAGGTGACCGCACCGGCCTTGTCGCGGGAATCGTAATTCACCCGCGCCTTCTTGAGCTGGGCGCGCGCCGCGGCGGCGAGCCCGGCCTGTATCTCGGCAGGCAGGTCCTCGAAATCGAACGCGGCGACCCGGGGCTCCTTGCGCGCAGCGGCGGCCTTCGGTTTGGCGGCGGCCTTTTTCCTGGTGCCGGTTTTCGTTTTCTTGCCCCAGATATCGTCCCAGCCGGACTTGTATTCCGGGGTCTTGATATTGCTGAAATAGCCGTAATGGCCGACCGCCGCGCCGCCGACGGATTCGCGCGCGGATTTGCCGCTTTCGCCGCCCGACGACGCCTCTGAGGACGCGCCCGATGCCGCTTCCGCAGGTTTGGAGTCGGATTTCGCCTCGGGTTTGGGCGCAGCTTTGGTTTCGGTCTTGGTGGATTTCTTGGTCTCGGCCATGGTTCTCATCACTGGTTAGTGTTGGCGAAAGCGGTCTCGTACACCGGCAACGGACGCGATGCAATCTGCATCTCAGCCCGCGATATCGGCATGTAACCCGAGCAGCGCCGGAACCGTGTCGGGGTCGCGGCGGCCGAACCCGCATTCGGTGGCGATGCCGAAACCGGCGGCATGCGCCGCCGCCGCTGCGAGGCGGGCCCGGGCGCCCTCCACCCCGTCGGTGAAATGCACCAGGCCGAGATACAGCTCGGTTTCGTCCGGCAGGTCCAGCCCGTCCAGCGGCGCAAAATAGGCATCGTCGGCGCGGTCGCGCGGCACCGGCATGTGGATGAAATCCACGCTGCGCGGTCTCGCCGCCTCAATGCCGTTGGCAAAGGCGACGCAGGTGCCGAGATCTGCGGGCTCGACGATGTGCCGGTGGCCGGGATCGCCGTAGCACAGATGAATGCCCGCTTCGACGCCCGGCGGAACATACCCCAGGTGACGCGCGACACGGTCGACCGATGCCGGCAGGATATTGTCGTAATGCAGCGGCACCCCGCCATCGGCGCCGACCACCTCCAGGCAGACATCCCACTGGATTGCGACCTGGTCATGCGGAATTGCGGCGGCGATGGTTTCCACTTCGCGCGCCAGCGCGGCTTCGATCGCCGGCTCGACCGCCGCCCGCTCGGGCATGTCGAAGAACCCCGCCGTCAGCGCGACGGCCGACGGAATGGACACCTGGAACCGGACCGCCGCGGGAATGACGCCGCCCTGCTTCAGCGCCGCGAAAACGGCATAGGACTTTGCCGCCTCCGCCGCGTAGCCCATGGATCCGATGGCGATGTCCGCTGGATCCACGCCGTCGCGGATCAGATAAACCGGCCGGTCGACGGCATCCTTGATCGCCGTCAGCGCCCCGGTCTCGGATTTGAGCACCAGGCCGGGGGCGGCATCGAAGGTCGCCTTCTGCCAGCGGATCCAGTTGGTGCGGTTGCCGGTTTCCCCGTCGGGCCAGCGGCGGGCGCGGGCGCCGACCGAGGCAGCCAGCGCGCGGAATACGGAATCCGCATCCGCCAGCGGGATCGAGCCGACGAAGTGGATGGGATGGGCAGGCTGGCGTCCGGTCATCGCGGGTCTCCCGTATCGGATGCGGCGGTTACATCGCCCGGCGGTCGTGGCCTTCCGCGTGGCGGCGCTCGATGGCGTCCCACAGCAGTTTTTCGACATGCACGTCGTCGAGCCGGTTGATTTCCTGGATGCCGGTGGGCGACGTGACGTTGATTTCGGTCAGGTAGTCGCCGATCACGTCAATCCCGACGAAGGTCAGGCCGCGTTCGACCAGGGCGGGTGCGATCTGGGCGCAGATATCGCGTTCGCGGGTCGTCAGTTCGGTTTTCTGCGCACCGCCGCCGGCATGGAAATTGGCGCGTGCGTCGCCCTTGACCGGGATACGCGCCACCGCGCCCGCCGGCTCGCCGTCGACCAGGATGATGCGCTTGTCGCCCTGGCGGATTTCCGGCAGGTAGCGCTGGATGATGATCGGCTCGCGGTATTTCGACGTGAACATTTCGATCAGCGCGCCGAGGTTTTCGTCGTCCGGGGTGATGTGGAACACGTCGGCGCCGCCATTGCCGAAAAGCGGCTTGACGATGATATCGCCGTGTTCGTCGCGAAAGGCGTCGATCTCTTCGCGGTTGCAGGTGATCAGGGTGTCGGGCAGCAGCCCTTCGAAATGGGTAACGAACAGTTTTTCCGGCGCATTGCGCACCTCTTTCGGATCGTTCACCACCAGCGTATCCGGGTGGATGTGTTCGAGCAGGTGGGTCGCCGTGATGTAGGCCATGTCGAAAGGCGGGTCCTGGCGCATCAGCACCACGTCGACCGTCGCGAGGTCCAGCATTTCGGTCGCGCCGAGCGTGTAGTGATTGCCCAGCTCGCGGCGCACCCGCATCGGCTGCGCCTTGGCGTAGAGCCGCCCGTCGCGGAAGACGAGATCGTCGGGTTCATAGTGGAACAGTCCATGGCCGCGCATCTGCGCTTCCATTGCCAGCATGAAAGTGGAATCGGCATCGATGTTGATGCTGGAAACGTGATCCATCTGGATGGCGACGGCGAGGCTCATGTCCGGGGTCTCCGCTGTGTGAAGACGCCCTTTTTGCACTCTGCGGCGCACCGGATCAATGGGGGGATCGGATGCGGCGCATCATCGCGCCCGGCCGCCGGGGGACAGTGCCGGGCATTTTGTACAAACGCCTTTCGAATGCCCCTCTAATCGGCGGCAAACTTAACAGCGGCTTAAAGT
>TARA_R110000868_G_scaffold301794_1_pt1 | contig 16064 bp, 15 predicted proteins | sample TARA_R110000868 | Tara Oceans TARA_R110000868 (sample SAMEA4397489) | marine metagenome | biome: Polar Biome; feature: [SRF] surface water layer (ENVO:00010504); material: water (ENVO:00002006), including particulate matter (ENVO:01000060) such as... | depth 5 m | reverse complement strand
CGGCAAACAACAGGTGGCAGTTAGGCGCCGCCTTTGGGTAAGGCATGGCCTCAACCAAGCGGCACTCAAGAGCCACTGCCGCCCCGGCCACCCGCGGCGGCTTCACCTGCACCGATGGCAGGCTGGCGATGCCACAGTGTTCGAATTCGCTGATGCCGTACGGTAAGACCGCCGCGCTGGCGTTCATGGCCTCGGCCTGCTCGAAAGACACCAACTGAATCACCAATTCGCCGCTGGCCTGCACATTCAGCAGAGTATCTTTCAGGCTGCCATCACCACGGTGATTGACGTTGATCAGCAGGGTCGCCGGGTCATCGCTGATCACCGTAAAAAAGCTGAACGGCGCCAGGTTACTGATTCCGTCTGTCGATAGGCTGGAGACCCAGGCAATCGGCCGCGGCGTGATGGTCGAGGCTAACCAGCGGTAACGTTCAAGCGGCTCAAGGGTGCTGAAGTCCAGTTGCATTAACGCCCCGCTCGCGATTCACGAATATAGAAGCGCGCCCGTTCGGACTTCGCCGTACAACCTTTATAGGCTTCAAATTGCTGCTGCGTTTTCGCCGCGGTCAGCAGCGACAAGGCTTTGGAATAACTCACGGTGCCAGCAAATCCCTCGGCCTTGGCCAAGTCCATTTCACGCCAAGCGGCATCCAACTGGTTGGCACAGCTGTCGCGATAAGCAGTTTTTCCGGCGCAACCACTGAGCACCAGCAACATCATAGGCAACACGATCCACAGTTTCATCAGGTAACTCCAGAAGAGAGACGTACATTGCTTGCGTATCAGGACGTTTTGTCACACCTGATCGCCACGCATCAACACAGCCTTTAAGACGCACGAAACAGATAAAAGTGCCCACAGCCCAGTCAACATCGCACTCAAACACGCAGGCTGAGGATACTAGCAAATCGCGCCTTGGCGGCGCGCTTTGCCGCGCGTATGTTCGCTGCATAAACCGTTACGAGGGACCTACCAATGAGTAAGCGCATTGCGCTGGTATTAGGCTCCGGTGGCGCGCGTGGGTATGCGCACATTGGTGTAATTGAAGAACTGGAAGCACGCGGCTATGAAATTGCCTGCATTGCCGGCTGCTCCATGGGCGCGGTGGTCGGCGGAATCTACGCTGCCGGTAAACTCAAGGAATACCGTGAGTGGACCCAAAGCCTGGATTATCTGGATGTATTGCGCCTGCTCGATGTGAGTTTTAGTCTCGGCGCGATTCGCGGCGAGAAAGTCTTCGGCAAGATTCGTGAAATGGTCGGCGAGATCGACATCGAAAACCTGCGCATCCCTTTTACTGCAGTGGCCACCGACCTCACCAACCAACAGGAAATCTGGTTTCAAGAAGGCTGCCTGCATCAGGCCATGCGCGCTTCGGCGGCCATTCCCAGCCTGTTCACCCCAGTGGTCCAAGGCAACCGTATGCTGGTCGATGGCAGCCTGCTCAACCCACTGCCCATCGTACCTGTGGTGTCCAGCCACTGCGATTTGATTGTCGCGGTCAATCTTAACTCGACCCACCAGCGGCACTACGAGCTGCCGATAATAGAGCGCACGCCCGCACTCAAAGGGCGTTTCGACCTGCTCATGAGCTCATTGGGATCGCACCTGCCTTCGTTCAAACGTAAACATGGCGAAGACGACGAAATGCTCTTGCTTGAAGAGCGCGACAACAGCTTGCAACCTGAAGCCATCAATCCCTGGCAGCATAACGCCCGCGGCAACATGGACAAGCCCGCCGCACCGAAATCAGCCAGTGGCTCGCGGGTGGCAGACCTCAGCGGCCCCGCTTCGTTGCTTGAGTTGATTAACCAGAGCTTCGAGGTCATGCAAACCTCCTTGGCGCAGTACAAGATTGCCGGCTACCCGCCAGACATCCTGATCAACGTGCCCAAACGCGTGTGTCGCTTCTTCGAGTTCTACAAGGCCCCGGAGCTGATCATGCTCGGCCGGCAAATCGCCAGCGACACCCTAGATAAATACGAGCGCGGCGAGCGCTAAGCCTTAACAAACGACCAGACGCCCTGTGTTTGAGGGTGTCTGCTCGCATACCTGGGTGGCGCCAGTGAAAATCAGCGCTGCGTCTTTTCAGCCGGCTCAGTGCTGCTGAGCATTATGCTGCCGACGGGCGTGCCAACCCAATCACTCAGCAGGCTGTAGGCCACCGCCAACAAGGTTGGGCCGAGAAACAGGCCCATAAAGCCAAACGCCAGGATGCCGCCAAACACCCCGAGCAGCACCACGATCAACGGCAGGTTGCCGCCACGGCTGATCAGATAAGGCTTGAGGATGTTGTCGACCCCGCTGATCACAAAAATGCCCCAGATCAGCAAGAAAATTCCCATGCCGACCTCTCCCTGCCAGAACAACCAAGCTACGGCAGGACCCCAGATCAATGGCGGCACCATGATCAGGCTAAAACCGAAGGTCAAAACCCCCAGCACCAACGCGCCTGGTACACCCGCGATGGCAAAGCCTACCCACGCCAGAATGGCCTGCGCGGCCGCAGTGCCGATCACCCCGTTGACCACTCGCTGTACGGTACCAGCCACTAATTCCAAGTAGTGGTCGGCGCGCATACCAATCAAGCGTTTCAACAGACTTTGCGCAAACGCGGCCAAACGCGGCCCGTCGCGGTAGAAAAAGAACACCAGAATCAAGCTCAGGGCCAGCTCCAGCATACCGCTACCGATCTGCGCACTGCGCGCCAGTAGCCAATTACCCACCTGCCCCAGGTACGGGCGTACGGTCGCAAAAAACGCTGCACCTTGCTGGTCGATGGTCAGCCAGAAGCCCACCAGGCGCTCGCCCACCAGCGGTACGCCAGCCAGCCAAGCAGGAACTGGGGGTAATCCCTCGACCTGGAAACCCTTGAGCAAAGCGGTGAAATCCTTGATGTGATCCGCCAGGTTGAACCCGAGCATCACCAACGGCACTGCAACCACTACAGTCCAGACCAGGGTCAACAGCCCAGCCGCCAAGGACTGGCGCCCCCCGAGTAAGCGCGTCAGCACGCGCATCACCGGCCAACTGGCAAACGACAACACCGCGGCCCAAAACAGTGCCGACCAAAACGGTGCCAGCACCCACAGGCTGGCGCCTAATAAGAACAGAAGCAGTATCTGCACCAGCAGCCGATCGTTATTGGCCATTCACCCAGCTCCCTGCACAACAAAAAAGGCTCTGCCATAAGGGGCAGAGCCGGAGGAATTTATAACGACAAGAGTAACGCCGCTGAATGACTAGCGCAGCACGTTGAGTTGCACGCCGCTGACATCTGGTTCACCCAGCTCCAGGCGGCTGGCACGCACGCGCTGTGCAACTAGCGCCTCACGCCAAGCTTCAGCCTGCGCACCACTGATGCTGACCCGTAAGGTGCTGTCGAGGCGCAGGCTACCCGCTAGCAGTTCAGCCCAGGCAGCGCTGGGTTCGACCTGCTTGGCCAGGCGCAGTTCACCGGTACTTTTTAGCTGGCGCTGCAAGGTGGCCGGTGTTGGTAACACCTCACCCAGCGCTGCATTGGCCGTGAGTAATTCGGCATGCAGGTAGGCACGTTTGTTACCGCGGGTAATGCTGTACAACGCCACCAAGCTGTCGTGGCGCGGTTCAGCCAGACGCATCAACGCATAGGTTTGCTCGTCATCAGCGCCCGTCAGCCTGGTATTGTCGAATACCGCGTTCGCCCACAAGCTACTTGAGCCGCACTCACGACCCACGCACCAGTAAAGCAGTTCGGCATCTTGCGCTTGCAGTGCGGTACGGGCGTTGGCGAACACCTCATTGGCCGAGTGGGTACTCGGCAACTCATAGGTCACGGTAGTTAGCTGGCCTTTAACGGCGACTTCTCGCTCGTACCGCAAGGTGCCACTGATGCGCCGTATCGACCCTTGCGGGTAAGTGCGTTCCTGCTCGGCAACATCCTTGAAGCTGACAATTTTGCTCCCAGCAAAACGCGGCAGCACGTCAAGGTCGTGACTGCCAGGCACCTCTGCGCCCGCAACAGTGCTGGCCAGCAGTAGGCTCAGACCGAGGCAATAACCATTAAACCGGCTCATTTGATCAACATCGACTGGGCGGCTTTGACGATTTTCTCGCCGTCTTCTTCGCGCTGCGGCACTAACAGGCCACGCTGCACCGCTGGGCGTGCAGCCAGCTCATTCATCCAGCGCTGCAGATGCTCCAGCCCGTCGACCGAGACACCGGACCACTCATGAATACGCACCCAAGGATAGGTGGCGATATCAGCGATGCTGTAGTCATCGGCCAGGTACTGCGCTTCGCCTAGGCGCGTGTCGAGCACCTCATAAAGGCGCCGGGTTTCATGTTGATAGCGGTCGATGGGGCCTTGTAGCTTTTCCGGAAAGTAGCGAAAGAACACATTGGCCTGCCCCTGCATCGGACCGACGCCGCCCATTTGCAACATCAGCCACTGGATCACCCGCGAACGAGCTTTTGCATCGCTGGGCAGCAGTTGCCCGGTTTTCTCGGCCAGGTACATCAGAATCGCACCGGATTCGAACACTGCGAAATCATCGTTATCGCGGTCAACAATCGCCGGGATACGACCATTGGGGTTGATCTTGAGAAAGGCCGCGGCCTTCTGTTCTTGCTTGTCGAAACTCAATGCCTGCACGTTGTAAGGCAACTGCAACTCTTCCAGTGCGATGGACACTTTATGGCCGTTGGGGGTGGCGGCGGTATACAGGTCGATCATGCGAATCTCCGTGGCTATCGCAACACCTTCCCCAGTTACCTAGATCAAGTCAAGGCGCACCCAGGAAAGCTTTGAAACAGTCTGCTACCAGCATTGCGCCTTGGTCGTCATCCAAGTGCAAATGATGCCCGCCGGGCAACTGCACCGCCTCAATAGCCAAGCCCTCGAGCAATTGGCTAATGCTCGACTGCGCCAGCAGCATGCCTTGTTGCGCCAGTAGCAGTTTGGTCGGGCATTGCAAGCCACCTACAAACGCTAACGCGTGGGCATGGGTCAGGCGTAGTGGCGACGGCAGGGTCAAGCGGCTGTCGGTGCGCCAGGTGTAGCCACCCGGCACCGGCATCAGGCCACGCTGAGCAAGCAACTCGGCGGCCTCACGGCTGACCGCGCCAACGCCGCGCATGCGTGCTTCAACCGCACGAGAAAACTCGGCGTATACCGGTTTACTCTTATCTGCCAGAGCCAGCTGCGCCTTGAGCGCTTCACCGAGTTTCTGCGGTGAGCTGTCGGCTTCACCGGTATAGGGAATCAGCCCATCAATTAACGCCAAGCGCTCTACACGCTCAGGCATGGCCGCTGCCAGCAACACCGAGACAATCGCGCCCATGGAGTGCCCAAGCAGGGAAAAACGCTGCCAGCCGAACTGCTCGGCGACCTGCAATACATCGTGGGCATAATCCCAAATGGCATAACTGCTGCCGGGCGGACGGTGGTCGGAATGACCGTGCCCGGCGAAATCCAAAGCCACGATACGCAATCCTGGCAACAACGGAGCCAAGCGCGCGAAGCTGGCGGCATTATCCAACCAGCCGTGCAGGGCAATCACTGGCCTACCATCTTCTGGTCCGTAAACATGGGCGGCAAGTTCTATATGCGGCAGGCGCAGGCGCACCTCTTCAAAATTCAGGCTCATGCAGTTTGCTCAGTTATGGGCTGACCGGACCAACGCTGGAAGAGTTTCTTCAGCAGGTCTGCGGTGTCCTGCGGGCGCTCCAGAGGAAACATATGGCCACCCGGCAGCGTCAGGTATTCACCTTTCGGTACGCGCCGCACCAGATGGGTGTGGTGCGGCATCACCACCCGGCTGTGCCGACCCCTGACCACGGCCAGCGGCACCTGCAGTTGCTGCGGACGCCCAGGGCTGGTGTGGGGCACGCTGCGGTAGATGCTGATTTCCGTGGCCGGATCAAAACGCAGGCGCAGGTTGTTCGCGCTTACCTTCAGACCGTGCTCAACATAGGCATCCAGGCATTCCGGATCGAAGCGGCTGAACAAGCTTTTTGCGGCGAAATAGCCGCGCGCTTCGGCCAAGTCGACAAACTCCTCTCGACGGCCCAAGGTTCGCCCAGCCGGGGTGATGCGGTCGATAAAGCCAAAGCGCTTGGCGGCGCGAATCACTATTTTGTCGGCCAGGGTCAGCACCGGTGAGTCGAGCATCACCACCCCACAATACAGATCAGGGCGCAGTAAAGCGGCGTGGTAATGCAGCACCCCGCCCAGCGAATGGCCCACGCCCCATACCGGCTGCTGATTGGCTTCGAGGTGATGGATCAGCTCATCGACCAGGTTGCTCCAGTTATCATTCACCGGAAAACGCGGATCGTGGCCATGCTGCTCAAGGTGCTGTACCCGGTAATCAGGGGCTAGCGCGGCAAACAACTTGCCATAGGTGGCCGAAGGAAAGCCGTTGGCATGAGCGAAGAACACGTTTGGGGTCATGGCACATGGCTTATCTAAATAGTTGACTGAGATTGTCCTGCAGCACCGTCCCTGCAGCAACGACATAACGGCCAGTGAATGATGGCACTGCAGCCAAACCTAATGAGAGCCCGTCAGCCTCAGCAGCACTGACGGAGTGTGTCCTTAGCGTTGTCCAGGGCCGTTTTCACCCAGCGGCACGATAGCCATGGTCAGCCGAGAAATGCAGCTGGCCTTGCCGTCTTCCCCGCTCAGGCGGATATCCCAGACGTGGGTGGTCCGCCCGAGGTGTACCGGTCGCGCCACTGCCGTCACGCGGCCGCTACGTACACCGCGCAGGTGGTTGGCGTTGACCTCCAGGCCCACGCAATAGAATTTGCCACTATCGATGCACAGGTGACTGGCGGTGGAGCCCAGCGTTTCCGCCAGCACCACTGACGCGCCGCCATGCAGCAGCCCGTAGGGTTGGTGAGTGCGCGAGTCGACCGCCATGCTGGCCGTGATCGATTCGTCATCGAAAGACTCGAAGCGAATGTCCAATTGTTCGCCAATGGTGTTCTTCAGAAAACCATTTAGCTGTTCAAGATTCGGCGTTTGCTGCCAGAGGGCCATAGTCAGTCCTTGAAGAGATGTTGGGCGATAAAGTCGCCGACACACATGCCGGCACTTCGTCTGTTTACTCGTGCCAGAGCACGGCTTCGCTGCGTTCGGCCCACTCGCCAAAGCGTTCAGCGTAGGTGCCTTCGACAACTGCACGTTTGATTTTAAGGGTTGGGGTGAGGAAGCCGTTGTCAACCGCCCAGACGTCCTTCACCAGCACCAGGCGCTGCAGGCGCTCATGCTTATCGAGACTCTGATTGACGTGTTCCAGCAGGGTTCTCAAGCTGCTTTCCAGCTCGCTTCGACCGCTATTGAGCGCTTCGCTGCGCCCCACATCGGAGAGCACACACAAGGCCATCGGCTGAGCCATGCCATCGCCAACCACACACACCTGCTCAATACGCGAATGCTCGCCCAGCCGGTTTTCAATCGGTGCCGGCGCAACGTACTTGCCTTTGCTGGTTTTGAAGATTTCCTTAATTCGCCCGGTTAGACGCAGGTTACCCTGGGCATCCTGCTGACCTTTATCGCCGGTACGCAGGTAGCCGTCGGCGGTCATGGTTTCTGCGGTTTTTTCCGGATTTTTGTAATAACCCTGCATGGTCGCACCGCTGCGCACCTGCACCTCACCATCGTCAGCAACCCGTACTTCAACGCCCGGGCTGTTCTGACCGATCCAGCCCTGCTGGAATTTACCCGGCCGACAGACATGCGAGTACCCGCAGTTCTCGGTCATGCCGTACACCTCTAGTACATCAAGGCCCAGGCGCTTGTACCAGTTGAGCAAGGCCTCCGGTACTGGCGCCGCACCCGACAAGGCGTAGCGCACGGCATCCAGGCCCAGACCGACCAGTACCTTCTTGCCGACGATGCGGCCGATGATGGGCAGCTTAAGCAGGCGATTAAGTTTCTCAGCCGGCATCTTGCTGTAGACGCCCATCTGGAACTTGGTCCAGATCCGCGGCACGCCGAATATCACTGTGGGACGGGCGCGTTTCAGGTCCTCAAGGAAGGTGTCCAGGCTCTCGGCGAAGAAGATCGTCTGCCCCGAATAAATCGATGCCAGTTCGACAAACATGCGCTCGGCCACGTGACACAGCGGCAGGTATGACAGCACCCGGTCATTTTCGCCTACACCGAACAGCTCGGTGGCGTGACTGGCGGCGAAGCCGAAGTTGCTAAAGTGGTGCATCACCCCTTTCGGGGTGCCGGTGGTACCCGAGGTGTAGATGATGGTGGCGAGCTGATCGGCTGGCACCCTAGGACTGTCCTGAATCGGCGCGCAAGCCTGCAAGTCAGCCCAGGTAAAGCTGAACTCGCCCTGTGGCCGCAGTGGCAGACCGATAGTCGGAATATCATCCGGTACACCTGGAGCCATGCCTGGCCAGTCGTCCAGCTTACCCACAAACACCAGCGCCGCCTCAGAATGGCGCAACACTTGGCCGACCGACTCGGCGGTAAGATTCGGATAGAGCGGCACGGAAACGTGGCCGGCCATCCAGATCGCCAGATCACTGATAATCCAGTGCGCGCAGTTCTTGGAAATAATCGCAATCCGGCTGCCCTGCGGCAGCTCGCGACTACGCAGCCAGCTGGCCGCACGGCGCGCCTGCTCACCGACATCAGCCCAGCTCAGCTCTTGCAGCTGACCGCCGGGCAGCGGTTGCACCATGTAGCGTTTATTCGGGTGACGAGCCTCACGCTCATAAAACATCTCAAGCGGCAAACGGATTGCGTCTGTCACAGGGCTTCCTCCTTTGTTATTTTTGTGGAGCCAACCAAGCAATTGCTTGGTTGGACTATTCCACGCACAAAGACGACCCGCAAGAGGAGAAATGTTTCGGTGTGTAGTGTCGCGCCAGAGCTACGCGGGGTGTTGATGAACAGACAGCGCCATTAGCCCAGCGACAAGTGCATCCCCCTCAAGCAAGGCCAGGCTAGCGGTATTCATGGCTAATGGTTGCTGGCGATGACCATGTATTAGCAGCCCGGCCAAGGCACCAACCAACGGTTGATGGGTCACCAACAACAGCTCCTTGAATGGGTAGCCATCAAGCTTACGCATGGCCTGACGCACATCACTTTCCGGCGTCAGCCAGGCCACAGTTTCCCGCGCACCGCTAAAAGCCAGCACCTCGCAGAGCAGATTTGCGGTTTGCTGAGCCCGGACAAAAGGGCTAACCAGTACCGCTTGCAACGGCCGGCCTTGCAACTGCGCAGCCGCCTCGCGCACCTGCTGCCGGCCATAGGCAGTCAAGTTGCGCTCGGCATCAGTACGCGCAGCTGACTCAGCCTCACCGTGACGCAACAGCCATAACTTCATCGCTCAGCCTCCGCAGTCAGATTCTTCACAACTTAGGTTCTTCATCACGTACCGGGTGAGCAGCCGGTGGAATGCTGTGCGGGGTTTCGCCTTGTGGCGCTTGCGGCGTCGGCCAATCAGCAAACGGCCAGGGTTTTTCATCGCTATTAAAGGTGCCAAACCGACCGATCTGCGTCAGGTACTGGCTCAAGCTGTCGCCAAAACCGAGCAGGCCGGCATTTGGTGCACCGTAGAACAGGCGATAGCCCAACTGCAGCAGCACCACTAATCCCAAAAGTATTTCCGCCAGTTGCCAGACGATGGTAAAAATCACCATCCAGAGGATGCGCAGCAGAATCGACTCGCGCTGCAGCTCCTGATTGCCATCACTCATGCTCATCTCCTTGCAGGTTTTAAAGGTGAAATTCAGAAACCAGTGGCGGGGATAAAATCGACATCAGTTTTCGGCTCTGCATTCATCAGTGCACCAATCACCTGATCCAACGTCCGCCCCTCAAACACAATCGCATGCAAGCCAGCCACTAGCGGCATGTAGACATCCAACTCCTCGGCTTTGGCTTTTAATACTTTAATCGTGTGAACGCCTTCCGCCACTTCGCCCAAGCGCTCAACCGCATCCTCCAGGCTCAAGCCTTCACCCAAGGCAAAACCAACCTGGTAGTTACGGCTTTTCGCCGAGGAGCAGGTCACAATCAGGTCGCCCACTCCGGCCAGGCCGAGGAAGGTCATAGGGTTAGCGCCCAGCTTGACGGCAAAGCGGGTCATCTCAGCTAAGGCGCGAGTAATCAGCATGCTCTTGGTGTTTTCGCCCATGCCCATGGCGGCGGCCATCCCGGCGATGATCGCGTAAACGTTCTTCAGCGCCCCGCCCAGCTCGACGCCGAAGCGGTCAGCGCTGGCATAGACGCGAAAGGTGCGGCCATGCAGCGCAGCCTGCACTTGCTGGCAGAGGTCTTCATCCTCACTGGCGACCACCGAAGCGGTGAGCGCATGCTCAGCCACTTCACGCGCCAGGTTCGGCCCAGAAAGCACGCCGATCCGCGCCTGCGGGGCAATGTCTTCGAGAATTTGGCTCATCAACAGAAAGCTTTGCGCCTCGATACCCTTGGTGGTGCTCACCAATAACTTACCGGCAAGCTGCTGGGCCACTGGCTGTAAGACCTGACGCAGGGCGCTCGAGGGCAATGCCACGAACACCATCTGACAGGCGCTCAACGCCCCGGCGAGATCGGTCACCGGCTCTACGCCCAGGTGGATTTTGATGCCTTTGAGATAACGCGGGTTTTCCCGGTTCAGCCGAATTGACTCAGCTTGCTGTGGGTCGCGCATCCAGTGCAGAACGTGCTGGCCGTTTTCCGCCAGCAAATTAGCAATTGCAGTGCCGAAGCTACCGCCGCCAAGCACTGCGATGGGTTGCTGATCAGTCATAACGCATCCGTGGTGAACCATTGAAAGGGTCAAATTAAACGCATTATACGGTGCTGAGCGCGCGCGACCAATTTAAGCCCTTGGCCGAGACCACTGCAAAAGCCTGGTGCCTCAGTTAACATGCTGGCCTTTGAATACCATCCGAGCGTTTTGCGTGGCTAACACTCACTCCCTGGCGTCACTGATTGGCGTATTGTCCTTGCTGGCCCCCACACTGGTCGCAGCCGAAGACCTGTTCGAGCAGGGCCAAGCGCTACCTGAAATTCTCAGTGCGACCCGTCTGAAGCAGTCACCTGCGGCGGTACCGGGGAGTGTTTCAGTGATTGACCGCGCGCTGATAGACGCCAGTGGTGCTCGCGACATTCCAGAGTTGATGCGCTTAGTGCCAGGCATGATGGTCGGCTATGTCAAAGGCAACGAAATGACGGTCAACTACCACGGCGGCCAAGTAGGCACAGCCCGGCGCATGCAGGTGCTGATTGATGGGCGCTCGGTGTATCGACCAGGCCTGGCCACCGTTGACTGGACCGACCTGCCGCTGGCCATGGAGGATATCGAGCGAATCGAAGTCTTTCGCGGCCCCAACACCGTCAGCTACGGTGCCAATGCCCTGACTGGGGTCATCAGTATCACCACACGCAACCCCGCCAATAGCCACGGCACCCGCCTGAAATACATCCACGGCCAGCGCGGTATTGATGATTGGTATGGCAGTCAGGGGTTCAGCAGCGGTAACGGTGACTTTCGCCTGTCGTTGTCCGGTCAACAAGACAGCGGTTTTGACCACACCGACGAAGATGAGCGATACCGCGACAGTCGCCGTAGTACGCGTATGCAGCTCAGCGCTACCCATGCACTGGACGCTAGTCAGGTTCTCGACTGGCAACTGTCCGCCAAAGAAGGCAGCAACCAAAAAAACTTCTATTCCGATGAAGAGGCGTTGGTCAAAGGCATAGTGCCCAAGGGCGATAGCAATAAGGACATCACCGCACGCGACTTTTCCGGCTCGGTACGCTGGAGCCTGGACACCAGCAGCACGCACAACCTGCAGCTACAAGCCTATGCTCAGCGCTGGGAGCGTACCCAGGAATGGCGCACCTGCGATCTGGAGCTGTCCTTCACCCCAGAAGTAGCGGCGCTGCAAAAGCTAAATCCGGATCTGCTCGATACAGTCGCTCGGTTACTTCGGGATGGGAAACAAATACCCGCATCCGCAGGGCCACTGGCGTTCACCATCGGTAATAATTTTTACAAAAACGGTGGAGCACTGCAGGCGCCAGTGTGTGGTGACATCAACAACAACATCAACGAAACCCGTTATGACTTCGAACTGCAGGACACCCTCAGCCTGAGCGATGACCTGCGCTTACTCAGCGGCCTGAGCTACCGTAAGGACAGCAGCGACTCACAGAGCTATTTTCAAGGCAGTCTGAATAATGAGATCTGGCGCCTGTTTGGGCACTTGGAATGGCACCTCAGCGAACATTTCTTCCTGCAGGGCGGGGCTATGCACGAGGACGACACCCTGAGCGGCAGCTCGCTGACCTCACGAATCGCCCTTAACTATCTGATTACCCCGCGCCACGGTCTACGTTTTGTCTATTCCGAAGCGGTCCGCTCACCGGACATGCAGGAAAATAACGTCGACTGGACTTACCGCTTGGAGAACCTGTCCCAGCCCGTTAACGGCAGAAACTCAGCGTATTACTACGCGACTGCACAAGGCCCTGGCGACCTACAGCAAGAAATCATGCGCTCGCGAGAAATTGGCTATAACGGCCAGTTCGACTTTGGCCTACAGATCGACATCAAACTGTTCAACGACGAAATTCACCAGATGATCGCTGAGCCCCTGAAGATCAAGGAGTTCAGCCAAAACAATGACAACTATATGTGGCTGCGCGGGGCGGAAACCGAAATCGACTGGACGTTCACCACTTCAGATCGCCTGCGCCTGACCTATGCCTATGTTGATTACGAGACCTCGGAGAAATCCTACCGACGCCTAACCGCACGCTACAGTGGCTCTGCAGGCTGGCTACATGAATGGGGCGGCGGCTGGTCGAGTAGTCTCTTCTATTATGGTGCGGACCTACTCAATGAGCGCCGTTTCGAACGGGCCGATTTGCGTATTGCCAAGCGCTTTAACCTAGGCAAAAGCGATCTGGAGCTGGCGCTAATGATGCAACAGCGCCTTGATGACGAAGCACTGACATGGCGTGAGAATTTGTACGACGAGCGCCGCTTGGTGTATGTCAGTGCGCAGCTAGAATTTTAGATGCCCGAGCGCTCAAGGATCACTACTGAGGCCAATGGATGAGCCGCCTACTATTGTTCTGCTGCTGCCTCCTGATTGCACTGCCCGCCTGGACAGCTGAAATCATCTTCAGCAGCAGCACGGATAACCCTGCAATTCAGGCATTCGTCAACGAGCTGAAACAGCGCAGACCAGACGACCTGATCAGGTTTGTAGCTTTAAAGGATCTGCCAGAGCCCGCGCAGTTACCTGATACGAGTCGCCTGGTATTGCTCGATAGACCATCACTGGATTGGCGCCTAGCCGATCCTGCAGGCCCGCCTACCCTGGCCCTACGCATCAGTCGCCTGCAAGCCAATAGCCTATCCGCCCCCCTACCCGCTCAGCTCAGCCTACTCTGGAGCGACCCTTCACCGCAGCGCCAGATGCGCTTGGCGCGCTTACTGCTGCCCGCGGCGAAACGGGTCGGGCTGTTGTATGACGCCAACAGCGCCTTCCTCTTGGATGAATACCGCCAGGCCGCCAGGGCTCAAGGCATGACGCTCGTAACCCGGCGCTGGAGTGATACGCGCGACGGCCGCCCGCTGCTTTACCTGCTGGCACACAGCGACTTGCTGCTGGGTATGAACAACGTTGAGTTGTTTAACTCACACACAGTAAAAAACCTATTGCTCACCAGCTACACGCATCAGCGCCCGGTAATTGGCCCCAGCGCCAGCTTCGTCCAAGCGGGCAGCTTAGCAAGCATTTACAGCGACCAAAGTGACTGGCTGGACAGCCTAGAGGAACGCCTCGATCAGCCTCCAGCCAGTTGGCCGCAGAGCGGCTATCCCAGTCACTTTAAGGTCACTAGCAACCCCCAGGTCGCGCGCTCACTGGCAATTAAATTGCCCAGCAACGAATCACTGGCGCAGAAGCTCGCTGAAGGAGAACACCCATGAAGCTGCCACGCCACTGGAATATCCATACCCGCACGCAGCTAATCAGCGTGGGGCCAGCATTGCTGTTAACCCTGCTGCTGACAGGGTTCTTTACCTTCACGCGTATTCAGGAACTGCAGCAAGAGCTCAAGCAAACGGGCCAACTGATCGCCAGCCAACTGGCTCCAGCCACTGAGTACGGGGTTATTTCTGGAAACCTGACGGTGCTCAAATCGCTACTCGGGGTGACATTGCAGACCCCGCATGTGCGTTTTCTCGAAGTACGCGATCGCGACAATCGCATCCTTATTTACGTCGAGCAGCCCAACATTGATGCCCTTAGCCGTACCGAGATCAGCGTATTCGAGGCACCGATCCTGCTGCAGAAAGTCACCCTCAACGCAGACTTTATGCACAGTGATAACGCCAATCTTGCCCCTCTATCCGATGACTATCTGGGCCGTGTGGTGGTTGGCATCGCAAACGACGCGTTCAACACCCGTCAGCAGGAAATTCTCCTCAAGGCCGCCCTGCTCGCCCTGTTTGCCTTGGCGTTGACCTTTATTCTTGCCCGTCGCCTTGCCCGCCACCTGTCGCAACCCCTTAGCGCCATGGGCGAAGCCGTCAGAGCGATTCAAACTGGCAATTACCAAACGACCCTGCCAGAGGTCGGCGAAGGCGAACTGCAGGCCCTGGCGCGGCACATCAACAGCCTTGCCCACGGCCTTGCCAATGCCAGTGAAGAACAGCAGCGGGCCATGACATTGCTGATCCAGGCACGCGAACAATCAGAACTGGCTAACCGTGCCAAGTCTGACTTCCTGGCCATGATGAGCCATGAACTGCGCACTCCAATGAACGGTGTACTGGGTATGTTGCAGCTCTTGGAAACCACCGAAATGACCCAGGAGCAGGCGGAGTATGCGGCCATGGCCACCGAGTCCACCGAACACCTGCTTAAAGTCATCAACGATATCCTCGATTTCTCCCGCATCGAGCGTGGCGCATTAGAGCTGGAGCACATCCCCTTTAACCTGCAGGTGCTGCTACAAAGCTCAATTCAAGTATTCCAGCACAGCGCCCAGCAGCGCGGTCTGCAACTGCAACTGGATGCTCAGGCCGGCCTGGAGCAGCTGCAGGTCCAAGGCGACCCGACACGTATCCGGCAAATCTTGGTCAACCTAATCGGTAATGCGCTGAAATTTACTGAAACCGGCAGCATCCGTGTGCACTGCACCTGGCAAGCTTTGGATAACCAGGTGCTGTGGCTCAGTTGCGCGGTGCAGGACAGTGGTATTGGTATCTCCCCCGAGCGTCTGGAGCGCATGTTCGACGCCTTCCAGCAGGCCGACTCTTCTATTTCAAGACGTTACGGAGGTACTGGTCTGGGCTTACCTATCGCGCGCACGCTAGTAGAGCGTATGGGCGGCACGTTGCGAGCCGCCAGCGAGGAAGGTCATGGCTCGGTATTTACCCTAGAAATACCCCTGCCGTTTACTCAGCAAATCGCCCTTACGGCCAGCGATATCCAGCAATCGTCAGACCAAGGCAGCGGTCAGTCAGTGCTGTTAGTCGAAGATAACCCGGTCAACCAGACCGTGATTGAAGCCATGCTGCGCAGCCTGGGTTACCAGGTCAGCCTGATCGCAGACGGCGTACAGGCCGTACATCAGGTCAGCCGACAGCGTTATGCGGCGATTTTGATGGATTGCCGACTGCCGGTTATCGATGGTTATGAGGCCACGCGACGGATCCGCCAGTTACCCGGTTGCGCTGACATACCGATTATTGCCCTGACCGCTAACGCCCTGCAGGGTGACCGCGAAGCCTGCTTGGAGTGCGGTATGAATGACTACCTGGCAAAGCCGTTCAAACGGGCGGATTTGCAGCGAATACTGCAGCGCTGGTTACCTTCTCGACCTTCGACGGGTAGTCAAGAAGATCGAAGTGCTGCAGGCTAGCGTATGTAGCCGTTATGACAGGCCAACAAGAGCGGAGTACAACTGTACTCACAAGGCTGTGACTTTCACTACAACGCAACAGTCTATGACTAGGTTATTGGCAGGCGCAGCAAACTGCGCCGCCAGCCAGGACGATTCGCCCAGCCTTGGCGCATGGGATATA
>TARA_R110000868_G_scaffold109145_2_pt1 | contig 16067 bp, 18 predicted proteins | sample TARA_R110000868 | Tara Oceans TARA_R110000868 (sample SAMEA4397489) | marine metagenome | biome: Polar Biome; feature: [SRF] surface water layer (ENVO:00010504); material: water (ENVO:00002006), including particulate matter (ENVO:01000060) such as... | depth 5 m | reverse complement strand
TTTGCCGTTCCAAACTCCCAAATTAATTGGTCAAAATCTAAATTACTTTTTATGAAATTAAATACATCGGCATTTGTAACACCACTACTTGAACCGTCTAGGTCAATATCGATAGCTTCTCCTTTGCAATGCTGAGAGCTTGAACTGCCGCCTATGGATTTATTTAATGCTTCGCTTCTATATCCACTTGATATAAATATAGGTACTTTGAAGTGTTCTCTAATCGGTTGAAACACTTTATTAGCCAACTCTTTTAAGTTTGTCAAGTGTTCGCTTGTAGGCTCATTAATTATGCCTTTACGTTTTGCCGTTTCGCTTCTTGTTACTTCAACAAGTTCTAGGTTATTGCTTAATTTCATTTTTATTAAATTACTCATTATCTTTATGTTTCCACGCTCGGTATGTGGATAATGAAACCAAAAGTAAAGCTATTAAAGATGATATTAATTTGATTGTCTCTGTAAAACTTGTCATCTCTATCATAATTGGAGTGAAGCCAAAAATAGCACCTAGTATAGCGTTACTAAAATACGTTGTTGAATTTTGAATATCTCCTTTTATGAGCGCAACTCCCGTAAAACCTAAACTAAATAAAAACTTGACCATTTCTTTATATATTAAAAATTAATTTGTTCTTCTGACTTAGGCATAGCCATCTTAAATAATTGCCTTGCTACTGATTGAGCAGAATATCCTAGTAATATACTCGTGAACATTGTTAATGGATAGAACGCATCTAAATCGTCCTTAGCGTACACAAATAATATAACTATTAGCGTGCTAATTCCTACGCTTATTCCTTCTAAAACATAATCCAAAACTTTGCCAGTTTTTCTAGCATTATAAATCTTTGTCAAGAAGTGTAATACCACGCCCCCAACTCCTAATAAATATAGTTCTAGTATTTCGCTCATTAGAAAATTATTATTTTATTAATTATACCATCGTTGGAGGTTTCCCCCATCCAAAGTGCAGGCTTTGTTTTATCTAAATAGGCTACCATTTGGCTTTTATATCTTGTTGCCATTGCCATAGCTTGACGCTTTGCTTCCTCTACATTTGCAATTTGCTCATTGCTACCTTGAGCAGTTTGCGCACCCTTGTTGCCCGTTTTAATGTGGTTAGGCTTACTTATGTAGGCTAATAAATTATAAGCTATATACGGCTTTAAATAGTCGCTTAACAAGGTTGTGTAATTAGCAGGATTAGCCACAACGTCATCATACAAATCAGTTCCTAAAACGGTCATCACTTGCTCCCATTCTACAATCTGAATCACATTGTCCTTAACTGCGTTTATATCAAAATTGTTACTAAACGCTAACGCCTTAATCTCTGCCTTACTCGCTATCATTGTAAGTAATTATTTGGGCTTGTTGTTCGTCCATGCCCATCATTATTAATAATTCTTTCACCGATTCTAAACCTATTACCGCTTTGTTTTGCAAAAGCGTTGTAATGCTAGGTAAATCATTAATTACATTCATTGGTGATTGATTGTTAAATTCAACTTCACCCTCATACGCAGTACCCTCAAATGCTTTTTGTACTGCTTCCATTATTACGTCCTGCTCGTTTTGAATTAGTCTTTCTGCGAGTTCCCACTCATTCCTAAGTTGTTGGTTATTGCCTAAAGCACCTGCGCTCTCTAATCCTGCTAAACTTCTAAACCAACTACACGCCTTTACGATGTTATTCTCTACCATCTTTTGAAGGTCTGTAAAGCTGCCTTCTTTTTGCATTGGATAGGTAATATATTCGGGTTTTTCTACGTCCCCCGTTTTAGGAATAATTAAACTCTTGCCACTACGTCCACCGCTTGTGCCTTTAATATTTTGCTCAAGTTGATATTTTTTAGCTTTTAATCCATCATCTCCATCTTCATGCGTAACATCCCCAAAATCAAACATAAAGATGCTAGACAAAGTTACTCCGTTCTCAAATTGGTTTGCGTTATATTGACCGATTAAACTTTCAACTTGTGCGTCATAAAACGCACCACTCCATATAGGCAAAGGGTAGTCGTTCTGACCACTCTCGTACTCAAAAATTGGAATTATAGTTCTCCCCTCTTCGTCATAGTTTGGATAAAGAGTTCTTTGTATTGGGTCAATTCTATTATCGTTCCAATCTTTAGATATTGCCACTTGTTCTGGATGCTCTCCACTATACTCACAAAATCGCACTTTAGCTGCGTCTAAATGGTAAATATAAACCTCCTTACCAACTTTAACGGATTCAATAAAGCCATAGCCATAAGTACGCCTATCTTTAGCTACACGCTTTGATAGTTCATACCAATTATAGTACTTATTTAAGTCGTTAATTAACTTGTCCTCTAGTGATTTGTTCTCCGTTAAAAGACTACCATAGCTTACATATTCAGCAAATGAATTAATAACAGCCTTTAAAGTACTGCTCTCTTTTGCCAATTTGCTAACCTTTTGAGGAAACAAATTGTTGTCCGTTGTGCTAATTAACCTTATCCCTTGCTTAGTGATTATCTTTTCCTTTTCGGTATAATCGGGTAGTTGGATAACGTTATTGCTTATTGGAAAACTTAGCTGACTTTTTGGATTTAATTTGTTGATGTTGTTGTTTTTCTTCTGCACGTTCTATATATCTAATTAACCCAATATGCTCGGGCATTAAGGAAAGTTTGTGTATTGTACTCGGTAACTCAAGATTAGTATCAAGGAGACCAAACCCCTTGATACCTATTTTTTTATCTTGATATTGTTTTTTAAAACGCCAAAGCATATTATACAGATGTTGCTGCAACCAATTCTGCTACAATTGCAGTCACGGTTGTTGCAGGTACCGTTGCTCCCGAAATTCCACTCAATACTCTCAATGGCTCACCTTGCTCGGCAGTCATTGTCATAGAGAATAAATTGTCATCACTTTTCGCTCTACCACTTGTTGATTCAAAAGAAGCAAATGCTACGAATCCTTCGTCTAAAGATTCTGCATCATAACCAATGAATAACAATCTGTCACCATCATATAATCTTGCAACCATATACTGCTCACAACTATTTTTAATTGCCGTTAATTCTTTTCTTTGTGTGCTTGTTGGATTAGCAACTGCGAAATTAACGCTAACTTCGTTGCTTCTTTCCATTGATTCCGTTACTTCACATTCTCCACGTTTGAAATTTAATTTACCAAAGCCGTTACCAACTCCCGTAAAAACTAAATCCGTAATGTCGTGGTCTGAACCCAAAGTCACGCTTAACATATCCCCAACTGGGATAGTGTAAAGTTCTTTTACTCCTGCCGTTTTCGGACAATTTGTTCCCGATACCGCTGCTAAACTTAAACTTGCTGCCATTTTTTTATATTTTTTAATTATTATTTAAAATAGAATTAGGGGGAAATGAATCCCCCTTTATCTATGGGTTTGAAATCTATCGGTAAAGAACAATATCTGAACCGTTAGTGTAATTTACGTCAAATGCATAATCACATCTGTATCTTACCGTTCTGTCGCCAGTTGCTTCGTATTGAGGCAAGATAGCTACGTTGTTCCATTCTGCATCTAAAGCAGTTCCAAAATGTAAATTAGATACATTTGCAGCTACGATAGTATTAGCAGGTAAGAAAGGTAAAATTGCCATTCTTTGACCTAAGAAATCCAATTCTTTAGCACCAATGTAATAAGAACCTGCACCGTTAGCAGCAGATGCTTGAGCCAAAGCGTATGCTTTACCTAAACCTTTGTTACCATAGATGTAGAAATCTGCATCATCTTCTACTGATTCACTTAATCCGTTGTAAACAGAAGTCAATACTGATAAAGCATTTGAAGAGTTAATAAAAGAAAGATTACCACTTGTAAAAGTTCCAGTAAATGCACTTGAATCTAAAGCAATAGAAAAAGTAGTTGAATTAATTACCGTTACAGCATAAGATTTTCCACTTTGTCCACTCCAATCAGTTCCAGAAGAACCTACCATTGAACTAAATGTTACTACGTCACCCGTTTGTAGGTTAGCAGTTGAACCAATTGTACAAACAGCAGGACTCGCTTTTGTAAAAGCACTTACAGCCAACTTGCTAGAATCTAATTTGTTAACATCAGAACCCGCTTCCATCAAAGGAATAAGACCACTAACAATGTTAGAAGATGCAGAAACCGTGATTTTAGATAATAAACCCGCAGCAACTGAACCTCTCCAAATAGAAGCATCGATAAACTTAGAACGGATTCCCGCTTGTTGCTCAATGATTGCTTCCTCTAAAGATGCAGGAGGTACAAAATCACCTGCTCTTCCTCTTGGTTGTTGTGATGCATACCAAGTAGCGTTCAATGTAGAATAATCATATTCTACTGCTTCCATAAACTTCTTAGGGTCTAGGTATTTTTCATCTAACGTAAATGCACCAGCAGAAGTAAAAGCCGCTACTGAATCTTGAACGTTAATTGTGTTAGCCATAGTCTTAACCACTGCTCTTGAATCAATATCGGTATGTACCGTTACTAATCCGTTTTCAATTGTTTTGCCACGCAAAACTGATTGTGCTATTACACCCTCTAGGTCTTTGCCTGCATAGGTGTTTGTTGTAATTGTAGGTGTTGCCATTATTTAATGAAATTTTGAAAGTTATTTAAATGATTTTGCCATACTTCGATGTTGGCATTTTTTGTGATTACTTTTTTTGTTGGGGTGGGCTCTACCAAATTCTTGATAGCTTCCTTTACTTTATTCTCAATGATAGTTGCCATGTTCTCAACTTCTTCAACTTTAGCTTCCTCTACTGGAACATCTTCCATTGGCATCATTGAAGCCATTGCTTCTTCTAAAGCAGCAAGTCTTGGCTCAAGTATTTGCATAACTTCGCTTACAACGTCTGTAATCTCTTCGGGTGTAATTGCATTTTCTACAACTACCTCCGTCTTTGGCGCTTCGCTATCGTTAGACAACTTGTTCCAAATTTTTTGCAACAAGGTCTTATCCTCCGTCACAACTTCTGGTGTGGTTTCTTCCATTTTTACTTGGTTTTGATTATTTAAATTATTAGGTACTAAAATTCCTTTATTTACAAATATGTCTTTAGAATAATTGGTCACTTTTTTAGTTTCCCATTCATTACCTACAAATCCGTATTCTTTTGCTTCTTCAAATGTTAGCCATTCACCATGCCCACCATTACGCTCCATTAAGTCATTAATTACTTCTTCCTTAACGCCTAAGTTTAAGTAAGACTGCTTTAAAGATACTTGCCACTTGTTCATATTATCTATTGCGTCCTTTAGGTCGTTTTCATTACCCTCTGCGTATGACATAACTTTGTGAACTAAAAACAAACCCGTATTGTCCATATAGATATGGTCAACCGATGTAGCTGCGCTTCCTATAATTGTAGAAGCAGATGCGTTTGCACCCCTATAATATGTATTTATTGTAGCACCACTATTTTTAAGTAGTGAATAGATTGCTAAAGCATGGCTAACATCGCCACCTAAACTCTCCATTGTTAGATTAATTACCTCAACATCTAGTTCTTGCAAGGCTTTAATCTCTTTAGCCTTTACTTCGCTTGTGTTTTTTAGGTAATCTATTGAATTATCTGCAAAAGAATTATACCCAATGTCGCCAAATATCTCAATATTTGCAACATTATCTTTTTTCTTTACATTCAAAAAAGGCGTTATCTTCATAAGTTGTAAATATAACTAGAGATAATTATAATATTTGTAAGTAATATGTGATTCTATCCATTTGTTATATTGTAGATTGTTTGTAGACAAACTCCATACTTTTTAGATAGCTTTTCTCTAAGACCCAATACGCTAATTCTACCCGTGTTTTGATTGTAAAAGTCTGCCTTAATTACTTGGCGTATTTTATCCTTGTGGTAAAGACCTTTATCTGCCACAATTAATGCCTCCTTAATAAGTTCTTGCTGATTCGACATTGTTTACTTTATTTTGTAGGTTACTGAAATCTGATTCCACGTTTAATACTTGTATGCTTCTATTTTGGCTATCGCTAACCAATCCACTAACGCCCTCGCTTACTTGTTGGCTTATACTAGAAGAGGTCATAGGCGCAACGTATCCACCCTCTGCGAATACTTTAGGTAGTTGCATATTATTTAATGCGTTCATAAATGGTAAGCCGTAATGGTCAACCGCTTTTGTTTTGTGGATAAATTCGCCACCTTCTGCTTCAAAGCCACCTCTACCTGCTACGCTAAATGGAACGCCACCTTTACTATGACTAGCCCCCTTTATTAATCCACCATCCTCAAATTTTGTAGCTGCAATTGTAGCGACTTGAATACCACCTAAGACACCTGCTGCGAGTGCGTTTGCAATTCTAAATGATTGCGTTAATGTAGGGTCGACAGTTTGTGCTAGCGCACTTGCAACTGCTTGAGCCGTACTAGCTATTGCCATAGCAATCTGTAACGCTTTGTTTCTTTTAAAGGCTCTTAATTCTATTTTTGCAATTTGTTTATCTGCTTGGTCTTGACTAATTACGCCCTGCTCAACTTGTTCTTGGATTGCTTTTTTATTCCTTTCGGTAACAGCTCCCATTAAATTACCAATAGCCGATATTGACGCAGTTATGGTTTGGAAAGAAAAGTTTAGCTTCTCCATTCCTGCCTCATCTAAACCTAATCCATTAAGTAAATTTAAGCCTTTCTTTTCGCCTTCAATTCCGTTTATGATTTCGGCAGCTTTTGCCATTTCTTCATTAAGCAAATTCAACTGAGATTTTAATTCAGTTTCTTCTTCGGGTGTTAATGGCTTTAATACGTCAACTCCAGCATCTGCGCTTAATTGCTCTAGCTCTGCTTTTACCATAGCAGCTTGGCTTCTTAATTCAGTTAAGACAAGATTTGCTCTATCCTCTTGGTATTGTTGCTCTATTGCTATCCGTTCTTTATTGGTTAAGTTGTCATCATCTAGCTTTATAAATTTCAAGTATTGAAGTTCAGTTATTTTAGCTTGCAATGCTTCGTCAATTGCTCTATTATTTAGCTCCTTTATTTTATTATTGCTCTCAGCTATTATTGCTTGGCGTTGTGTTTCTGACAAAGTTGTATCTGCTAATTGTGCATCCCTACCCCTATTCTCAATTTCGATTAATGCAGATACTCTGTCCCCACCTTGTGCCTTGATTAACTTTAATTCAGCTGCTAGCGATTCAGTCATTAACGTATATTTCTCAGCTGCGATTTGTTTCTCTAATCTTAAAACGCCTTGACTTTCTTCCGTTATTGCTTGCTTATATGATAATTCTTTTTGGAATAACTCTTCTGCTTCCTCTGCACTATCTGTTGCTAGTGCGCTTCTACCTCTTTGAATATCAAATTCAGTTTTAGCAATCTCCGTTAAGTTCTTTAATTTTTGAGATTCTGCATCTCTAGCCTCTTCTAACTTTTTTATTATTTCATCTTGTGATAAATTAGCTTTATCGGAAGCCTCAACTCTAGCTTTTGCTACCTTTGCCTCAAGGTCTGTATTTTGCAATAATAAGAACCTACGTCTGTCAATTAAATTGTTTTCTTTTTGTTGTAATGCAATTGCTTTATTTATGTCCTCTTGAACTTCTTTGGCAAAATCGGCAACAGCCTCTTTCCCATCCTCGTATAATTCAACTATTTTACCTCCAGCGGCTTCTAGTTTTCCTATCGGGTCATCTATGCCCGTTGCCGCTTGAGCAGCTGCATTACCTAAATCTTTAAATCCTTCTACAATGTCACCCCCAAATATTTTTGCAATTGCCTTACCTGCTAAACCAAAAGACGCTAATCGGTTTGTAATATTGTTTTGGATTGCATCTCCTATACTTTTAAATACATCGCTAATTTTAAGGTCTTTAATCTCTTTGAAAGTATCAAAAATAACCTTACCAAACTCAGCGAATTTACTTGTAATGTTTGCCGTTACACTTCCTAAAGCAGCCATTACTATTTTTAACTGCCTTGCTCCTGCCTCAGTTGATGAAAAGTAAGCAGCCAAACTACCAAGTACAACAACAAAAGCACCAATACCAGTAGATATTAAAGCTAGTTTAAAAATATTCATTGCTACTTTGCCTGCTATTGTAGCAATGTTTGAGGCTTTTTGTGCTATTGTTTGGGCGTTTGTTGCGGCTGTGTGCGACTTTTGTACGCTCTCAGTAACAATTAAGGATTCTAATGCTTCAATTGTTGCGGCTTTTGTTTCATTAAACCCTTGAACTAATCCTCCTAAATTAGTTCCCATTATAGTTACATTACCTAAAGCCCCTTTTAATGCTTCTGAATAATTACCTACGTTTCTTCTATTGTCACCAACTGCACTTTCGTTCTCTTTTAACTTGTCGGTTAAAGCCTTCATTTCAGTTGTCATTTGCCGACCTTCTTCTGTACTCTCTCTCTGCTCTTGGCTCATTAAGTCATACTCGCTAGTAAGTAAACTTAACTGCGCTCTAAGTTGCTCGTTTGAGCCTATCTCGGCGTTTAATGCTGTGTTATAAGTTTCAACTTCTTTAACTGCTATTCTTCGCTCCGTATTGACGTTACTTAGTTCGTCCTTTTGACCTGCTAAAGATTCTCTACTTTGTTGTAATGATTCAGATAACTCACGCTCTCTATCTATTTGTTCGTCCGTTACTTGACCTTGAGCCTCTTGCTCGTCCCTTATGGCTTTTAATTCCTTTTCGTATTCCTTAATTTCGTCCTTAGTTGCTTTTATTGCATCTTGTTGCTTAATTTGCGACTTAGTTAAATCCTCTAATCCTTTCTTAGCATTGCTAAAACCTTTTAACTCTATATCTATTACTACTTTTTCAGCCATTACTTCATTATTAATTTTGCTTTAACTAATTTCTTTATTATATCGTATGACCATTCCACAATCTTGTAAACTTGGTCTTTGTAAATGTACTCTTTTCTATTGCTAACTATTGTGCCTAATTCATCTCTAAAGATAACCTCAATTATTTTGTTATTCTTTTTTTGCTCTAGAGTGTTTTTAAATAGTGCTTTCCATGTGCGACTAAACCAAACTGGTCTACTCCAATTTATTAAAGCGTCAACATTTGTAGTACTTAAATTACTATTTATAAATGGTATGGTTGGGTATTGTTCATCATACACTTCACTAACGTACCCAAACCTAGAAGATACATAGCTTTCCCAAGTTGTGCTATAACTTAATCCAGACAAAGTAAAGTTAACGGTTGAAAAATCTATGTAATCAAATAGCGTATTAAAGCCACCCTCATAAACTTCTATTCTATTATTGCTAAACGTATTCAATACAAATAAATAGCTACCTATCTTTTGATATTTAAATATTTCTTGTTCATCAACGTAATTATTAGATGCAATCTTTTGAGATAAATAAACTAAATCACCTTTAAGGTATTCTACTTCGGTGGTGGTGTTTTCTTCTATTAGTGTCGTTAAATCAAATTGGCTTGAGGCTATGCTTGGTAAAATAGCAGGGCTTGAACCTATCGGCTCAACTCCTGCATCTTGCAACTCTATGTAAGCATTATCCTCCTCAATAGCTAATCCCAAGTTAAACTGCAATAAGAACTTTTTAAGAAAATCGAATTGAGTTTCTTTACTTGCATAGTTTGCCCAATTTAACGCATCACCTACTTGTATTCCATCGTGCGCAATTATCATATTGTTAACTAAAACACTACCACCACTAATAGGGAAACTATACCCATCTTTTAATAAGGTTTGTGTTTTAATTAATATGTAGTCATCAGCTAAGAAAGCCCTATTAATAGTAATGTCAAAATAGTTATCACCCTCAAACAAAAGCCCTCCATCATTATAAACCCCCAAAGTAGAATATAATGGAGATGGTATTATTGCAGGGGATGTTGGTGGTCTAAAAATCATTACATAGACTTGGACGCTTTCAATTTCTACACTACTCGTATAATTTAATAACCCCTTTATGCTTAATGTACTACAATCATTATCTAGCGTGTAATCGGAATAAGCACCTACACTTATTGAGTTGTTATTTGCCAAACCCGTTCCTAAATCAATGTCAATAGGCGTAGATGCCGATAAACTATTACTCCCGTTTTGGAATGTGTTACTACTTAAATGCGTGCCGTCAAAGTTACTCCAATCTAAAGACAAACCATAATCGCTAGTTAAGAAATTAGAAACTAAAGTTATGTTTTGGTCGCTAAACATTTTATAAACTAGGTGCCTTAAACTGAAATATGGCGCAATGTTTTCAAATTTAAACTCACCTGCTGCTTGTAAAACATCTTCTTGAGGATGCCCGAAATGATAAGATATGTTTTGCCCTAGTGTTTCTACTACAACAGATTCCAAAGCAGTTTTAACATTTGCATCGGTGTAGGTTATTTGGTTTAATTCATTAAATACGCTTCTTAATGGTAGCTTTTTTAACGTGCTTATGAAGTCATTATCAGCACCCATAAACAAACACTTGAAGTTGTTGTTATCGTACCCCATAACGTACAAAACGCCCTTACTAAAGATGTTCCCCTCTAGTGTTATGTAAGCCGTTCCGCTAGTTGTTAAATTAGCACCCTCAGTTGTAAGATTGCCAAAAGCTAACTCATTGTTAGCCGTTCTTGGTAGCGTGAATTGAGTGCTTGAAGTTCCCGTTCTATCCGTTAAATTTTCAATCTTAGTTAATCCACCTTTAATTACTAAAGAGTTTAACGCATCGGATTGATAATCTAGTTCTATTCCGTTGTAAGTAATCATATAAAGCTCGGCTTTGTTTGTGCTAATCTATATCTAAAATTGAACTCTACGCCCCTTGATTTTATAACAGCCTTAAAGGTTCCGTCTAAAACATTAATAATAATTATTTCGCTATTTTTTATAACACCTTGAATTGGACTAGAAGCAAAGTCGTATAATTCTCCTTTATGTTTTGTTGGAAACATTTGCCCCTTAACCTCAAAATCTTCTAAAATTTCTTGATTAATTTTTATATTATTTGCAGAGGTGTTAAAAAAGCTTGAATTACTTTCATAGGTATAAGACCCAGCCCGATACGAATCGCTTTTCGTATTTATGCTTTCATATTTATAAGATTGGAATTTAATATTTTCTTTTACTCCGTACTTATTAATAAAAACAAACTCAGTAACATTGCACCTATCTTCATAGTAGTAATACATTTTACCTAAGCCTGCGTGCGAAACCATAAAACCCTTAAACCTAGATAGTGGAGTACTTGATGGAGGCACAAGCGCATTTGCTTGTATAAACGCCCTATTTAAAGGAACGCTTATTAACTTGTTAGTGTATGCTGAGATACTAATATTTGCAGTTTGCTTAATTGTAGTGCCGTTGTTTGGTTTATATTCGTCATAGGTTTGTATTAACAATGATGGACTTTGTGCAAAAACTACAACCCTGTCATACTCCCCTTGATACTTTGGTGCGAAGTTATCGCCAATCAAATCAGAGCCGTATAACATACCTTTTCGGTTTATACCATCGTTTGCCGTTTGGTCGTTTGCATATCTCAATCCGTCTATATTTGAGAAGCCATAAAACTCATTACTTGTTAAGCTAGTAACTGAATTTATTGTGTCGCTTACTACTACTTCAAATTTGCCGTAAAGGTCTGCTAGTTCTTCTATTGTGGTGGTGCTAAGCCCTTGATTAGTTGCAACAACTTTCAATATTGACTTTAAGTAATTGGATGCATCAAAGCTAAATGTATTGTTTACGTTCAACGCTCTATAAGTTGGAACGTTTGGAATAGTTGCACCTGCACTTGTTAATAAACTAAATGTCAAGTATGCAGGGTTTAGGGTTTCAGTAGCTACGAACTTAATTGGTAAGTATGCGCTATAAAGTCCGTCTGCTGTCGGTTGTTCTGTTAATGCTATTGCCATATCTTAACTTGCTAATTCAACTATTATACTATCACATAAAGAATCCATAGTTCCGTTTAAAGTACTTAGATTAGATGTTAAACTTGTTATCCATTCATCTCTAACGTCTACAAACTCTGCCCCATCAATTAACTTTGTTTCTTCGTTAATAGTTAAGTTGCCACTACCTTGCCCCGTTATTGCGGTCTTTTGACCATCTATGCCCTTATAGTTTTGCGCTTGTTGAAGCAAAGTTGTTGCGTACCCTATTACTATATCTATATCCATTATCTTAATTTTAAAAGTTGAACTACAAGGCTTTCTGCTTGTCGTGTTATTTCTGCTCTATTTTCATTTACTACCTTTTCGATTATGTGCAATCTTTCGGGTTGACTATTTATGGCTGCATCACCTGCTGCTATTTTCTTTTGAACTTGTGGACTTGCAATTCCCCAATCTTTTTTATTTGAGTATCTGCCGCTTCTATTATTCACCCAATCAACTAAAGTTGTCATACTTACATTCGTTCCTGCTGGTATACCCTCGTTTATTTCTTCCCAATAATCAACGCCCCATATTAATAAGTGACCGTCCTTAATTTCTTCTCTTAAAGTTTCAACCGATTCACCACTAGCTGAACGCTTATGGAACTCCATTTTATCCTTAATTTGTTTCTTTAAAAAGTCACCTAATAAACTCATGCCTCAAATTCTTGCAATGCTTGGTGTATTACCCTACTTACTTCTTCGTCTGAGCTAGTTTTAAAGTAATCTAACTTGGTGAACGAATGAGAATACTTCATATTTTCAACGGTCATAATTATTTGTACGTCAAGTTGATTTGCTCTAGGGTAAATAACTAAACTATCGTAGTTAATCTCTATTGATGGATTATCTATCTCTACGTTAAACTGATTAAATTTGTATTTCATTTCTTTATGTTTTATGATAATGTAGTACCCGTAATTGTGAATATTCTTATCAGCATTGCTCTATACCCACTTGTCTTAGTTGCGTTAGATATATAGTTTAAACTATGTTGTTTAAACAATGCTTGCGTTGTATTTACGCTATAAGTTGTGCTTGTGTACATTCTATTATTAGGACTTGTTACAATGTTAAAAGGGTATCCATCTAATCCAAATGTTTCATTCATGTTCAGTAAACTTGCCATTTCTTGAAAGTTAACTAAATACCAATCTCCAAATGTGGAACAAGTATAGGGAGAATTTAACATCCAATCATCCCAACTTTGCGCGTTTATTTCATTACTATAATCACTAAAGCAATACCCATTAACACTACTCCCACCATCCCAAGTACTCCAATCAATTACAATATTATTTGTAAACGTTTGACCTCCTAGTTCATCTGTAAATCGAAAGTTGCCAACATAAGGGTTTAGGTAGGGTATTGTATTAAAGTCCGTTAAACGACCTCTTTGCGTTGCTCCATCATCATTTGATGCGTAGCTTATAGTTTGACCAGTTTTTAAAGGCAATAAACCTTTAACACTTGTGGCATCTAATATGGTAATCGTATTGCCTGCCAATGATTGGGGCGTGATTGTATTGCCGCTCACATCCTTTAAAAGTATATCTTGGGTTTTTACACTTGGCTTTGTAATAAATGAAGCACTATTAATTGTAATGGTTTCGTCTGGTATATCTACATCTATAACACTTGCACTTGTAACGATATAGCTGTCGTCACTATTACTTATTGTTACATCGGCTAAATCTACATCCTTAACGCTTGGACTTGTTGTAGTAAAGCTATTGTCCGAATTGCTTATTGTAATATCGGGAACAACTAAAGCGCCACCACTTACCACATTAACATTATAAGAAGCATCTGAATTTTGAACATTTGCATCTGCTCCTAATTGATTAACCACAATATCATAACCCGTAAAAGTTGCATCTATATCATCACCATCTTGGTTCTTTAGCGTTAACAATAAATCAACTTTAGATGCTTGTGTATATTTTAACACGCTATTGAAATACACCTTTACTTCTTCACTTGTTGGTGCTATATCTTCTGCATCTACGCAAAAATCACGTTTTATTGAGATATTTACCCTAAACTCCATAGTAAGGAAAGCATTAATACTTAGTCTTTCAGCTATTGGTATTTCATCAGTAGTTAGCACTTCTAAAAAGTCGCTCCCACTCTCAAATGGCATAGCTTGTAACCAAGTATAAAAGTAAGTTCTTAGTAAATCTTGCTGAGTAATAATGTAATCCCTTTGGTAATCTTCCGTTTCCGTTTTTACGCTATCTGGAAAGTTAGTTAATAGGTAAATATTAAGGCTCATTTCCGTTCCAACTTCGCTAAAGTTGTTGGTTTCCCCGCTATATTTCCACGCTAAACATGGCATTGTTTGGTTAAGTAATTCGTTAACGTCAAATAGCGTCTCAATCTCAGTATAAGTAAGGCTGTTTGCTATTGCTTTTGTTCTTATTCTATCTCTTAGGGCAAGTAGATTCATATTTGTGTAAATTTACGGCTTTGTAATTATAAAATTTATAATAAAACTATGCTAATTTATAGCACTTTTGTACTCCACGAAGCTCATTACTTCGTTAAATGGTGTATTAAATACTTGGTCTAGTCGGTTTAGGTCTTTCTTCCAAAACTTCCACCACGCTACGGAATACGAAAATACGTTTGATTCTGCAACGTTTGCAAATATAGGGTAGAAACCCATGCGTTTAAGGTACTCATTAGAACTTCCAGTTCCGCTTTTAGGATTGAATGTGGCTCCGTATTTATTTTGTGATTCCTCATAGAACTGAGCAAAAAAAAAGCGCATGAGTAAAATAAATCCATCCGTCCATGCTCCTTTAAGAACTCAATGCGCTCTTGAATCTCTTGTAAGTCTTGGTAATATTCCCCCTCTCGCATATAGATAGCTGCTATTACTATCCCTTTGTCTGCATCCTTATAATCCTCATAAACGGATAACAAACTCATAGTGTCTACAAAGTCCCCACAAGTACGCTCCCCAAAGTTTGGCATTTGAAACTTTCTACCATTGATTTTGAACTTTTGCTTCGGGACCTCATTTTGTAACCACGAAAACTGCATCATAAACAAGTTATTTACTTTGTCCATTTCCATTCTTAGTAAGTCCTCCATTTCTAGACCCTCGCTTAATGACGACATAGTTCCACACATGGATTCAACTGCTAATTTCTGGCTCTCCTCAAACTTACCATCATTTAGTAAATCATTCGCTTTTATTGCAGTTTCCAAATACTCGTGAGCCTTTACCCATTGAGCGATAGTTACATCGTGTCTGCCACTAGGTAACTTTACGTCTTTCTTACTTGCTCCGTTTGCCGTTATTGTAAATGTGTTCATCTTCTAATTTAGCGATTAATTTATATAATTGTTCTTCATCTTTTTTGCTAGACGAAAAATTCATTTTGTCTATTAAATCAAATATTTCTATTTCCGTGTTGCTCATAAGAATACTCTATTGCGTGGTTTGGAATAAGTGAAAATGTAGTAGCCTCCTGCATCGGAACAATGGTCGAAGCCGCTCTTTTTATCGGGAACTCCATTAGTATCGAATACTTGTTGCTCCATTGCTTGAGCGTAGCTAGGGCATTTATGCCTATTTATCTTGTACCCTTTACGGAACATCATGTTCATTGTGTTAACCCTATCCTTAACTAAAGGGTTTGTCTTATGGGTGTACAATTGAAAGCCATGCTGTTTGATTATGTCGTGGTCTGTTCTGCTGCTGCTAGACTTATTGCTATCCCCACTAGCATCGGGATAAATTATAATCTTCTTATTTGGATAGCGTGCCTTAATTAGTTTGCACACTTCCTCAGTATTATATCCCTTTGTAATTTCATCAAGTGCCATTGGTAAACCATCTTCTACTATGTGGAATATTGCCGCCATTTGAGTACTATTAAAATCCATACCAACAAATAAGACTTTATCCGTTTCTTCAATTATCCTATCCGTATGGTTTGCATCCCTATCGTAATCTCCATAAACCGTTCCACTAGCTAAGTTAGTGAACTCCCCATTAAGGTACGCTTCTATTTGTTTGGAGCTATAAGATTCAACTAAAGAATCTATATAGTCAAGGCTTAAATAAGGATTATCATAAGTCCTAGCTTTTATAATCTTCTTGTTTTCGCTTGCTTTGGTTATAAAGAACTCGTATAAGAACTTAAAACCTTCGGGAGTGCTTACCATATCC
>TARA_R110000868_G_scaffold95987_2_pt1 | contig 16068 bp, 29 predicted proteins | sample TARA_R110000868 | Tara Oceans TARA_R110000868 (sample SAMEA4397489) | marine metagenome | biome: Polar Biome; feature: [SRF] surface water layer (ENVO:00010504); material: water (ENVO:00002006), including particulate matter (ENVO:01000060) such as... | depth 5 m | reverse complement strand
AATTCCCAAGAATAACCCAACTAATAACTAAATTTTGAGGAAGTGTTACTCCGTTTTTACTTTCCCAATAAAGTATATTCCCAATTCTTAATTCACTTGCTTTCATCATTTTATTGGTTCTTTAAAAATTCTGTCAAATCTCCTTCTGTTACTTCGTGGTTAGTTAGTGACTGAGCAAAGCGAATTGCAATTTGCTTGTCTATGCAACCTTTGGATACTTCGGTTAAGGCTTTATTGATTCCTAAAGAATATCCATAAGTTTCACTATATGAATTACCTTTACTATCAAATTCATTTACCCAAGCCTCTTGTTGTTCTTTTGTGATTAGCATAATTCAAATGTAGAGTTTAATGGTTGTATCAATTGCAATTTTTTGTTAAGTACTTGAATCTCAGACTCAATACTTTCTTTTGTATCTGTTTGTGGATTTATAAACCTACTCACAATAAAGTCATCGTGCCTCTTCATATCTCTGGCAAATCCTTTGTCCTGAGAGATATATTGCTCCACGATTGTTAGTCCGTGAATGACTGTTGAATGGTCAACGTGACCAACCATTGCACCGATTTCTTTCAAAGTAAGCAATGTGTATCTTTTGGCAAACCAATAAAACATACATCTTGTCTTCACGTATGGTTGCAACCTTGTTTTAGCAGTAATATCCAAAACATATTCAGACTCCAGATAGTTTTTTATGTTGTGAATTAAATCTACCTTATCAATGTTATCATTTAAATGTTGCACTCGCACCAATTGGCGAAGTTTGGTAATTTCTTTGTCGTTCTTGTGTAGGACTTTTTTCAAATCGTTATATCTTGTCAATAACGATTTATGTTTTTTATCGAATGTATTCATATTCTGTAACTTGTATTGTTGTTGGATTGTATTGTATTGAACATTTCTTTGAATCGGTCATAGATTCTGTCTCCATACATTTTTTCTATCTGACCTTCTACCAGGTTGCTTGAAACGTGTGTCTTATGCGCACCTCCTACCTTCTGCCACTTGATATATCTAAGGGTTAGGATTTCATTTACTAACTCAATGTTAGAACCATAGTGCTTTATTGATGTTGAATCTGTGCCTATGTCGTTAATTACTAACTCCTTTACCTTGATTAATTCATCTATAAATGGCTGACCTTCTAACTTGAATTTATGTTCAATTTCCTTCACTTCCAGAACCATTATATCCATTGCCTGTCCCATTGATGTACGGATTAATTGGTAAATCATAAAGTTTAATGACTTTCCTATTCCCTTTTCTCCGACTACTGCCAGACCTTTCTGAGTTTCGTTGCTGAAATAACTAATAAACTTCTCTGCAAGTTCATCAATCACGTATGGTGTTTTACCTTGGCAGCGTGAGTTGCCGAATGTTTGCCAAAGAGGTCTTATAACTGCCTTTGGAATTGGTTGTATCGGTGTTGGCTTCTTGCCAATTTCGGATATGTTTGATATTATTTCCATTCTTCTGGTGATTTTGATTCGTAAGTATTTTGTGATGTATCTATTTTTGGTATTTCAGTTGCTTTTTGTTTTGTAAATGATTTATCATTCTTTGCCCAATTTTCAAGTCTTCTTGTTAAGTCCCAGGTCTTTTCAAGTTCCATTCTGAATTTAGTGTTAGACTTATTAGGTTCAGTCCAATACTTATAAAACTCTAAAAGTAAATTTCTATCATAAGTAATATTAAAAATTTTTAGGTTGTCAGCAAATTTTAATTTGCGCTCCTCTATATTATTAGTTTTAATAATATCATTTACATTAACACTATCATTTACACTTACACTTACAGTTGGATTTCGTTGACGAATTTCAACGCTCGTTGAACGCTCGTTGGATTTCGTTGAACGAACTTCAGCACTCTTCTTTCCTGCTTCTCTTCGTTGCTCTAATTGACTTTCCCACTTATCTAAGTCACGTTTAAGGGTAGTTTTGATATTAGCAAAGACTGCTCTAATCAAAATACTATCGCTTGTCGGATTCTCATCATTGACATAAGCAAAGATGTGTTTTATCAATTGACCTGCCTCTGCATCTGGTAGTTCTTCAAAGACTTCCTTCCAATCAGCGTATGCTATAAACGATTTTTTTCCTGTTGCCATTATTTTTGTAAATAAAAAAGCCACAATTCACAGATTCAGTCGGATTGAAATCTGTAAACGTGGCTAATATCTTTGTTATTTAATAGAAGTATCCGACACTTCAATAACACCCACAATTATAAACTTTTAATTTGGATTAAAAAAATTAAATTTCTTCGTATTGTGGTTGAATCGGTTTCATTATTTTATAACCGAGTGATTTTAATAATTTAACTGCACCTGGTTCATCCAAATTTGAATCTTTATTTTGATAATCTAATGAAGATTCTTTTAATAAAGCAATCTGTAAAGTTTTCTTTTTGATAACTTTCTCTTTTTGATAAGATGACTGATATTTAGATATGTTTTCAATCATTGCTGCAGTTGGTGGTTGGTTTAAGATAAAGTAACCTCGGTCTGGGAATTGACCATAACCACAATTAACTACGATATGAGATAATGTTCTTGTGATTTTGTACTTCTCATACACTTGTCTTTGAGTTGTGTAATGGATTGGAGCATTTTTGTAAAGTGTCCAGATTTCTGATAATGCATTGAATGCTTTTTGTTTGGTTTGATTGTTCATTTTTTTTATTTGTTTAATTGGTTTGTCTTAATTGTTCCTGGCTAATTCTGATTTGTTGGTCAATCCATTTTCGCCATTTCTTGAATCCTTTTGAAGTCAAGATGTTTGTTCTGATTTGGTTTAATTCGTAATTCATATTTCGCTATTTTGTTTTATTTTAATTCCTATCCACCAAGCGCAAAATACAAGCACATTGGATAGTAGTATTGATATTGCTAAGTCCATTAGATTGTTATTGATTGTATTGTTTCGGTTAATAATTTGATATCCAATTCTGAAACTTCAAATTTAAAAGTATTGATGTTTTTATAGTTGCCACCATCAATGATGTATGGTAACTCATCATCTGAACTCTCAGCAATAAATCTTAATTTGAATTGGTCAGCACCATCGTAATTATCACATCCTATTCTAATGTCTTGTAACTCACTTTGATAAGGGCAGTAAACGATTAGTTCGGCATTCACCTTACCTGTCAGCACTGCGTTAGAAACAAGTTGCCAATAGTACTCTGGCTTCTCATCTTTAAACCATTCTATATTTCCATAGTTAATTATCTCAACCAACTCGCAGAAGGATTTCATCGTGTAAGGGCATTTAATGTCTATTACAGAGGTCTTCGTTGTTCCATCTGGAGTACCACTCCAATGAGTGATACTTTTGTGCTGAAGGGTATCTGTGCTAACTAATGAATATTCTAATCCTAACAGGTCAAATACTCGGCTTTCCATCCACTTTCCCCAAGTTAATGGTCTGGCATTGGATTCTGTTCCTAATCCTCTACCTAACTTTTTTTCGTATGCTAATTCTTTAAGATAAGTTTTTATTTTAGCAGGAGTAGCAAATAACTTCCAAGCATTTGAACTTGTGATGTGTGCAATTCTTTCGATTTTGTTGTTCATAATTAGAAGGGTAGTGAATCTCCTAAATCACTTGTACCTACATTGTTACTTTGTGGCGCACTTTTAACAATACTTTCTGCACTAAATACTACTTTGCCATTGCCCAGGTAGATAGTAGGCTCTTTAGCTGCTCGTTCTTCTTTGGTTTGAGCCATAGTCATTGAAGCATTGTTTCCGTAGTTGTCTACTTCATCCTTTGTGAAAATGGTAACATCTAAATACTTTGCTACAGTGCCATCTTTTTTAGTTACTACTTTGATTTTTTTTGCATCTATCTTATTTAAGTCGATGCTGATGTTGATAATTTGTGACATTATTATATTGATTTTAATTGTTTAAGTAATTTGGAATACGATTTGCTTTCTTGTGTTGATATAATTCGTTCAACGTGTTCGATGTCTTCTGGCTTCATAGACTCACGTTTGAGTTCAAATAGATTCTTAATAGTATCTAAGATATCATCTGACTCTACCACTTGAATTGCTCTGAAGTCTTCTTTATTATAGATGTCAGCAGCTATGCCTATCTCAGCAGCGCACTTCTTTAGGCAATCGGTAGCAGCAGCCTTCATATCGTTTCCAATTGACAGAGGTATTTCAGTTCCTTTCTTATAAATGATATCCTTATTGCCGAACTGCATTTTCACTATTGTTTTGCCATTAGAATTGCAGGTTAGTTTACCTTTCACTACTACTTCATTATGGATTATTTGTTGGTCCACTATCTCGAATGACCAATCCCAACCAAACATTAAGTTAAGACATTTCTTAACGTATCCACCTGTCACATAATCCCAAGTGCCACCACCTTTAGCAGGTCTTTGATGAACGTATTGTTGAGGAGTGTTCTTGAGAATAAGATTAAGTTGGGCAGTATTGAGTGAGTTATTCTCCACCAGGCTTAATTCTGATTTGTCTATTAAGGCTAAATCGTTGCTCATATTACTTCGTTTAATTGAGTTAAAGTTTTGTAAAAATGCTCGGTAAAATCTTCGGCAGTAGTCTCAGTATTTCTACCTTGCAATGCTAATGAAGAACCTACTATCTGTATAGCAATGCCTTGATTTCCGTATTTAGACCACATCACTTGTACTGCTTGAGTTTCATTGATTACTTTATACCAATGGCAGATTCCATCTGTAAGGTAGTAAGGTAGTTTAATTTCTTTCTTTGAGATAGTAACTTGAGTTACATCAATTTGGATTGTTTGTTCGTTCATATTAATTTGGATTGTATTCTAATTGGTTGAAGTCTTCACACATCTGGCAGTATCCGTGATTGTGTTGAGTTAGTGGAGTTGAGCAGTAAGTTGACAGGCAAATCGTTTTACCTTTCTGTAATTGCAATTGTCTTGCATCCAGAAACATTTCTTTATTGATTAATTCTACACCCTGGTTATCGGTAAACCAATCGTTGAATTGTTCGGTAGTTACTGCGTATGGCTTACCCATTCTAAGGCAGTATACGTTTGGTCTTTGTACAGTTAAATAGTTCATTAGATGAATAGGTTTTTATCGTTATGGTGTTTGTTCATTACTCTTTCTATTAGAGTGGTTAGTGGCACTCCTTTGCGTTGTGCAAGTTTCTGCCAGACTTCAAAATCCTTATCGTGGAATTTGAAGGAGTGTAGTTTTTTCTTGATTGTCATATTAATTTTTTAATTCCTAATTGATAACACGAAGATAACCCTATGTTTTGTATATACAACTATATACTTAATATATTTTATAGATATTTTTGTAACTTACTAAAAATCAAGTAATTAATTTTAAATAAAAAAAGCCTCCCATTGCTGAAAGGCTAAATCTATGAACCAATTATACGTTTATTTTTTTATGATTACCAATATCAGCATCATTGCCAGAAGGAATGGAATAATCCAAAACCACCAAGCCACTCTATGAACTATCTTAGTATGGTTATGATGTTTGGTAATTTGTAAGTATTGAATGACAGAATCTTTCTTTGAAACTACCTGTCCGATTTCTTTAGTCTTCCATTTTATTATCGTTACTACTTTAATACCTCCACTATCTACTATTAAAGTATCTATTTCATTGTGGAATTTAACGAATGTATCGATTCTAAAGCCACGAATTGTATCAAGCCTTACGATGGTATCACTTTTATAAGATATGCAGCCTAATGCCTCTGCTTTGCGTAAGTGTTTTTGGCATCTCTTCTCGGCTGAGCAACCTATTAAAAGTAAAATGATTAATAAGTACTTCATCTTTTTAGATCGGGTTTAAGTGCCGGTAAAGTTTCCTTTGTTGAATCACATAAAAACTGAATGATGAATGCACCGACACCAAACCAAAAGTAAACCTTTGCTTGTAAGTCTAAAGGAACTCCGTATACTGCGAAACACGATGCCATAGCACCACCACCAAGGTAAGTGTAAACCTGGCGAAAGATTCTAAAGTTCTTTTTGCTGAATGTTGTTTTAAATTTGCTTCTCATATGTCTGTGTCGGGATAAAAATTATCGTAGTCATCATCATCATTTTTGCCTACCATTGCAATTAGGGTAATGGTAGATAGTACTATTGCTATTATTTCAATCATTTTTTCTTTTTATTTTTGGTTAAAAATTCTTTAAACCTGTGAATTAAATAAGCACTTATCAATGCAGTAACAATACTCATTACTGAGTGAAATAACTCATTACCCACTTGCAAGTTCTTTAATGTTAATAGGCATACAGAAACACCTGTAATGTTTTCAGCATAGCAACCTATCCAACTAATCCAATCAGAAAAGATATTACGGCTAAACTCTCTTAACATACTTACTATATCCATACTTTCCTAACATTAAAACTGCACCTATAATAACCCCCCAATATTCAGCCATAGTGTATTCATTTGGATTTGCCCAAACTAATTTATAAATCGAATAGACATTTAATCCTATACAGAAATTTAAAAACATTGAACTTAAATCTTGTCCATTTGTTTCTTTCTTTTCAAAATAGATTAACGCTACTAATTCAAAGATTAAGCACCCAAATAAAAACACATAAGAGAATAATAAGTCATCAATGATAACATACTTACTTAAATTAGTAACAAGTCTTAAAATACAAGCTATAATAATTAATTTTCTCATCGTGGTATTTTAATTGGCATTGGGCCACCCCAAGCAACTATTGTTATAATATTTATTCTTGTGTAATCTAATGAAGTGACTCCAATTTGCCATACATAATCTGTAGCAATATCTTCAATACTTTTATTAGTTGGATTCCCAATATCGGTTATTTCACGTTTAGCAAATTGTACTGACTTTTTAAGTACATCAATTTGGCTCATTGGGTCAAAGGTGTCAAATAATCTCATATAAATTGTTGTTTTTTTTTTTGGTTTAATAAGTAGGTTAATAAGGAGCTTGCAAGCACCTTTAATGATCCTGTAATGATAGCATAAGTAAGATTCATTCCGTGGCAATTTAGAATTTAGTTTTATTAGTTGTATGGTAATTTTTTTCATAGTATGAATTTAGGGCGAACGCTATTGATTGCACTCATATAGCGAGCCTGTTGGTTAAGGTCTGTACTATTCCATCTGGCATAGTTGCCTTTGTGCCTGTCTATGTAGTCCGATAGGTAGATGCAGAAGTCATATACGCTATTCCAAACTAAGAAAGTTCTTTCCACTACTCTGACTTTAGCAGGATGGTTATCATTCATCTTGATGGTTTTCATATTTGCCTCATCAAGGTTTGCCCATCTGCCTTGCTCCATACCTGCACTACCTGTTAACTGATATTGTTTGCTTTTAAAGTGGTTTGTTTCCCACCTCAGCATCTGTTCAATTAGTCTTGCACGTTCTCTTCCCTTAGTAGTTTGAAGTTGTATGATGGCATTCTTAGCGTGTGTTTCTGTGAACATATTATTATATTCTGTCTAATGTTATTTGGTCAACCATTATAGTGTAGGTAAAATGCTATTTAAAAAGTCAGTTGATACGGCTTGGCTACCTGTTACTGACAAATGTATATTATCGGATTGAAAATATGTGAGATTTGTTGCCGTTGCAAATTTAGCATTTGCGTATAAATCTAAATAACCAACTGCATAAGTTACACTATTTGATGTAGTGTAATTACTTATACCTGTTGACTGCGTAAAATCTGCTAAAAACAAAGAGTTTAATGCTGCTCTTTGTACATCAAAATTAGTTTGACCACCACCACCCACAACACGAGCAATTAAGCCACTAATAATAACTTTAAATCCTAATGCAGTCGCTTTGGTTGAAATTGATTTAATAAGTGTATAAACTTGTGCTGCCGTTAATCCACCACTTACAATGTCATTTGTACCTAATGCAATATAAAAAATATTTTTAGTATAATAACTTCTAAAATAAGGTGTTACAAGTGTTGCAAAATTGGTGTCTACATTTGCTGCTTGGTCATTAACTAAACCTCTATTTGTACCCGTCCAATTAGCATTTAAATCTGTGATTGTTTTATTCATCGTTTCAGAATGATTGCCTAATGCTTGACCGCTCATTATACTATCACTTTGAATGTATAAATTTTTATTTAAATACGATTGCGTTGCCATTGGTTGAAATATGTGCGTATTAATTAATTCCTCAACTAAATTGCCGTTAATAGAACTATTACCGCCATATATTGCGCCATTTATTGCGTTTGATGAATAAAAACCGCCTACAGGTGCGCCATTATATGCACCGAAAATACCTAATTTTTGATTTATAGGCGCATTACTTGATTGACTACTTAAATTCATAGGTGTACCATTTATGTAAGTTGTCGTAACATTTGATGCAGTTCTTACACTTCGCCACCAACTTCGAGAATTGCTTAACATATAATTATAAGAGTAAGATGCACCACCTGTATTTAAGTAAAATGTTGAATCACCACTATAAGTTTGTTTTGATAATATACCACTACTAAAACCACTATTAAAACTACTTAAATCGTGTGTTCCTGGTGATGTATTTCTGTCAATTGTCAATAAACCAATAGTTGCACTATTTTGAGAATATTTTGCAGACAATCCCGAATTAAATTGATTTTCAATAAAAAAACTTCCGTTTGATTTATAACCTACTCCGCTAATATGCGCACCTGCATAGTCGCCTGTTAATACTTGCGTTTTTGTAGTATCAAAAACATCAATATTACTTACTAACTTTCTTTGCGCTTCAGTATACCCTGTTCCTAAAAGTCCGTGAATAGTTATAAAGTCAATATTAGCACGTTCCCCACTTGATGTTAAGGCTAAATTAAAATTGTTTATCCTTGTTACATCTTCAGGAGTTAAAGTAACTCCAGCACTTAAAGCCGATGCTACAAATAAAGTAGTATTTGGGTCTGTTCCACCGCCACCACCTCCACCGCCTCCACTTTTTCGTGGTTTTAAATTAAGTCCTAATCCTAACATAATTAATGCTTAACTATTGAACCGCTTGTTAACTTTATTCTGCTAAATTTTTTGTCACTTCTGCAAAAGAAGACTTGACCTGCTACAAGTGTTTGAGTACTTAGACCTAAAGTAGTTACTAAGTTAGTAGAGAAGGTTGTGTCTGAATCATAGTAAATTTCTGCGATTACTGCATCTGCATTCACTACAAAAGCATTACAAGTCTCATCATTGCTACTTGTTCCTGTTTGAAGATAGCTACCTTCTGGTGCTGAAATTCTTTCTAATATTGCGCTCATTTTATTTTATGTTATTTTTATGTTATTTTTGGTATTTGACATTCGTTGTAATCAAAGTCCACTATTAAGGTAACTGTTACCATATGTCCCTCAACTTCATCTTTCCACGTTTCAAAGAATGGAGTTAAAGTAGATGTTTCTAATAGCATCCAATTAGGAGTATTAGTAGGATAGTTGGCAGAGGCTAATATATCTAAACAGATTTGAAATGTATCAGATTCTACTTCGATAGCGTTTTCTCTTTTTTTGTCGCATCGGTCAGCTATAGCAATGGTATAAGAATAGCTTATTTGATTGCCATCAATAGAACAAGGCTGAGGACTAACCCACATCAATGGATAAGTAGTCGCTCGTTCCATAGAGATGTCGCTAAAGTCACCATACCCATAGTCCTTTAATTGGGTGTGATTACTTGCGAAGTCGCTGAACCATTTAGCTATATTATTTTTTGTCACCATTCTCTTTTTCTTTTTTCAAAAACACTAAAAGTTTTTCAATGTTTTTTTTATTGATTCCTCTGGTCTTTTTAACACTCATTATCTAAGCAGTAAGGATAATTAATTCTCGGGTGTGGTTGGCTTCCTCTTCTTGTGCGTGAAAGATTAAATCCACTCTTATATTTTGCGCTTTTAGACTGAATATCTGAGATGTCATTGTTCAGTAAATAAAGAGGATAAGAGGTGGATTCTTGTACTAAATATTTATTCAATCGTTTGCCGTAGAAGTCTGCTTGACTCTGCCATTTCGCTCTTATCAATTCTAATTCTTGACCTCCTACCGGTGATTGATTATCTGAGTTAGCCGTTATTACTGCCTTGTTAGCGATGCGATAATTAAAAGTAATAATACCCTCAGAGATTACTGCATTCAACATAAACGGACTGATATAGTCATCAAGTAAAGTTGTGTTCAATGCCGTTAAAGTAGCAGCATCAATCTGTGTAGATATCTCTTTATACAAGTCTGTCCCTAACAATTGTTGCAATTGCATATCTTGTACCATCACGATAGTTGAATTAATCAACTTGTCATCTACGTTGCCTTCTATTATGCCATAGGTCTTAATGGTCTTTGCCGATATAAACAATGGTACTAAACTCATTTTCTTCTTACTATTACATTCTGCCAATAGTGTCTACATTGAGGCACGTTAACATCTCTCGCAGGGTCGTGATACCATCCTCCTTTATACTTCCATACATCGGTATTAAAGTCTTGCATATCATTATTCAAAGAGTCAATCTCTGCTCTTGTGTAAAGCATTTTAGCACCTAACATAGTAGCGCAAAAATCTCTGTTCTTTGAATCTTTAGGGCCTGTGTATTTCCACTTGGTCAATAATTCAATATCTTTAGGTTTGGTTACCTCTTCAACTTCGATTTGAATCTTGCCATTTCTCTCAACATATTTTACTGCCAGAGTATTCTTAGCCATTAATTTGTCTAAGATTTTATACACTTGGTTTTCTGATATCTTCAATAAACCTGCTAAGTCTTTTACAGACAACTTTTTATTTTTGGTAAGTATTTCTACAATTTTCTCCTCATCACTTTGAACTGCAAATTCATCGTAAGAACCAACTTCCAAAACAATTTCAAAATTATCTTCGCTCTCGCCTATCTCCATAAACTTTGCAAGGATGGTATCATCTTGAAACTTCATAAAAGCTTTATTGAATGGAGCAGGTGTAGCAAGTGTCGGAGCAATTATATCACCTGTAGGCAATGCAGGTAATTTTATGATACTTCTAATCTCGTTAGTGGTCAATGAATCTAATATTTTGTTTGCAACTAAAGGACTCGCTGAGTTAATAGTTGTCAGCATATCATCTGTTTTAATTAGCATTGGTTTTTCTAATCCAAGTTTACTGTAAACCATATCTGCTATTGTATCTTGGTCAACAACTTTTAAGATATCCTCAGTTGTTAATTCTAATCCGATAGGGTCAAGTACAATTAGTTCAAGTGGTTCGCCACCAATTCCGTATAACGATAAAATATAATTAACATCTTCGCACTCTTCTTGTTGTTTTGGTTTCACATAAGTATTACAAAAGTGTTCCCAAGCTAAATCAAACTCTGCTCTTGTATTTCCGCCTATTCCGTTACTTTCTTTTATGCCAAATAGAAGACCATTAGAGACTCTGTGAGCGACTAATGTCTTAGTCATAACATCTTTGCTCAGTTGTTCATATTGTTTATCTAAATCGTTGCTTCTAAGTGATGTGATTGCAGGAGGAGTAGTGTTAGGCATTTGGAAATTCATAAGAATCTCACCTGCGTTATCCGTACCCGATGCTTTCTTTTTAAATGCTCTATCTATTTCATCTTGTTCTTCCTCATTCTCAACTGCGCCATTGAAGAAAGTAACCATAGTACCTGCACTAAAGCCACCCTTTACGTTGTTCAAGTGGAAGAATCCACACTCTATATCTGTTTCAATGCTTGTTTTACCTGCCTCATACTCTGGCAATGGATAAATATCGGTAGCAGGGTTGTCATCTTTGATAAAAAGAATCTGTTTACCTGTCTTTTCGGTGATATTAAAGCAAGGATATTCGATAACATCCGATGGCATTCTACCCTCTGACAACTTCCATTTGGTACTTGCCGACATTTCTCTTGTCCAATTCTTACTAATCCAAAAAGTTTTACATTCTTTGTCGGTTCTTACTGTGTTATAAGGTTGCAAAGTAACTGAGATAGGCTTACCCAACACTCCCCACTCAATAAGATAACAAGCACCTCCATACAAAGTCTTTTCAAAGATTTTCTTTCTGCTTAACTCATCAAGTGTCTGGTAAGAATTAATAGAGTTCATTACCTTCTCAAGTTGAATGGTATTTCCTAACCAATCTTTCTTTACTTGAAAGCCTTTTCCGTAAATATACTTAGCCTTACCACTTACAATTGCATTGTGAATGCCAGAGTTATTATAAAGGTAAGATAGATAGTCGGGATAGTCATTGAACTTTCCGTTACTAACATACTTCTGTCCTTTCTGCTCTCTGAACAATGGTGTCTCATTCGAGTAAAGTGGATATTTGCTGAATGTAATTACTTTACTTTTCATATACTTTTCTTGTTGTGATATTTTCGTATTCGCTTCTGCTTGTCATAGATTTGTCGTATGTCATATATCCCGACTCAACTAACTCAGTAGCTAAAGCAGGATTTAAATTTGTTGTAGATGTCTGAGCGTATACGTTGTAAACGTATTCATCGCCAATGGTTAAGTTTACCTCACCACTTAATGCGACTGCTCCTGTTGTCTTTACTACTATAGTAAATCGGTTGTATCTTAATGGATACAAGCTTGTGTCTGCACTTATGCAATAGACTTTTATTAAAGTTTGATTATTGATAAACTCAAATAAATATTTAGGACTTGCTATAGTTGTCTTCTCTGTGAGAGTCAAATCAACTTTTACATTCGTTCCTAAAACTAACCTTATCATTAATGGTATATGACAGATTTACCAAAAAGTGCAAAATAAAAAAGCCACCCTATAAGAGTGGCTAAATTTATGTTTAAGTTATTATACTAATGATGCTACGATAGCAGAAGAAACTCCATAAGGGTATTCTAATTCGTTACCGGTGAAGGTAAGATTGAATCCGTTTAAACTTGTAGCTTCTTTGCCTGTTCCTGCAGTACCTGTAGTAAGGTCTAAACCTTTAGTACTACCATACAATGAGTATAATCCGTTGTTATCTTTCACGATAAACATCAATGGTTTCTGTGCAATCACTCTTAACTCATTTCTTTTCGCAATATCAAAAGAATCAAGTTGTATTTGAACTGAATGCATAATGTATCCAGAACCTGTTGCAACATCACCACCATTGTCAGCCTTCGCTTCTGATGTATGTTTTCTGAGTTTGTAGTTGTAGAATTTCTTACCACCTGTCATTGCCATAGTGGTGACTGAGCCACCACTTACTGCAAATGTTGTTGTGTTAAGTGCTTCCAACTCGCCTACCCAAATCTCATCCACACCACCTAAAGACTTTCTACAGTCTAAGGTAAATCCGTTTCCAATTAAGCAAGTTGCCATATTCTTATACTAATTTAAATACTACAATTTCGTTCAAAAATTTCACTTGAGTTCCTTCTTTGAAGTGAATGTCAACCATCAAAGTTTTAGTGATTGGATTCTCTCTTACATCAAAGTAATCTTCATCAGACTCTAAGTCAGTACCGATAAAAAAGTTAGAATTACGACTCAAGTAGATACGTTGTTCAGCAGCGAATGCAGCAGTACCCGATGCGTTCAAAGGATCTAATCCATAAAGACAAGTAACTGTATAACCTGCACCTGGCAAAGCTATAACACCACTTTGGTAAGGACTTCCATCAACACCATTGTAATGGAATAGGTTAGCATTCTTCAAAGCAATTACTAATAAATCAAATACTACGCTATCGCAATAGAATGATAAGTCAGACTTACGTTTCAATTTTGCAGGAAGTAATGCCCACATACCATCGAATATACCGATTACGTTAGTAGCAGTAATACCTGTTGCTTTAGTGATTGCAGTAGGGTTTCCGTTGATAGTAGAAGCAGAACCTGCATCAATGATAGAGATAAATCCATCATATTGAATTAAGTTTAAACCACCACCACCACCGATTTTAGACTTCCATAATGCAGTCTCTTTAGCTTCTACCATTTTGTTGGTTATTAAAGCCATTAAGTCTTGCTCAAATGTAATGTAATCATAGTTAGCACCTGCTTTCAATGCTCTTTCAGTCCAAAATCCTTCTAAGTCTCTTGAGCAAAATTCTTGCTGAATTTTAACTTTACCAACTGTCAAAGTACGTTTAGAGAAAGTAGTAGCACCTGAAGCGTTGAATGCACAACCACTATCTGATTGATAGAAAAGGTCATTCTCAATGTAGTGTAATTCTTCAGATGATTTAATACCTGGCATTACTTGGAAGAGTCCACCTGTTTTACCTTCAAAGAAGGAGCGAGTTAACAAGGTAAGCGATTGGTCGTTAACGACTGCAGGAAGACCAGCAGTATCGTATGCAAATTTTCTTAATAGCATATTATTTTGTTTTTATTTGTTCTTTAATTTCTAAAAATTTAGAGAATGATGCTGCTCTTTTTTGAGCGTATACATTCTTAGGGTCTGCTTTAGGTTCTGGAGCAGAGGCTTTCATCTCTGACATAATTTCTAAAGCTTCAGTAACTGCTTGGAAAGCTACTTTGTTACTTTCTTTTAACTCAGCAATAGTCTTAGCCATTGCATCGGTTACTTTTTTAAATTCTGAAGTCTGAGCGTTCAAAGAAGATTGAATTAATTCTTCAATTTTCTCAGCATTCATAACCATTTCAGCATCATCTTCTACTGCTTCAGTAGGAGTATCTGATATTTCAGTAATCACACCTTCGGCAATAGTGATAGTTTTACCACCTTCAATAGCGTGTTCGCCATCAGGAGCAGGAGCTTCAACACCATCAGCACCTACGATAGTAATAGGCTGACCTATTTCGATAGTACCATTTAATTCTGCTGAACCATCAGCAAGTTTCACGAACACAATTGGTTCGGGTTTGTCAGTAGTAAATACTGCTCTAAGTTTGTCGGTCATTTCTTTGCCGAGTACTTTTTCTAATTTTTCTAATTTAAGCATTGGAGTAATTTGTTTTTAAGTTCTTCGTACTGAGTTTGGTCAGCATCTAATAATTTTATATCGTTGAAATATCCTTCAACTGAGAATCCTTTTAAGTTTCCTGTTTTAATTTGGCTATCCCAAAATTCCTGGTCGTCTATTTTCACAAATCCAAACCACGATCCATCTGGTAATTTATCGAATCCTGTCGGAGTGTTTATTCCTTTAGTTGAATCAATGATGAAATGTTGTTGGAGGAATGCTCCCTTAACAGGTGCAGAGTCGTTATGGTTAATATTGAAGGATAATGTCTTACCGCTTCTTCCATATTTAGTAACTATCTTCTCAATTGATTTAGCAGGGAAGGATACATAGTATTCGTGTGATCCATCTTTACGAAAGATAGGTTGGTCTGCTGCCATTAATGCACCTGCCAATATCATCTTCTCATTATCTACTACTGCGAAGGTTTCTTTCTGAGATGCGAATGCCATCCAATTGCGCTCTATAGCAGGTTGAGTAACTAAGCCTACTGCGAACACACTTGTAATGTCTTCTTCGTTCTCATCAATGTCAAGAATGTATAATTCCATTTATGCTATTATATGACTATAATTTAGGAATATGCAATATAACCACTATATCAATTCAGCGTTAGTTCGGATTCTTGCTACTCTGTTCTGAGAGTTGGTAATGTCTTTCTCTAAGACTACAACTTTAGTAATTGCGTTACCTTGTGCATCCACTCCCTGGGTAAATCCTTTTATCGGAGGAGGACTTGAACTTTGTGTTTGACCACCACCACCACCACCCGAACCACCACTTGCACCACCACCACTTAAAATAGCCTTTGCTCTTAATACGTTTGCTAATATCCCTGCGACAGTTGTTACATAGACTGCCACACCCGACAATGGATTACCTGTTGCTGCGGTTGCTTTCGCTGCTGCTACACCTGCACTACTTATCGCTACTGCCGTATCTGTTGCTATCTGAGCAAGTGCTAAAGTTTTACCTATTGCAGTTTGCTTAAATTGTTGCCCCATTGCAATCTCACCCAAACTATTAAGAATCTCATAAGAACCTTTAGTAATAGATTCTCTCGCTGCCATATTGTTGGCATAGTCTTCATTAGCTTTCTCATCGGCAAGTTTCTTATCTGCCTTTGCTTTG
>TARA_R110000868_G_scaffold55424_5_pt1 | contig 16071 bp, 14 predicted proteins | sample TARA_R110000868 | Tara Oceans TARA_R110000868 (sample SAMEA4397489) | marine metagenome | biome: Polar Biome; feature: [SRF] surface water layer (ENVO:00010504); material: water (ENVO:00002006), including particulate matter (ENVO:01000060) such as... | depth 5 m | reverse complement strand
TAATCTCCGGTTTGCAAAAAATACCTCCTTGTTGGTTTATAAGTGCGAACCAATACCGTCTGGATCACATTCAGCACCCCAATGCTGTACTTGTCCTTTCGGGTCCGGAAAAATTTTCTTGAGTATTTGGCTTTAAAAAGTTGAATAAAATTAAACCCTTAACCGACTACGGTACTCGGTTAAAGTGTTTATTCAGATAGTTAATGTTCTTACTTGATGATTAAGATCGGCCTTGAACTTTTGAGATAAGAGTCGAAGTTGAATGTCCATCGATGAATTTTAGACTTAAGACCTGGCCACCGGCCGCTAATACGATATCGCTTCCGACGATCTGATTCGGTTTCCAATCGCCACCTTTAACAAGAGTATCGGGTGCTAATAGCTTAATTAAATCGTAAGGGGTGTCTTCTTCGAATATGACCACATGATCGACGGCCTTAAGATTAAGTAACATAAATTTTCGATCTTGCTCTTGATTAACCGGACGATCGGCACCTTTTAAGCGCTTAACACTTGAATCACTGTTCAGTCCAATAACCAGAGTATCTCCGAGGGCTTTAGCCTCATTTAAATAGGCTACATGGCCTGGGTGCAAAATATCAAAACAGCCATTAGTGAAAACGATTGTCTTCCCTAAGTTCGCTTTTTTAATATCATTAACTTCTTCTTTCATTAGAGCTTGAGAACTTGTGAACGAGAGAGGCGACCGTGGAAATTCATGAGTAATGGAAAACCAAGGGCAAGCCACGACAATGTTCTAAAAACTGTTCTCTCAAGAGATCTTGAAAGGCTAAGACGCTGACCATTCATATCGGCAACTCTTATTCTCATGAGATTTTTGCCTGGCGTTTGCTTTGTTTCCAAAATGGTAAAATAGCTGACGTAAGAAAAGAGCCACAAAATAAAAGCGACTGGAGCAACATCGAGACTCGTCAGTAGACGAATAGAATCGTTAAGAGGAACTTGGGCCAAACTCATCATGGCCAAAAGAATTGTGGCGACGCTGGCAGTAATTATTAGGGTATCAACAATTTGCGCCGTAAACCTTTCAGGCAATCCAGCATTTTTATAAGTCTGAGAAACAGTTACTTTAACTTGAGGCTTAACTTTACGTTGTGCTGCCGTATCTTGGTACATCACTCCCAGTTGCTCGCGAGTGATGGCATGGGGATTAATTTTCTCTTGTGTCTGATTATTTGTTGCTGGTGCAACGGCTGATTTCCAACGAGGACGTTCTGTTGGCTGATGAAAACCTAATCCTTCACCGATAGCCTTAAACTCAAATTCGTCTACTTCAGGCATTGTGATGGGACGAGAATTTTTATTTTGATCACCTAGTTGGGTTTGCATATCCCCTCCTGCGAAAACGACTTTTCAATTACTTAGTAATAGGATCGCATGAAGAAAACAAACTCTCAATCTAAAACCCTCTGCTTAGTAAAAATCACACCACCAAGGGCGGCCACAGCTGTCGGGGCTCTCAGGATGGGTGTTGGAAGATGAATCGTGCTTGCATTTGGAAGCTGGGCCAAAAGTTTCTCCTCCTCGTCACTAAAACCGCCTTCGGGTCCAATGAAGCCAAGAACGGAGTTACCCAGCTCAGGTAATTTTACGGGTAAGGTCGAATTAGTCATCCCCATGACGATGAGATTAGAGTATTTCTCACAGTTATCCACAATATCTTGAGACAAGGTCTCTAGCGAGCTTAGCGGCGAAAGCTGCGGCAACCATGCTGCGTTGGACTGCTCTAAGGCTTGGATCAATAATCTGTTGGCCCTTTCAAAGTTAAGCTCGTAGCGCTGAGAATAACGAGTTTCAAGTGGAATAATTGCTGTTGCACCCAATTCCACTGCCATTTTGAGACATAAATCAAAGGCATCTTTTTTAACAAGTCCAACGGCCAGTGAAAATGAAGTGGATTGATCTTTGTGCTCATGCCGTAAAACTTCAACTGTCGCAGATTTTTTATCCAATATTTCTAAGCGAGCGAGATAGCTGTCACCCTTTCCATTTAGTAGCAATATTTTTTCACTGGGTTTTAAACGAACAACTTTGATGTGTTTAAAGCTATCACCTTCAATTGTGATTTTTTGACCAACTTGAGAGCTTGCCAAGTCCTTTAGATAAAAAGCTCTCACGGCGCCACCAATTCAATCGCACTCCAATCGCCTTGAGAAACCACAGACAATTCTTTTAATTCTGTATAGCTTTGCCTAAAAGCTTCCACGTGTTCATTGAGCAATCCGGACACAATCAAATATGCACCAGGCGACAAACTTCCAATGATTGCGCTTTTTTCTTTAATTAAAATTTCAAGAAGGATATTTGCGAAAACCAGATCATAGTGCTTCTGACCAGCCTTAAACTCACTTCTTAAAATAACCTGCGAGTCATTAACTTCAATTTCATTTTCGCTTAAATTCTGTCTCGTGTTTTCAAGTGCCGATGCATCGATATCCATATAATCGACGTGGCAGCCATAGCGTAATTTGGCTGCTATCCCTAAAATTCCTGAACCACACCCAAAGTCTAATACTGTTTTCTTTTCATACTTACGCCGCTCAAAAAGCTGAAGGCACAAGGCCGTTGTTTCATGCCTGCCTGTTCCAAAGCCTTGCCCGGGATAGAGATAGAGCCCTGTCGTACCCTCAGGTATTTCCTGTGAATTTTTTAACCATGAAGGAATAATCCATAGATGCTTAGAGATTTCTACTGTTTCATAGCCCTTTCGCCAGTTCTCGTTCCAGTCTTTCTCATCATGCTCATTTAATTCACAAGCTATTTCATTTTTACGTAAATATGTCGCGGCCGTCTTTGCGCGCTCTAAGGCCAAGCCAGTATGAAAATACAGTCTAAAACGATCTTGTTCTAACTGCTGCTCTATCAAGGCGATGGTTTGCTCATCGACATCACCACCAGAGAAGGCTTTTTCGCCAAGCAGTCGATCGACTTCAGCTTCATCAATGGCATACTCTTCGACACCATCATGATCTAGTTCAGCTAAGAGATATTGCTGCTCACCGCTTATCGTAGCATCTAAGGTGTAGTATTTTTCTTCAGACATTGATGCTCCAAAGTCTCAAAAGCCAAAAAATTTCCGGTTGGGTAGAGCTCTAAGCTCTTAACACAATTGTTTGCAATCCACATTATTTTGGGATGCCACAAACTAATATAAGCTTCGTCATCAATGAGGCGCTGGTTGGCTTGTCGGTAATATAGCTCACTTTTGAGTAAATTCTGTTCATTTAATGCAAGTGTGTAATATTTCTCAAATATTTCATCAAAATAGTAGCCACGATTAGCGCCATTAGGTGGAAAGCTCTCTTTTAGGAAGGTGAAGCCCATTTGATCAGGGCCAACAAAGCCAATCCATTGGCCAAGTGCCAGATCAAAGTTTCCCGCCTTTAAGTCGCGATAAAAGGTTCCCCACTCGGCAGCCTGAACTTGAAGAGGGACACCAATATTGGCGAAGTACGGCACTAGGGCCTTGGCCAATTCTATAATATGTTTTTTATTTGAGATTTTTAACGTCAGTGAAAGGGTGCGGCCATCTTTATGCCAACCGCCATTTTTAAATTTATAGCCCGCTTGCTGCAACAATCCACGACTTTTTACAGGATCAAAGTCTACAGCTTTTTGCTGATCAATATATAGCCCATTAAAAGCACTTGAGAACATCCCCTGTGCCAAGGCGACAGTACTTTTTTGCTTATATTTTGCAAGGTCTGATCGTGGAATTGCATGAGATAATGCCTTCCTTACTAAGACATTTTGCAAGTCAGGATGTCTGTGCTGAGGTGAAATATAAACATAATTAGTGCCTTCTTTCTCAAATACACTTATATTTTCCTGTTCGGCCAACCAGCTTGTCTTCCTTGGCGAAATCGTAGTTGCTATCAGATCAATCTCTCCGTTTATAAGCTTTAGTGCCATGGTTGTTTCATCGCCCACAACTTTAAAGACAATCTTGTTTTTTTCATTTTCGACCACAACTTCATTTTCATTTTTAGACACTAACTTAAATGGACCAGCTGGGATTTTCTTTTTATCGGCAGTAAATTTTTCGATTTTAAGTAGTGAGAGGTTTGTTAAGTTTTCAGGGCGATAATTTTTATAAACGAGCTCTACTTGATTCTCAGAGAGAATTGTACAACCAGTAAGTTCTTTAAATAGACCTGGGATTGGTGCTCCTTCTTGATTTAAAAGGTGCTGAACACTTTCTTTAATATTAATCGCTGTTACTTTAGTCCCATCGTGAAAGCGAAGATTATCTTTTAGAGTAAAAGTGATCTTGTGCTGAGCATTTGGAAGCCTAGACTCCTCAAAGTTCACACAGGCCCGACACTGCGTTTTCATACTGCGAGTGCTATCGACTAAAGATAAATGAAGCAGACGATTAATGTCTTGCGAATTGGCGTCAGTGGCATAGTAGGGGTCTAGATTATTGGGCGAAGAGCCAATGGCCACATGAAGAGTACCTGCACAGAGCGATCGAGGGTTAATTAAAGCAATCATGAGAACTAGTAAATATAGATACCGTGACATAATGACCGTACTCCTTGGGACTGACTTCATTCTATGATATGACCAATAAAACCTCAAAGGGGCTCTCGCTTGTACATGATAGGTATCGCTGGTGGTTCTGGCTCAGGCAAAACAACATTTACGGGAAAAATCCAATCAAGACTAAACACCGATATCAGTGTTTTGCATATGGATTCCTATTATTTAAGCACGTTACCTGGCAGTGTTTATACTAAGTCCGGTAAACCCAATTTTGACCATCCTGAGGCCTTTGACTGGCCCTTGCTCAAACTACACCTAAAAACACTAAAGAGCGGTAAAGCCGTCGATTGCCCAATATACGACTTTAAGCACAATTCTCGCACAAACCAGACCACTCGAATCGAACCCAGTAAAGTTGTTCTTTTCGAAGGAATTTTTAGCTTATTCGACGTCGAGATTCGCGAGCTTTTAGAGATCATGTGCTTTCTTCACGTCGATGCCGACATTCGTTTTACCAGACGTCTTCACCGTGACGTTCAAGAGCGTGGCCGCTCTATGGATAGTGTCATTGGCCAGTATTATGAAACGGTTAGACCCATGTACATGAAGTTTCTCGACCCACAAAAGCAGTATGCCGATTTTATCGTGGGCGAAGAAACTGATATCGCTGCTTCAATTTTATCGGCAAAGATAAATGAACTCTTACAAGTTAACGATCAAGTCAGCCTAGACAGTTTAGGTTTATCACGCACACCACTTGAACAACAAGAAGACTTACGTGGCCCGTAAATTGAGACCTCAACTTGAAGTTCGCCCATTAGGTGGCCTCAAGCAAATTGGTTCTAATATGGTTGAATTCACTTCGGGCGATACTAGAATCATTTTAGATTGTGGTATCTTGTTTCCCGATGATGATTCATTCGATATCAATTATCTTATTCCTGATTACCGCGACATGGTTGCCCCTGAGGCCTTAATTATTAGTCATGGTCATGAAGATCACATCGGTGCGATTAAGCACTTCGTCGCCAAGTTTCCAAATGTTCCCATTCATGCCCCACCTTTTGCAATTGAGCTGATTCGATTGAAGTTAAGGGAGGAGCACCTTAGTGCTAAAATTTTTCCTTACGGAGCAAACGATGAAATTGGGTTTAAAGATTTTGTCATTCACCCCATAGCTGTCAATCACTCTATCCCTGATACTTACGGACTCTTCTTTAAAGCAACCCACCCTGATCAAGACTGGGGACTTTTTTATGTAAGCGACTTTAAAGTCGACTTTCTCACTCCTTACGAAGAACCCTTTGACTTTAAAAGACTTATTGAGCTTAGCAAAAACTGCAAGCGCCGTTTTCTTTTGGCCGACAGCACTAATATCTTATCAAAGAAGGAAAAAACTCCATCCGAAGCCGATGTTATACCGGAGCTTGCTGCAGTTTTGGGCGCACACTCTGGTCGCGTCTTTGTCACAACCTTCGCTTCTAATATTCACCGAATTCAGACCATCATTACACTTGCAGAGAAGGCCAAGAAGAAAGTTGTCCTCTACGGGCGCAGTATGAAGAACTACGCTGAAATCGCTCATCGTATGGGCATTTTAAAGTTTAATCCAAAGACACTGCGCGATCCCGAAAGCATCGAAACGAATCGCAAAGACTTAGTCATTATTGCTTCGGGCTGCCAGGGAGACTTTCGCTCGGCCATGAATCGTATTGCAAATGGTAGTGATCGTCACTTCACTCTTGAGAAGAGCGACCTCGTTGTCTTTAGCTCTAAAACAATTCCTGGCAATGAAAAGAAAGTTAATGGCTTAATCAATAGTATTTACGAGCTTGGTGCACACGCTGTGACTGATGCAGATGCGGCCATTCATGCCTCAGGTCACCCCGGCAAAGAGGATTTAAGGACTGTTTGTGATCAGTATCAACCTCATGTCCTGATTCCAATTCACGGGGAAAGTTCTTTTCTCAATAAGCATGCCGACGCGGTCGAGATATTGGCGCCAAATGCTGAGTCTGCGGTTATGTATAATTTCGATACACTCACGCTTTACGCAGATGATTGGGAAATTATTGTTGGAGATCAGAAACCTCCCTTAATGATTCAAGGTAAAGGAATTATAGAACGCGCGGCTATTTCTCAACGCCGCAAGATTGCCCAGGCTGGAGCTCTTTTCATTTCTCATGCCGCCAAAGGCTTAGTTGAGTTATCACCAACAGGTTTACCTGAGTTTCCCAGTGAATTACAGCAGAAGCTACAGTCTTTGGTACTTGATAGTCATGGCACAATTTCACAGCGAAGCGAGTCGATACGAGTTTCGGCCAGGCGCTTGCTGCAGGCAGAATTTGGCTATCGTCCAGTTGTATTTGTTCACCTGCATGGCAAGTAATATAATAATTCGATGGATACTCAAACTCTTCTCATAGCACTTATTATTGTTCTAACCCTGGTCGTTGTCGCTCTTTTGGTTTTAGTTTGTATCGTGTTATTTAAGTTTAACATTTTTACTGCAAGTAAAAGTGAACACGAGAGCTCAAAGGTTAAAGACGGTCATTCAGTAACAGAGCAGTACACCTGCTTTAATCATGAAACCCAAAATGCTATCGCCACTTGTGCCATTTGTGAGAATGCTATCTGTGAGGACTGTCATAAAGACTGGGATGGTTTGCATCTATGTCCGGAGCATTTTGGTCTTTACTCAAAACATAAATGGATTGAGATTGCGGAAATAAGAACAACCCCGCAAGAGCCCGAAAACGGTCACAAGCTTTATCACTTCAAGCACTCACTATGGAGTGATGATAAGACTCCGACCTATCTTATTACACATTATAAAATTGATGTAGATGGAGATTTTGTAGAGAGTTGGGTGAAATTATACGTTAGAGAAGAAGAGGCAGATCACTTACTCAATCGTTTTAAAGTTCACGAGCATTAAAAAAGGGCGCACAAGGCGCCCTTCTTTTGAGTTGGGGGAACTCAATTTCTTACAAATCCAAAGGACGTGATGGTCCATTTTGCTTTTCATTTTCATTTGCTTCTTCTTTACGAAGATAGCTAGGTGTATCAAGCTCTTCCTCATCAAAGTTAATAAACCCAAGACGCTCAGCAATTGTCTTTGCGCGGTTATTATTAACATTTCTTGAAGCTGTAGCTCCTTGGGCGGGAGCTGTACTTCTAGCTTCTGGACGTCCACCCTCATATTTGCTGGCGGCTTGCTTGATCGTATTGATGAGATTACTTGTTCTTTGCTCAGTATCATTGCTAGCGACATCATTTTGCGCGCGAACTTCTACAGCGACCTCATCGACAGAATCCATGCGAACTTCTTCACGTGTTACACGAACTTGCTCAACTTCGGCCCGTGGTGCTTCACGCACAGGAGCTCTTTCAGCAACCGGTGTCACTTGTACTGTTTCACGCACGTTGGCTGGTTCTACATTTCTCGCAACTGGTGTTGAAGAAACACTTACGCGCTCCATTCCACCTAGACCTGTTGCAATCACTGTAACCTTAACTGCCTCACCCATCGTATCGTCGATAACTGTTCCAAAGATAATTTCTGCATCCTCATCGGCTGCCTCCATAATCAATGTTACAGCTTCATTTGTTTCATGCATCGTTAGCGATTCGTTACCTGTAATATTGATAATGATACCTGTAGCACCATCGATCGTAATATCTTCAAGTAGTGGAGAGCTAATGGCTTCAGTCGCCGCCTTAATAGCGCGATCAGGACCTTCACAGGTCCCAGTGCCCATAAGTGACAGACCTTTATTGGCCATCACTGTTTTGACGTCAGCAAAGTCAGCGTTAATATGACCAGTGTGGTTAATCAGATCACTGATACCACGAACGGCATTCAGAAGAACTTCATCTGCTTTTTTGAACGTATCAACAAGTGATAGATTCTCTCCAGCAATATAGAGAAGCCTTTGGTTTGGAATCGTAATAAGCGAATCAACGCTTTCTTCCAAAATTTGAATACCTGCTTCAGCCTGGCGAAAGCGCTTCTTGCCTTCAAAGATGAACGGCTTCGTCACAACTCCAACAGTAAGAGCACCTAACTCTTTGGCGAGCTTAGCAATAACGGGAGCTGCACCAGTTCCTGTACCACCGCCCATTCCGGCCGTAATGAAGACCATGTCCGATCCTTCGATTACTTCCGATAGTCTTTCATAATCATCTAGAGCAGCTTTTCTGCCAACTTCAGGGTTAGCACCAGCGCCAAGTCCCTTCGTTAGGTCTGTTCCTAGTTGAATTTTTGTTGGTGCCAAACTCGCAATTAGTGCTTGTGAGTCTGTATTTGCAACAACATATTCGACGCCAGAAAGGCCTGCGCGAATCATTGTGTTTACGGCATTACATCCGCCACCACCGACTCCGATTACCTTAATTTTTGCGCCATCTGTGCGGGTATTTTCCGCGTTATCTGAAATCTCGAACATAAGTTCCCCCTTACTAGAAGATTTCCTTAAAAACTGATTTGAGTGAGTCCGATAAACGACCAATCAAATCTGATTGATTTTCTACTACTTGTGGTTGTTTGAAAGCAAAAGTATTTCTATCGCGCGACTCAAGCATCAGCCCAAGCACGGTTGAAAATTTTGGATTTTGCATAAGATTTGTCATGCCACCAAATGGTGCTGGATAACCAATCTTTGTTGGTCTCTCAACCAAGTATTCACCCAACTCTTGCAATCCTTTAATCAAAGCGCCACCACCAGTTAGCACTACGCCACCAGTAATATCATGATCAAGGCCTCTTTCATCTATAACATTTTTTATTATTCCAAATAACTCTTCAGCGCGCGCACCAAGTACTTGTGCAATCAGCGAGAGTTGAACTTCGCGTGCCTTAGTTCCGGCCAAGCCCTGAACAGTAATATGAGCACTTTGATTTAATTTCTCGGCCAAGACGCTGCCATGATTAATTTTAATTCTCTCTGCTTCAGCGTGAGGAATTTTTAGAGCTACGGCCAAATCATTTGTAAAATGATTGCCACCGACAGGAATAATTTGTGAGTGAACAAGTGAGCCATCTTTCCAGATTGCGATATCAGTTGTTCCGCCACCAATGTCGACCAGAACAACACCCATATCCTTCTCTTCTGCTGATAAAACAGAGCGAGACGAAGCAATGGGCTGAAGTGTAATATGTTCGGCCTGAATGCCTGTGGCTTCAACACATTTAATGAGGTTTTGAATAAGTGAAATTGAACCAGTCACAATATGAACGTGGGCTTCTAAACGTACGCCGCACATTCCAACTGGATCCTTGATACCAGAGGTGTTATCAACTCGAAACTCTTGAGGAATAACGTGAATTGTTTCACGATCAGATGGAATCACTACGGCCTTGGCCGCTTCAAGAACACGATCAACGTCTTCTTGAGTAATCTCTTGTCCCTTAACTGCAACAACACCTGAAGAGTTAAAGCTATAAATATGACTACCGGCCACACCGATAGTAGCGCGATCAATATTCACACCCGACATAAGTCTGGCTTCTTCTAATGAATTTTGAATTGATTTAACTGTTTTTTCGATATTAACGACGGAGCCTTTTTTGAGTCCGTGGCTTGGGTGAGTACCAATGCCGATGATCTCTACATGATCCATAGCATTTGGCTGAGGGTGTACGAGACCCACAATTGTACAAACTTTAGTTGTACCAATATCGAGACCAACAATTACATTTTTATCATTCATGAGATTCCTTTCTCACTTTCGCTAAGGACATCCTTCCTTCGCGTTAACTCGCCACCTTGCAAAAAACAAAGTCCGATAAAAAAATTTTAGAACCGGTCGTTGAACTTGACAACCACTTTCTTGGAGTTTGTAAGATTGATAATGGCCGGAACCTTATTCTTAGACTCCATATAGGTGACCAAACGACTCAACTTGATTACCTTATCATCCCACTCGTCTTTACCTAAAAAGACTGAAGAAGGGTGGCCCTTAACCGACAAAATAACGGTTAACTCACCTGATTCATTAAGAATGATCTCGGAAAGTTTTTTTCTAAATACTGGCTCCATATTGGAGACAATCTTTGTAATTTGTCTTTGAACGTCATCATCCATGTTGCCAACGGGTAAGGCTAAGAATGGAAGATCTCCGGAAAGTTTTTTATCAGTTCGAAGTAAAACTTCATAAGTTGGGTCATATAATTCACCATTATCGACCAAAATCGCTTCGTAAGACTCAAGTCCGTTGTTCTTATAAATCTGAACTTTCATAAGGGGTTCTGGACATTCGTAACTAAAACTCAAGTATTTGCGAAGCGGATCGTAACTGACTGAGTAGCTCGAGATAAAAGAACGCTGATCAAGCTTTTCACGCACAATCATTTCTTTTAACGATCGTAGCGAGCCGCTGTCTTCGAAAGCTTTTACTAATTGTAATGTAACCTTTCCCGCCGAGCGTGAAGGACAGCTGCCAAATGAGGTCTTGTAGCGCACTTCAGACATTCCTGGCGTCATTGACGTAATGGCATCTGAATCTAAAAGAAACAAAACCATCATCAGGCCAAAGAAAATTACGGAAATTTGATTTCGCTTCAAAATGGGCGATCTCCCGTGTCTACTTCAAGTTCAAAATCTAAGCCAAGGCTTAGCTTTAATTCAGAGCTTACAATGCTCGCCAGTGATAAAACATCATCTCTAGTCGCGTTGTCGGTGTTTTCCATAAAGTTTGCATGCTTTTGGCTCACACGAACTCCGCCAAAGCTAAGTCCCTTTAATCCCATTATATCGAGGGAAAGGCCGGCACGACAAGTCATTCCGTTAAAATCATAATTCTTATATATACAGCCGCACGTTGGGCGATTAAGGGGTTGTGAGTCATTTCTAAGTTTCAAATAGTCTTTAATTTGGCTTGAAACGGCTTCATCGTAGCCTAAGTGATGCATTTGAACCCAAACGATCACCTCTGCGGGCCGACAAAATTTATTGTGACGATAAGAAAAAGATTCTTTTGTAATTATCTCTTCCCTTAGAGAGCCATCCGCTTCAACAATTCCAACTTTAGTCACAACAGAACCTATCTCGCCAAGATTAGTTCCTGCATTCATAAAGACAGCGCCACCAACACTTGCAGGAATTCCTGTAAAAACTTCCCAACCTTTAATTCCAAATTTGGCCGCATGAGAGGTTAGCTTGGCCAAAGATACAGATGCAGGAAATGTATACTGCGCTTGAAGTGATTCAAAGACCGAAGAATCAAAAGGAAACTCGAGGTGCAAATAGACAAAGTCCGCCCCATCAACCAGTAACTGATTTGCACCCCAGCCAAGTACTTTATACTTTGTATTCGTTTGTGAGCATAGGCGTACAAAATCTTGAACGGCTTGAATTGTCTTTGCAGTCGCTAATGGGGCAAGGCAAGCGAGCCTCATCGTTGAATAGCGCGATAGATCAGCAGCACCATCAAAATCCAAGTCTGGAATATTCTTAAAAATATTATTCACGCAGCTTGACCCACTCTCTAACATTTTTACCAATTGATCCCGCACCCAGAGAGACAACTAGTTCTTGTTTTTGTTTTAGTTCATCAATCTTTGAAAAAAGGCTCTCTTTATTTTCGATCAGATGACATTTCACTTTTCCCCTGGCATTGATGGCGGCACACAGAGCGCTAGATGTTATTCCCGCTATAGGAGCCTCTGAGGCTGGATAAATTTGGCACAGATGGACTTCTTTTGCATGATCGAAGCATTCGATAAATTGATTCCAACATAACTTGGTACGTGAGTAGCGATGTGGTTCAAAAATGACAATTGGCTTTTGGTCGCGACTATCAACCACGGCGCCCAAAGTTGCAGCCACTTCTGTCGGGTGGTGACCATAATCATCGACAAGCTCAAACTGCTGATCACTCGCCAAGCGCTCCAACCTTCTGCCAACACCAGAAAACTTTGATATCGCTGCCAGCATAATATCTATCTTCACACCCATTTGGTGAGCAATTGATAGTGCCCCCAACGCATTGAGAACGTTATGCTTACCTGGCAATGTAATCTTTGTTGACCCGAGATTCTTTCCATTTGATACAAAGTCGAACGATGACCCATCTCTATCTGTTTTAATATTTATCGCTTGGTAGTCAGCACCGCTATCTGCCATTCCAAATGTAACGACAGGCTTTTTCATTTTTTCTCTTATACCCATAAGAAGTTCATCATGAGCATTGAGAGCACAAACTCCGTAAAATGGAATTTGATTGGCAAATTGATTAAAAGCTTCAATCAGATTTTCCTTACTGCCATAGTGATCCAAATGATCTTCATCAATGTTTGTAATAACTGACATATAGGGCTGATATAAAAGAAATGAGCCATCGCTTTCGTCTGCTTCTGCAACCAAAAAATTACCTTGTCCAACCTTGGCGTGACCACCCAGGTTCCGCACAATGCCGCCAATGACATAAGTTGGATTATAGCGACTTTCTTCTAAAATAGTTGCCAACATACTTGTCGTGGTGGTTTTCCCGTGAGTACCTGCGACGGCGATTCCCTGCTTAAGGCGCATCAACTCGGCCAACATCTCTGCTCGCCTCATAATAGGAATATTTTTTTCATGGGCAGCAATCAGTTCAGGATTGTCTTTTTTAGCAGCAGAGGTATGCACAACAACACTTTGAGATTTAATATTATCGCTTTGGTGACCAATATATATTACTGCCCCAAGGTCTTTTAATTTTTGTGTGACAGCGCTTTCATTTAAATCGGAGCCTGTTACTTGATAGCCTAATGACAGTAAAATCTCAGCGATTCCACTCATGCCAATTCCGCCAATTCCGACAAAGTGAACGATGACTTGAGAATTAGAATTTATATTCACAGAAGCTCCCGCGGAAGCTTTTAGAATAAACTCCCTTGAGTAGTTGTATCAGAAAAACTGGGACGTGAAAAAGGTGATGATTCACGATTAGGTTCATAAGCATCATAGACCGGCTCGGGCGTCTCTTTGGCAGCCGTGTTAAGAACTGAAAAAAATAGTCCTAGCCCAAAGAAATTAGAGAGCATTGAAGATCCACCATAGCTAATTAGTGGAAGGTTGAGTCCTTTGGTTGGTAATAAGCCCAGAACAACCCCCATATTGAGGACAATCTGCAGACTGATAATGAAAATAATTGTGCTTGAAAGAAGTACTGCTTTTTCTTCTTTTTGTTGAAGGGCCATTCTAAAGCCCAGATACATCATTGCCATAAATAGAATAATGACCAAGCATACGCCAACAAAACCCAGCTCTTCGCCCAGGACGCTGAAGATAAAATCATTGTGGGCTTCTGGTAAATAGAACAACTTTTCATTTGAGTTGCCAAGGCCCAGGCCAAAGATAGAACCATTAGCAAAGGCAAGATAAGACTGAATGATCTGAAAGCCAGATCCTTGTGCATTTTTCCATGGGTCGAGATACGTGAAGAGTCTTTGCACGCGGTATGGCTGTGCCAGGAGAATTGGTACGGCCACTGCGATCGCGCTTGCACCTGTTGCCCAAAATAAAATTCTAGGAAAAGGGCTTAAAAAACAAACAAAGCCAATGATCACCATGCAAATTGTGAAGGTTCCAAAGTCGGGCTGAACAACCACAAGTCCTAAAGGGATAAGTAGGTTGGCAATGCCCCAACCCAGCTCTTTTCTTGGAATTTGCTTAATTGGTGTTTCAAACTTTTGAAAAAATCCGATTGCGGCCAGGCCGATGGTGTACTTTAAAAGCTCTCCCGGCTGAAATGAGAATGCGCCCATTGATATCCAGCGATGTGCTCCTTTGATTTCGAGCGCAAGACCGGGAATGAATGTCATAAGAATAAGAGCCGTGACCATCCAATTAAAAACATGACCATACTTAAGCCAAAAGCGAAATTTAGTTTTTGAAACAATGAAGGCGCCAACTAAGGCAATGCCCAAGTAAATCAACTGTCTTGTAAAATAGTGAGCTGAATTTCCATAAGTTTCTTGAGCGTATATATAACTGGAGGAGTAGACCATAATAGCGCCAATCACCACTAAGATTGTGGTAACTAAAATAAAAGGCGCCCTAAAGCGATCGCTATCCCGAGAAAATAACTCCATAGTTAAATTCTAACTGGCATGGTGCGGAAAAACAAAGAGTTTCAGCTGGTTAGGCAAAAGATGCCGCCCGCTGAAACTCAAATAATTTTTTTTGAATGAAAGATTAGAGCTGGTAGATTAACTTTTTATAATAGTTTCCGCGCTCTTCATAATCTCGGAAAAAGTCAGTCGATGGATTACCTGGCGAGAGAAGAATCGTGTCGCCGGTACGTGATTTTTGATAAGCAAATAAAATTGATTCTTCAAATGAACCAACAATATAAGTCTGAGGATGATCACCAAGGGCGCGGTTAAGTCGCTCTTTAGATTCCCCAACGAGAACGAGAACTCTTCCATGTTTAATAATGTCATCCACATAAGGCTCAAATTCGATTTCTTCGATATCCTTACCACCTGCAATTAAAATTACAGGCTGCTTAAAGCTCTCAAGACTTTTGATCATTTCTTCCATCGTCTCAGCTTTTGAGTCGTTGTAAAAACTTACGCCATTTTTTTCCATTACGAACTCAAGGCGGTGTGGAATGCCCGGAAACTTTTCAATACAAACACCAATGGCCTTATCGGAAACATCAAGTGCCTTACAAGCAGTAATCGCCGCAAGTAAGTTCTCTCTATTGTTTTGACCAATAATTCTCATCTTTGTCACAACAAACTCAGAGTGATGATTGATATTGCTGTGGACGCGGCGATTGTGGAAGTGGGTTCCCTGAACCTCATTCATCACGCCAAGCTGAACAAATGATCTGCGTGAATACCAATAGGTTTGGCAATTAGCATTTCTAAAAAATGCATTATTGGCCAAGCGATCAAAGTTCACAATTAAAATATCATCTGGTGAAAGAGACTTCACAATACTGAGCTTTGTTTCAATATACTCACTTGCAGATGTGAAGTTCTTATCTGGATATGTCTCAGAAAGTCCGGTGAAAACAACCATTCTCGGATGAAAGTTCTCGAGGCGGCGAAGCTGATTAGCGGAAACTTCAACGACGACGTAGTCAATTTCATCGCTGTTTGGCAGCATGGCATACTCGATAAATGCCGAGTCGTTTGTTCCTCCCACAAAAACGTTTTTACCGTCTTGTTTGAGTGTAAAGCCAATCATATGGGCGACAGTTGTTCTTCCATAAGAGCCACAAACAGCGATCACTGGCTTCTTACACAGCTTATTAGCAAGGCCAAACTCACTATAAACTTCTTTTCCGCGAGAGCGAGCAAGCTCTAATTGCGGCATATTTGGATCAACGGCAGAAGAATAAACAATGATATCTGCTTCTAAGAAGTCATCATCTTTATGTTCCCCAAAAGTCATCTCAGGAGCAGGATCGATTCTTTTTAATTTTTTAACTGCTTTATTGAGGTCAAAGATTGGCTTGATATCTGTAACGCGAATATTGCAATCGAGACGATTAAAGAAATTGATAAGTGTAAAGCCTGTGCGACCGATGCCAACAATAAGGACTTTCTTATTTTTCAATCTTTCCATT
>TARA_R110000868_G_scaffold37036_3_pt1 | contig 16118 bp, 23 predicted proteins | sample TARA_R110000868 | Tara Oceans TARA_R110000868 (sample SAMEA4397489) | marine metagenome | biome: Polar Biome; feature: [SRF] surface water layer (ENVO:00010504); material: water (ENVO:00002006), including particulate matter (ENVO:01000060) such as... | depth 5 m | reverse complement strand
CCAGACCTACCGCGATACACCATCGCCATCCATTTTCTGGGCAGCGAAGACACCGACTCTCCATCAGCCGTAGTGCCAGCGTTCTGCTGGCCCCTATTGAGAACAGCCAAAGCAAAAGACATGTACTTCCGAGCAAGCAGGTCTGTGTACGCCTTGCTTAAAAACCCCTCCCGAGTATTTGGCGTTTCGGTGCTGGTAGGCATAACAGCCTGATCCCGCGCCCTTTTGATCGCTGTTCTTTTCCGTGCCGCTTTAGCCTTAGCGGTTGTGGCTTCGCCTTCTTTGGCTGTTTCGTCGAACAGGCTGTCTACAGCCTCTGTTGCCACAACATCTTCGATTGATTCTGCGGCTGGATTGACTCGTTCGGGTGCCGGGGCAGGCCCGTCAGAATCAGGCAAGAACCCCTCGCCCGAAACCTCGCCGGTGGTGGGGGGCAGAGCGCCTCGAAGGCGTGCAGCCTGCTCTCTTGCTGCAATGTCAGCCTCAGCGTTGTATGTCCCCGCAATCATTGGCGCGCCGCCAACAGCCGTGCCGCCAATAGAACCACTTAGCCCCGCTTCTCCCATACCCTGAGTAAGTCTTCCTAGAAAAGTCTCCCCGGCCTCGGTGTCAGCGGGGTCATAGGTGAGCATCTCTCTCGTGTTGTTTGACAGAGCAACTGCCATCTCTTCCAGAGCGTTAGCCCCAGCGATCTTTACCAGTCCCGCAGGGATTGACTTGGTCTCCGCAAAACTTTCCAGCACACGGCCAAGAGCAAGCCCGTCTTTTTTGACTACAGCCTCGGCGACTTCACGGGACAGCCTTCGTGCCTTTGCTTTAGCCATCTGCTTTAGAACTTGTTTTGAAGCGCCAACCCCAACCATTTCAAAAAGCAACTCGGTGACTCCGCCACCTAGTCCATGCAGGATTCTTTCGGAATCGTCAGGACGCTTTCCCTTTGCCAGTTGGTCGTCATCGTAACGCTGCGCAGCGCCGGAAAAACCTTGCATGAAGAAGGAGCCGAAGACCACGGCCCCATACTTCGGATTCAAAATTGCAATGGCAGACTGAACCGAACTGGAGAGAGCGTTTCCGATGAACACCCCCGCCTGAATTCCGGGGTCAGTTGATCCAGTGTCAGACAGAACCGTCCTCGCATACTCCTCTGCTGACATTGTCAGCCATCGTCCCTTCTCGTCGCTGTAGCCAACGAAAGATCTGGACAACTCTTTAGACGCTTTGGAGAACTCAACTGGCGTGCCGAACATCTCTGCATATCGCTGAGTAATCCAAGCCATGAATGGATTGCCCAACGCCTCATGCTTTGCGCTGTCTTCTGCGAATACTCTCGCAAAGAACATCGGGTCTGTTTCTTCTGGCTTTCTATTCTCTTCAATCCACTTGTCTACTTCAACCTGTCGGTCTCGGTACGCAGTGAACCCAACGAGTGGGCCAATATGTTCAGCGGCGAGCCCAGCAAATCCACCAACCTCTCCCTTAGCAGCCTTACTGAGCGATGTTCCAAAAAGAGTTCCGAGGGTGTCGCCAAGCGCGCCAATTACCTTAGGAACAACAGATCTAGTAGCCACGCTTCCAGCCGTCGCCCATGTGTCCCATGGCTCTGTCACCACAGCCTTGGTCATTTCCCAGCCCGATGGCCCTTGATCCTCAGCAGGCGGCTGCATCTGCTGCTGCTGTTGCGGCTGCATCTGCTGTTGCGGCTGCGTCTGCTGTTGCGGCTGCATCTGCTGCTGTTGCGGCTGCATCTGCTGCCGCATACGAGCCATGGCCTTTTGAGTATTAGACATTCCCTCGGCGGGTTGGCCTGAGGACGGGGGAGGCTGCACCCCTCTGACTGGAGCCCTGTTTTTGAGGGATTCAGCGAGGGCTTCTGGGTTTGATTGGAACTGTGTCATGGTTGATCCTACCTGTTGCCTGTTTTAGTTTACCCGCCGGACATGATTAGGCTGTATCGTCGTCTAAGCAAGTACAGGCTGCTATCTGGCATTCCTCTTTCTGCCATGTATTCCCTGAGGTCTACATCTACGCGGACTGGCGAAATCCGCTCCCCGCTGTTATTAATTTGTTCTTGATGAACACCCGCTAATGCCCTCAGGAACTCATCTGTAGTTGCGTCCACCCCTGTGTTCGCATTTCCAGTCGCAGCCGCAGGGCTGGGAGTGCCGGGCGTGTCTACGGAAAAGGCGGGGGAGTCGGTGTCCCCATCTATACGCTTCTGTTGAGCAGCAATCAAAGCCTCTCGTCTTGTCTCCATCTGGATTTGTTCTGAGATCTCCTTATTGCTTAATGGGGGAAGCCTATCCATAGGCTGCGGGTTGCTTTCCGAGGGGCCATGCTCTTGCAAGAATTTGTAGTGAAGTTCAGATTCTTTTATCTTGAGGTCTGCCGCTGCGTTCGCTCGCTCTGCTTCAGTGTAGTCTTCTGAGTTCATAAGGATACCCTTAGACTTACTGATACTCCTCTGCGCCTTGCTGAACTCATTGTTGCCGCCAGCCATGATCATCTCTCGGACTGTCCTCCGGTCTGATCCGGTGAGGCTACGGCTAAAGTCATCAAAACTCATCACGTCTGCGTTCGGAACAACCTTGCCATTGTCTGCGCGGAACATCGGGATTACCGAGTGGTATTCTCCAACACGGATCAAACCAGTTGGGGACTCCAAGAACTCTCCGACATCGGCTGTTTGGACAGACAGTTCACCGAGATCATCTACCGATCTGATTTGATTTGGAGATCGCCTTCCGGGAAGACCTACTTCTTCGGGGCTAATACGCAGGTGCGGGGGTAAGTTTTCATTCGCTCGTTCAAGATGAGACTTTCTGATTCCTCCGGGCCTTCTTGAGATTGCGCGTATGGTCGCACTTCTCCGCGAAACATCACGCCGGTCAGAAGAATCTGCTCGCCGTTGAATTTGCGCGTCGGTCTCTTCGGGCGACTCCCGGTACATGGGGGCACCCCTGCCCATATTATTTGTCGCCTCTTCGCTGCCCGGCGTTCCTAGATAGGCATTAATGCCAGTTATAAGTCCCGGTTGATAGTCGTTGGAACGCCTGCCCTCGACGTACACCGCTCCGTTTTCGGTCGTGGTGTAGCGAGCAGCAGGTTTATAATCCCGCTTTTCGGGCGGACCAAACTCATTTGTATACTTCTGTGCAGCCTTGATGACATCGCGGGGAATGCTTGTATATGGGATTTGCTCGCCGGTGCTGGGGTTTATCCAGCCCCCGGTTTGCTTCCACATCTCAAACAGAGTCAAGCCTTCTGAACTTTCAACCCTAGACCCCTCCTCAACCTTAGTGAGCCTTTCCCTATTCTCTCTCTGTCTCAAAGCCCAGATCTCTCTGTCTTTGCGAGGGACATTCATGTCATACTGACTTGCGTTTCTGGCTACATGTTCTTCAACTACATTTGAGAAGCGACTGTAATCCCCGCCGCCCATAATACGCATCGTCGGATCGACTTTAGCCTTCTCCTCAAGACGCCTCGCTTCTCGCCCCTCGTTGATAATGGATTGAGATCTATCTGCTTCTTTTTTAGCCTCGGCCTGAATGGCACCTTGTGAGACTGGGTTGTCGGTGGTTCTTTCTGATCTGTATGCGATCGCATTGTCTAGGGCCTCTAGATCTCCGTCGAAATATTTATCAGCAACCTGCTGTTCGACCGTGGGCGGCGCGGGCGGCATGCGGACCCCCCCATCTGGACCTGAATCACGAGCCTTTGCGTCATCAAAGTCTGCATAGTTGAACCCCGGCATAGCCGATGGATCGGGAGGGGCACCTTGCACGGCTTGGCCACTGTCAAACTCCTCAAAAAACTTTCGCTCTTCCTGAAGCGTGGCCGGTGTGGTGTTCCTTTCCCACTCCGCAATTTGTTCCGGCGAGCGAGGTTCCCCTCGCGGCACGGTTGGCTTCGCTTCTGGACCCCACTGTCTGGGAGGATTCTCTGGGCCGATTGCTGCTTCCCGCGCAAGATCCTCGGCGGTGTAGTTCAGGGTTCTCGGGCGAGGTTCCCCTCGCGGCACGGTTGGCTCCGCTTCTGGGCCCCACTGTCTGGGCGTAGAAAGATCCTCGGTCGTAAGGTTCCGAGTGCGGCTAGTCAAAACCCTCTTGGGCTTGCGACTGACATCTAACCCATTGACAACACTGGGCTTCTTCTTCTTCTTGTTTGTCTTCTTAGCCATTACTCTGCACCCTTATTAAATGGGACCAGTTTATTGAGAGCCTCACGACGCTTCTGGCACCCACAGTCTTTGCCTGTAATTTTAGATATCTTATCTACTACTGATTTAATCCCAGTGACACTTGCAACCTTGTCAACAATGTCACCGAGACCACGGGCTCCGCTATTGGGCGGGGGCTGGTTTGGCTTCTGCATGCTAGAACCAGACCGGCGGTGGCTTGGCGTTTTGTTTATGTAGGTCATTTCACGTTCCAATCTGCGGACAGAAACTAGAGTCTTCTGGATCAAGGCACACTTTAATATTCGGGCGATCACACACATCACAGTATGGAGAAGGGCTGGCCCCTCCCGGAGCAAAAGTGCCCCTCCCCCCGCAGCCGCAAAAGTCGGATTGATCTGGGTCTGGGTCTGGGTCAACAGGGGTTGGAAAGACGATCGACCTGTAATAGGCGCTTACGCCGGGCGGAATAGGATGCTCTGGACCTTCAAATGGAAACGTACTGCAATCGCATATAGTGTTTGCATCTGGAACCACACATAAGAATGCTTGGTTATAAACACAGCAACCATATCTAATCGGCGCACCGCTTGTAGGTGGCAGGTCGCAATACTGATTGTAGTGGAACCAGATACCAGAGCAGTCACCCACCGCGCTGTCTATCGCGCACCCGATTGGTTCGTTTGAACCATCACAACTGACAATGAGAGGAGAGCAACCCAAGCCGGGATTGCACGCATTGTTGCGATTGCAGATCGGCACATCCCCGCTTGCGGTACACGTTGTTTCCTGAGGGAAAGGACCGGCAGTAAAACAGTTGTCGCTGTCTGGCAATGCGTTGCATGCGGCACTTGTATTAGTGTCCCACTGGGGAAACTTTCCTGATGTGTCCTTGTCGTGGCAGACATGAAGCCATCCGGCTTCTCTAGAAAAAGCGTAGTGAACAGTCTCATCCCCATTGTCGTCCACGAGCGTTCTTTTTACTGTTTCCCCTGCTTCTCGGCCATGGTCTTTCGGCTCACAGCCAAGGTGGGCCACAAGTTTGTCTAGTGCAACCTGATCCATTCCGACACCTGCATCCACTGCAACAAACATAGCCTGCTTCTCTGACTCAGAAAGAACTTTGGAAGGAGCGTTGTATACCTCCCAAGTGTAAATGGGGAACCCGGCGCACTCATAGTCCCAATACTCTGGGGTTCTACAAGAAGCATAAGCCCCACAAGTAGGTTCGCCCGAACCTCCACACCACGATCCATCTTCTGGGTCAGCATCGTTAGGGTGGAGCGAGTTAAAGTCCCGCTTCCACCACTTGGTCCTGTGCAAGACAACGAACATTGTCTCTACAAGTTTCTTGTTATTGGTGGTTATCCAAGTAGATCCATTCCACCAACGCTTGATAAAGCGGTCTTGTCCCGCTTGTGTTTGGTAGTCAGCGATATTGTCAATCCACCGGAAACCATTTCCAAAGTCTTTACTGTCAGAAACCTTGGCGTTGACAGGTGTGTTAGCCTTCTTGTTTACAGGCGTACCGTTGCACACGTCTCGCTGAAACTTAGAAAATCTAATGGCAGCGAAGTCGCCCGAACCAGTGGGGTGCGGGCTGTACCATGTGCTTTGGCAGGTTGTTGGCGTATTGGCTTGGTCGCCTACACAGCAATCTGCGTCGGAAGTGCCAGAACCACCGTAACCCCAACAGGCATCTTGACAAGGGGGGATGCACTGGGTTGGCTGATACCACTTCCAGTTGTAAAGCCTTGACCCAGACTCGCCGGGAAAATGTGCGTACTTTACAATAATGTCAGAGGCACCAGTAGCGGTGTTTGTGAGTTGGTAGCCTCCAGCACAAGTGCATGTCCCGCCACTTTGGGGCCAAGAACCAATGGATTTAGTAGCAAATCCGGGGCGAGGAATTCTTAGGAACAGCCTCTCTGAAGTATTGTGAGAGCAGTACCCATAGTCATCACCAAGATCTCCCAAGGAGTTCCAGCCCCAGAAGCAGTTTCCAATACAGCAGCACTTTGTAAACAAGGAAGCCATCAGCAGGTTACCTCGACTTCATTGCCTGCAAAGAATACATACCTAGTAGATACAACTACTGTCCCGGCTGCCTCATCGTTAGAGTCATACAAGTCTAGAGTGACTTCAAGCGGAGCGTTCAAGACGTGCATCCACACTGATGGGGTAACTGCTCCCTCGTTTCCGATAGAAAGAAGTTCGATCGCCGGAGATCCAGAAGCCACGCCCACTCCAAATGATTCGCTGCCCGTTCCAGTGTTCCCAAACTCAGCCCCGTTCAAGGCGAAGAATTCGTAGTCCCTCGAACTACGACCATCCCCGTCTGTATTGAAGTCTTTCCATTGGTACTTCCACACATTCTTAACCTTGTCTTCTTCAATTCCACCGCTGAATTCACCAGCGTCCAGACCGTTGATAAGGGACGAAGCAGTAATCTTCGCGACAAAACCTTGTGGAATCCGAGGCTCTGGCTTATGAGACGCCCTGATATACCCAGCACGGTTTTCCAAGTAGTCAGACACACCATCGGCAAGACTTTGCAGTCCAGACCGAAACGATTCAGAGAAAGGGTTTTGTTTTCCGCTGAAGTTCAAATCGGGAAGTTCTCAAAAACGCTGTATCGCCCAAGGGCGTTGTATCTGGTGTCCCAGTGTTTGAGTCCGCCAGCAGCGGATGTATCGTAGAACAACTCTTCTTCAATATGCCCGCCTTGGCGGAATTTGAATTTGTAATTAACCGCAAACGTCAGTTCGTTGACAAACCCCTGCGCCCCCAAAGACCGCTGGTTGACCCAGTCTGTGTCAACCCCAACCAATTTCAATTCGCCTATCGCAAACCCCAAGCCGCCAAAATTTGTGATGTCGTTCGCATTAAGATTTCCAACTACTGGGAGGACTTCTGTTTGCAGCCTTGCGAATTGATATTTGTCTAGTACCGCCGGAACCGATATGTCGCTTTCGGGGATATAGATGATCCTTGACTGGGGGGCTATATCTTCATCTTTCGCCCGGTATTTTTTCCAAGGCTTGTTGTCGTAACTATAGAAATAGGTTTCGTCCGCTGCTCTGGGCGGACTAGGAACTTGATCGGCTGGCGTAAGCGTGGTGTCAATATGATCTTCAAAGCCGCCAGTAGGGACACCTTTGTATCTGGGGTGGTAACTTTCAGATGTGTAGTGAGACTTGAACGGGACCAGCGTTGTTCGCCAGTTAGAAACAACCGCCGATCCTCCGGGGACATCCAAAGCACCGCCAGAAGTCTTAGATCTCTTGTATTCAAGAGAGACTTCAAAAGCATCTTTGCCAATCTGGACTGCCTTTGCTACTTTTAGCGGAAGGGTCTCATCATCGGGGTGGTGATACTGCCCATCAATAGCCTTCTCAATAGCCCTGCCAATGGGGGTGTTATTGACAAACGCATCGTCTGGGTCCAGCCGGACAAACACACGCCTCTCAGCACGAGCCCCATAAGAGGTCTCCGTGTTGAACATGCTTGAACCGATCAGGTCTCTTTTGACAAGCGTTGTCATGAATCTTCCATAACCCTCTTGAGCATTGAAGACAGGTCTTCAAATGTCTTAACGATAGACTCAAGAGACTGCTGTATTTCTTTGGCAACAATCTCAAGGTTGTTTGTTTCTGACGCGCCCGATGCCTGATCTTGAACTTTAGAATTACTCTCCGAGGCAACGGCCACTTCTTCTTTTCCAGCATCGGTAGAGGCTGGGATGTCAGGGAGTTTTCCAGACTTTAGAAGTCTTTCAAATTCCTCATCGCTTGGGAATGACGCCATTGTTTTTATGACCCCAGATACATTGCGTATGGTGCGAGAACCCTTGCGTACCCCGGAAGAACTCCAGACTTCCGTGCTACGCTTGCCGCCTTGCCGGTAGCAGCAGCGTCTTTAGATGGCCTAAGCAGAGTCTGCGAAACCACCTTGTTGACAACATCGCCTGCTATTTTTCCACCTTCAGTATTAGCCAGTCTGGTAAAAGAGGGGTCTAATTTTTTCCCTGCATTGTGTGCTAGTTTGACAGGCATGCCAGCCTTGCCTTTCATAGCCATGCCACCCAGTCTATTAGCCCCCCCTATAACTCCTCGACCCAAGGCTGTGGATGCGAGGGCACCCTTGAGCGCTAATGGTCCAGCAGTAGTAAGGCTGGTAATTGCACCGTCTGTAATGCCCTGAACCCCCTGAAGGGCATCATTGTTCCTAGCATTCTGGGATGTCATAGCGCCGAACGAGGGAGTTGCCTGTCCATACCTAGCAACATTGCTCACTCGGTTTCGTCGAGCAGCGCCCATTTGGGAGTCGCTCATTCCCGCCGCAGCCCAGTTGTTTGCCTGATGATCAGCACCAATAGAACCTCCGGCATACTGCTTTGGCAATGCCACAGGCTGAGGGGCAGTTGTTTTCTGCGCAATCAGAGCCTTGAGTTTCTCTACAGACATGCCAACTCTTCTTGCTTCGGCTTCTAGTTGTTCTGGTGTCATCCGTTTTTCCCTTTGCTTCTGCGTGCGATCATCGCGCCGGGTTTCTTCTTGAGAGATGCAAACTTCTTCGCTCTAGCGGCTTCAGTTGCTTTAGTTTGTTTCGGCGTGTTCTTGGCGATCAAAGCATCTGTGGTTTTACGCTTGGCTGCTACGGTTGGGCTTTGCTTTCTGGGATCAGTACCAAGAACCGACTTACCACGAAACTTTTTATCTGGATCGTTAACGAACCTAAGCCCGGACTTCGTGGGAGATTTGGGCATTGACCTAGACGGCTTTGGCGATGGGCCGTATTTTGCGAGAAGTTTTCCAGCAACCTTAGCGATGGGGGTAATTTTCTTCTTAGCCATGGTCATGATTCCTCGTTTGAGCCAGTAAAGTCTACGTCTGTGAAATACCCGGAAATGTTCACTGCTACATACGGGCTGTTACGAGCCCACTGAATATCTACCTGAGAAAAAACTACAGTCCCGCCAATCTTGCGACCACTGTGCGGATAGAAGTTTAGCGAACAGGATGCGTTGTCATTGCCATTGTTGTTCACGCTAGACAGTCCGCTCAAAGACACAGCACTGTCACCAACCATGTAGCCTTGGACTTGGAACTGTGTGGCAGCCAAACGCCCATTCTCATAAACACGCTTAGTATCAATGTCTCCTGTGACATCAACGACTTCGACTTGAGACTGAATAACAACAGAAGTGGGTTTGATAACGAAGATCTTGCTGGATGCTAGGCCATCCGAACTGATCGCCCCCTCAACGATCGCGTTCCCAGTCACTGTTCCCGGTTTTGCTAGTTGCTCATATGCCATATTCAGGGTCCAACTTGGTTTCCGTTGATGTCAAAGTAGGACACCGTGTAGTCCGAACTGTGCTTCCGATACTGACCTTGCATGTCGCTTCGGTCTAAGTTCTTGCCAAGGTTGTCGGGTGTATTCATACGCCTATCCATCATGATAGACGCCGAAAGCCTTTGCAAAAACAACTCGCGGTATCTACTACTTGGGGTCTCAGCGTACTCTTCGGCAATCGACAGGCAACTCGTCAGGATTGTCTCTGAATGCTGGACTCCACCCAAGAAAGTGCCTGCTGGGGAATCATCTTCGTCACCCTGAATTGCCACATACTTATAACGCATTGCATAAATAGCGTCAGGGTTGGGCCACAGGTACATTTTAAAGCGTGTCGGGTTGTCGGGGTACTCGCCGCTAGTGTCATCAGCAGGAATAACACAGCAGACCGATGGGCGGCTAGATACAGACGGGTCTTCTGACTCAACACGGCGGAAGTTTGCTTCGCCAATGTTTTGGATAGGCGACTTGCCTGTCTCAGAGAAGAATGACATATCGCCTACAATCCCGCCAAAAGTAACCGGGAGGCTGTAACTGTTAGCCAAGATCTTGTAGGAGGTGCCTGCTGAGATAGTCGAATCTACCGCACGGTCTAGTGTGATATGCGTTCCGTCTGTAAACGCGGTGATCTTTCTTACTTGAGACCCCGAATGGAACATACGACCGATCATGGCACTTGTGAATGTCGTGCCGTTGCCTGTCACTGCCGCCCCAGTTACCTCAATCGTTCCAACCGCGTAGGGGGCAACCGTCAGGAGAGTTTCCCATGGTTGCAGGAAAGACCAACTGTGAGACTGGGTGTCCCCCGGCAGCGGCGGTGGATTATAAAACTGCCTAAGCCCCCTCTTGATGAAGGCGTTGATATCCCGCTGGCCCTGAGTCGTGCCCTTGGTGAACACACCAAAAGACATATACCTTGCCAGTTCATCTCTCAGGTCAGACCTTGTTAACTGAAGTCCGTCAGGCTGTGCCATCGGTTTCTCCAATCGAGTCGATCATCTTGGCTAGTTCTTCAGCCTTCTTTACGCCAGCGTTATAAGAGTCTTCCTTCTCTTTAGCGATAACCTTGTCTGTTCCCGGCTTCTTAAGGAACAAACCTGCCGCTCCAGAAAGAAGTCCTACAAGCATCGCGCCGCCGGGGAATGCCGGGATCGCAGAGTTGGCTGATGTAATGGCAATGTCAGTGGCTGTACTGATAAACCCAAGCAGTTCGTAAGACTCTTGAGTCTCTCGATCAAACTTCTCCGTGTTTCTTTTTACGAACGATTGCCAGTCAGACCAGACATCTTCGGCCTCACTAAGACTAACCCGTCCCTCTACCCCAACAGACTTGCGGATATCGTTTGGGACATCGACACTGACAATGTCACTTAACTGGCACCCCGCCGCGACAACTCCCATGACCGCAACCAAAAGAGCCGAGATCGCCATGCTCATAGCCCAGCGGTTATTTTTTATCCAGACCAATTCATTCCCTCTCTAAAAGCATAACCCTAGTCTTCAATGCGTCGAGGGCTTCAAAAAGCCTCGCGTCGTTTGATGTTGAGGTTATTTGTGTTTGCAACAAGTCCTGAGCAATACCCTTAATGTCGTTTATTTCTTTGGTATTGGTTGCAAGTTGGTTGTCCCTGCTGCCTATATGAGTAAACACACCGGCAACGCCAAAAATTAAAACCAAGAGTTGCAAGAACTGGACGGTGGTAGAGATATTTTGCTTGGATTCAATAGACATTTTATTCCTCAACCACCAATGGGCCAGAGATAGCAACCTCTGTTTGCCCTGTCTCCAAATCCCTGAGCATAACTTTGTAGCGGCTGCCCAAAGTAAACCTAGATCTTTTAATAGGTACGTTGAATCGTATGACATTTCCGTCAACCTGCCCTGCGTCTGGTTTGCCGCCCCCGCTGTAGTGAAGAAACGCGGCTTTGCCTGTGAGGTCTATCGGCTTGCCATCCCCGGTCTTATAGGCCAATGCAAAAACAATGGGCTGGCCCTTTTCGATACTCAGCCGATAATCACTGCTCAACTTCTGACTCCTGTATTTTATCTAAATCTTCAGGTTCTTCAACCATTATGACAATTCTAGCGTGAGAGGCTTCCTCCTCGTTCGCATATCTTTTGGTCATGCACACTGACCAGACAATGCAATCGTCTCGCAATACACCCGCGTCAACAAGGGCGTCTAGAGTGCTTTTAATCAGGTTATCAGTGTCAGGCTTGTTGCAGTGAGGCACGTCTACTTCGTGCTTTTTCATCCTTTTTGGCCTGCGCAGGACAAACTCACCTGATATTTGCACAGGTGAGTTTATCGGACAAGATGAAAATGGAACGCTCTCTTTGGCTGCTGCTTGCACTGCTGCTTTATATAAAGAAGCAGTTGCCGGAGTATATATCCTTATTTTTCCAGCAATAACCGAGGCTCTTGGCCTTGGCTGTGGCCTTGGTTCTGATCTGACGATAAACTCGAATACAACGCCCATGCCATACCCCTACTGAAGTGAGTCCAAGACTCGGGGGGTCCATGAAGCCTACCGACAATCCCTCGAAGGTAGGTGCGATGAGCAATCTCTTTTCTAAGTTCCCCGATCTCCTCAGGGGTCAAGAGGCTGAGATTAAAAGCGGTTCGCTCCCTGTCTCTGGTCACCTCTTCCATGTACTTTTCATCCTCCTCTTCTTTTGAACATGCCACGACAGTGCGGTTGGACTCCCACTCCCTAAGAAGGTTTCGGTACCGCTCAAGAATCCACTTCAACTCAGGAGTCTTGCTTGAGTAATTAGTTCGGACATCTTTCACTGCCCTCTCAAGGATCTCTGGCCTGCACTTTGACAGCCTCTCTCTGTACAGGTTTCTCAACTCAAACCCCTCGCCCAGATCTGCCGCAGGCCAGAGTGCCTTAAGAAGAGGCCATATGTCTTCAAATGTTTTCATCAAAACCCACCCCCTTCCACTTCTTTATACCCACCGTTATACGCCCGGCTTGATTTCTGAGACCTAGCAAGCCAAGACTCTATGAACCTATGGTAATGCTTTTTCCTTTTACTCGGGTTGTCCAGCAGCCACTCGTGGGCTGCCGCCAATTCCACCCGAACACGGACAGATGGGTACTTATCAATCCACCTACCAAAGACCGAATCTGTGACATTCAGCCACCCGTATTCCGGGCACCATCCAACCTTTGTCGGATCATCCCGCGTCTCCAGTTGTTCCGCGTGGATGTCTGCAAGGACACGAAGAACAGCAGCCACGCCCACTTCAGAAGCAATCCTTCTGATCTCTTTTTCTAATTCCCTGTTATCCAATTTTGCTGTACTCCTCATTGAGCCACCTAAGAGAGCGATAGATTTCGTAGAACTTACGAGGGCTACTTTTAGTCTCTTCAAACAGCACGAGATAACCATGCCTCTCCCTCCATCCCAGTTCAAACCAACGTCTCCTCCACTCAAAAACAGAGGAGTGGGCTGGAGAGTTGCAATACTTTGCAATAGAAGACAGTTGCCTCTGGTCTTCGATAGTGTTTTCCCAGACCAGCCCCGTCCAAATAATCTTAAGACTCTGGCCCAGTCTTGAGTTGTTCCAATCGGCAGGGGACCCCTCCAGAAACTTGGTCGCTAACCCTGCCGTCCTCTCCATTGTCATCTGTGATCTTAATTCTTCCACTGATCGCTTCAATCTGAGCCTCCGGGATTCTGTAAACACGAAGTTTTCCACCAACATTCAGATCGACGGCTGGCAGTTGGCTCTTCTTAATCCACTTCCTGACCGTGTACGGGGATACCCCGATCCGAGACGCAAACTCGGCCACGGTCAGAAGGCGATCAGAATGGGATGTCGTTGTTGTCGATTCCTGATCCACGGCTTCCACTCTCCTTTGGCGGCTGCTTGTCACTGATGCTGATGGACAACGCTTTGGACCCATCCTTCATGTCCTTGACCCAAGCCGCTAGGCGTCTCTCGACACCGTCCTGCTTGACCCACCCCGTGTAATCAGGCTGGTTGTCCTTGGACTTGTTCTGGTTCCGAAACAGAAACGCAGTGTCATCTTTCTTCTGGTACTCACTTGGCATCTTCGCTTTCCTTTCTGACCTTTTGGTCTTCCACACTAATTACCCAGCCGTGATGCTCGAACACACGTCTGAGATACTCCTCGGGCAGATCGTCTACCCGGTCAAAGGGTTTGTCATACTTAGAAACTGCGGCACTCAATAGCCTTGCCGCAAAATCTTTGGGGTCGTCCTTCTGTCCCAGAACCAGACTGAAGGAATTGACCATCCAACTGGGAGCCTTGGGCAACTCCTTCGCAGTCTCATTGAGAATGTCAGGAGCCTTCTTTTGGCGGAAACTGGCGGACGAACTTGAGATTGCGTCTGACTTCCTGTTATCAATCTCAGGCTGGCCGTCGATGCGGGGGATCAATAGGAGATCCCTCAGCATGTAATTCATCGAGGTAGTCAGGGCGGCAAGCACAGACTTGTCTGGGTTTTTCCCGCCCACGAAAATCATCTGGTTTGAAAACTTAACATTCTGCCCACTACCCGAGTGGACGATAATGAATTCAGAGCAAACCTTCTCGTCAACCAACTCCCAGTTCGTGCGGCTGAACACCAAGTTGTTCCTTAGTAGGGTCTGGCGACACTTTGAAATCATCTCCTCCGCACTGGTGTACCCGTACTTGCCCCAGTCATTAGTCGCGTCTTTAGACACCGACTCAAGCCCCATCTGGGCCAGCCTCATTGCGTCCCAAAATTCTTTTTGGTTTACTTCGGTCATCTCATTCTCCTGCCCACTTGGGGATATCAAAGTTTCTCATTTCACTGTAGCCCGGCCAATTCTGACCACTTAAGCACCAGTTGTATTGCTCTAGCCACTCGTCAACCTTTTCTTTTGCCCAGTCCAGAGCCTTGGTGTCAAGCCTGATGATCGCCACCCCATATGGGGGAGTCTTCTCTACGGCGATAATCCTAAAGTCCTGCTGCTTTCCACCCTGAGACCTGACCGCATCGCGGTAATAAGCCCCCTGTGTGTGGTATGAGTATTTCAGGATGGACCGTTCAAACCCACGGGTCGCGTCGGTAGTGGTCTTAAGGTCGATAATCGAGTGTTCAAGAAGCCCATCAACCTTGGCCTTACGCTCAAACCCGTACCGGCCATCCTCCCAGAAGAACTCAACTTCTGTGGCGTTCATAGCAATGGACTCGTTTACCATCGCATTAGCAGTTGGACAGCCCATGACTGACTCGGTCATGGCCTCAGCGGTATCCCACATATCACACGGGATCACCGTCTTGTCTGAATCGTTCAGTTCAGCCCACAACTCTTTGCCTGCCTTGGTCCGACGGTCGATCTTCTCCACACGGGCGTAGTCGCCTTCTACGGTGTGCGGCTCCAGAACCATGGCGTGGACAAGGCTGCCCAACTTGAGGGCGTCAGAGGCGAACCCCGGAGCGTCTAGGGCATACTTAAAGTGGGCAGGCGATTTCTCAATCACCTTGAGCCTTGAGTGGCTAAGAGCGGGATGGTCGTAGTAGTTTGGCATTCCCCAAACATATACCGTTCTCGTGACTCATGCAAGTCATGCAAACAAGAAAAGCCGAGAAAATCTCGGCTTCGCTTGTGGGCTCTTGTTTGCGTTTAGCAGTTCCAGCGTTTTCGGGCAGCCTTGCCACGCTCCCCAGTCCATCCAGCAGACCGGGCACAAAACGATCTCTTCCGTGCGGCCTGCTTGCCAGTAGGCTTGCTCTCGGTAACTGGGGCTTTGAGATTCGACCCAGTCTTCTTGTTGATCTTCTTGCGGCCCGCAGCAGTAAGACCACCAGCCTTGGACTTACATCCGTTCTTGACACCACAGCCCTTCATGGCACCCTTCTTCTTAGCCATCAAAGATCGCCAGCGAAGATCTTGTACTGGAGCGGCGGGGTATTAGCAGCGGCCTTAGCACGCAGAGCATTGCTGACTGGGTACAGCGATGAAAGCCTACCCATCGCATATTCGCCCGGCTTGAGCAGCAGAAACGGAACAAAGGCACTGCTTTGAACAGTGCCGATCTCAATGTTGTCGCCCGCCGCAGTCGCAAGGTTCCTGAAGAAGAACACCCCGCCATCTTTTGCGTTTGTCAGGTCAGTGGCAACAATCGCAGTCCCAGTAGGACTGACACTATTGATAGCCGGAATCACAACCCCTGACGCTGCTGCAAGATCAGGCCCACTAGGCAGATCAATGGAAATCTGACCGGGAGCGATGGTCTCGCTGAAGTTTGTGGCCGTGGTCACGATAGACCCGGTAAATCGAATTTCGTTTGCCATCAGTTATATCCCTTGGCTTTCGCCTGATCCTTGATTCGGTCGCTCTTTTTATGAGCCAGAAGTTGTCCACCAGTAGATTTTGCGTACGCCTGAGCAGCACGAATATCAGCATCACTGTATCCGAACTTCTTAACTTTTCCATCTTTTGTTTTTACGCTAGGCATTGTCTTTTCCTTTGCTTTTTGCCAGTTTTCCGGACCCGAAAAATGGCGATGTACTGAAAATTCTGTCAGAAAAACGTATGCGTTTCGTAGGTCGAGAGGTCACCGTGACCGACGTTCT
>TARA_R110000868_G_scaffold25955_1_pt1 | contig 16129 bp, 17 predicted proteins | sample TARA_R110000868 | Tara Oceans TARA_R110000868 (sample SAMEA4397489) | marine metagenome | biome: Polar Biome; feature: [SRF] surface water layer (ENVO:00010504); material: water (ENVO:00002006), including particulate matter (ENVO:01000060) such as... | depth 5 m | reverse complement strand
ACCGCGCTTCGAGTACGCCGGGCAGAGCTATGAGCTGCGCTACCTAGGCGACCTGCTCAACAACGGCCAGCAGCCCAAGCTGGTTGGCCAGAGCCTACCGTTGCCGGTGATTCTGGTGCGCTCCAAGGAGCATGCGGTAGCGGTGCAGGTCGACTCCCTGGCCGGTTCCCGCGAGATCGTGGTGAAGAGCCTCGGCCCGCAGTTCGCCGGCGTGCACGGGATCTCCGGTGCCACCATCCTCGGTGACGGCCGCGTAGTGGTGATTCTTGATCTGCTGGCGACCATTCGTGTGCTGCACGCGCATCTGCTTACCCAGTTGCAACCGCGCCAGCTTAAGCAATCAGCCAGCGCCGCCGAGATCGAGGCGGATCGGCCGACGCTGGTCATGGTGGTCGATGACTCGGTCACCGTGCGCAAGGTCACTAGCCGTCTGCTTGAGCGAAACGGCATGAATGTGCTGACCGCTAAAGACGGTGTCGATGCCATTTCGCAGCTGCAGGATCGCAAGCCCGACATCATGCTGCTGGATATTGAAATGCCGCGTATGGACGGCTTTGAAGTCGCGACCCTGGTGCGCCACGATGAAGGCCTGAAAGACCTGCCGATCATCATGATCACCTCGCGTACCGGAGAAAAGCACCGTGAGCGGGCCATGAGCCTCGGCGTCAACGAATACCTGGGTAAGCCTTACCAAGAGTCCTTGTTGCTCGAAACCATTCAGCAACTGGTGGGTCGCCACCCGGTAAACCGCACATGATCGAGAAAACTGCAGCCCGCATCGCGGTGATTGCCGACACCTCGTTGCAGCGCCATGTGCTGCAGCAAGCCTTAACGGGTAGCGGCTATCAGGTGGTGATGAACAGCGATCCGGCACGTCTCGATCAGGCCACCCTGAGCGCTTGCGAGACTGATCTGTGGCTGGTTGATCTGGCGCAGTCGGATGATTCGCCGCTGATCGATAACTTGATGGAAAACGCCGTGGTTCCCGTGCTGTTTGGCGAAGGCCACGCACCTGAGCGTCATTCGGAAAACTACCCGCGCTGGGAGCGGCGGCTGTTCGGCAAGCTGAAGAAGCTGGTTGGCGACCCGTCGCAAGCCGTTGGCCAGAGCCTGGAAGCCTTGCTGGCTGAAGCGCAGCGTCCAACGCGTCTGGACTTGCCTGCCGCGCTGGCGGACACCCCGCTGGTGGCTGGTGAGCCGGCCCGGCAGGTCTGGTTGCTGGCGGCCTCCTTGGGTGGTCCGGCTGCAGTGAAAGCTTTTCTCGACGCTTTGCCGGGCGGATTGCCGGTGGGCTTCGTCTACGCCCAACATATTGATGCCAGCTTTGAGAACATGCTGCCGCAGGCGGTGGGCCGACACAGCCAATGGCATGTCAATCTGGCGCGCCAGGGTGATGCGCTGCGGTGCGGTGAAGTGGTGGTGGTGCCGATCAGTCACGAGCTGGGCTTCGACGATGAAGGCCAGATGCTGATAGCCGAACGCGGTTGGCCCGAACCCTACAGCCCGTCGATCGATCAGATGATGCTCAATCTGGCCCAGCATTTTGGCGCGCTGAGCGGCGTCATTGCCTTCAGCGGTATGGGCAGCGACGGCAGTGCGGCGGCGGCTTATGTGATCCGCCAGGGTGGCTTGATCTGGACCCAGCGCGGCGACAGCTGCGCCTGCCCGAGCATGCCGGACAGCCTGCGTGAAGCGGGCTACAGCAGCTTTAGCGGTGATCCGCGCGAGTTGGCCGCCGCCCTGGTCAACCACTTGGCCGAGCAGTGCCGTTAACCCGGGGCAACGCCCTGTACAGGATAAATTTATGAGCCAAGCCGTCGCCACGCAGAACAGCGCCACTAGCCTGACGGGCCTGTTGATGCAGTTGACTGATCGAACTTTGCTCCTGCCCAACGTGGCGGTCGCCGAGCTAATCCCTTACCGTGCGCCGCAGGTCAGTGAAGGTATGCCCAGCTGGTTTCTGGGGCAGATTGCCTGGCGTGATCTACGCCTGCCGCTGTTGTCGTTCGAGGCTGCGTCGGATGGCCAGGCGACTGTTAGCTCAGGCTCTCGAGTGGCGGTGATCAATGCCTTGGGCGGTCGTCCAGCGGTCAAGTTTATTGCCGTACTGGTACAAGGTATTCCACGTTCGATCAAGGTCGGTGCCGAGCTGGTGCGGGCGGGTGTCACGTTGTCACCGCTGGAGCTGGATGCGGTGCAATTTGGTGAAGCCGTGTTGAAGATTCCGGATCTGCTTGGCTTGGAACAGAAGCTGGCTGACGCCGGATTGATCTGATCGCTAATAAACTAAAAAGCCCGCGTTAGCGGGCTTTTTTATGACTTGAGCTTACTTAGAAGTCGCCCCACAGCTGTTGCGCCACACTCAACGCCGCCACCGGCGCGGTTTCTGTACGCAGTACCCGCGGGCCGAGGCGCGCGGCATGAAAGTTGTGACTCTTGGCCAGCGCCACTTCGTTGTCGCTGAGACCGCCTTCCGGACCGATCAAGAACGCCAGGGACTTAGGCTGCGGGTGACTGGCCCAGGGTTCGGCAACCGGGTGCAGCACCAGCTTCAACTCGGCGCTGGTGTGCACCAGCCATTCGTTGAGGCTGATCGGTGGGTGAATGATCGGCAGCACCGAGCGGCCGCATTGTTCGCAGGCGCTGATTGCCACTTGTCGCCAGTGGGCCATGCGCTTGTCAGCGCGCTCGTCCTTGAGGCGCACTTCACAGCGCTCGCTGACGATCAAGCTGATTTCATTGGCGCCCAGCTCGGTGGCCTTCTGAATCGCCCAGTTCATCCGCTCGCCGCGTGACAAGCCCTGGCCCAGGTGAGTATGCAGGGGTGATTCAGTCTGGCCGGTGAATGACTCGCGCAGCTCGACGCGCACGTTTTTCTTACCCACCTCGATCAGTTCGCCCAGGTATTCCTGGCCACTGCCGTCGAACAATTGCACCGCATCACCGACAGCGTGGCGCAAGACGCGGCCGATGTAGTGGGCCTGGCCTTCCGGCAGCTCGTGCTGGCCGAGGGACAGGGTGGCATCGATAAAGAAACGAGAGAGGCGCATGGAATGATCGCTGCAGCGGCACAGTTGAGGCGGCAAGCTTACCGCCTCAGCGGCGCCGCTTACAGTCGATCGACGGCGAAGGTTTAGCCTGGGTCACGAAAATCCGGGTAGTTGGCATTGCCTTGCGCCACGCTGACCGAGGTGCGGGTGGCGATGTCGATGCCCTCAGTGGCCACTTCGGCGAGAAAGTCGATCTGTTCGGGGGTGATCACGTAGGGCGGCAGGAAGTACACCACGCTGCCCAGCGGGCGCAGCAGCGCGCCACGCGTGAGGGCGTGCTGGAATACTTTGAGGCCACGACGTTCCTGCCAGGGGTAAGCAGTTTTGCTGGCTTTGTCCTGGACCATCTCGATGGCCAGCGCCATGCCGGTTTGACGTACCTCGGCGACATTTGGGTGGTCGACCAGGTGCGCGGTGGCGCTGGCCATGCGCGCGGCCAGCTCTTTATTGGCCTCGATTACATTGTCCTGCTCGAAGATGTCCAGGGTTGCCAGGGCCGCCGCGCAGGCCAGCGGGTTGCCGGTGTAACTGTGTGAATGTAGGAAGGCGCGCAGGGTCGAATAGTCGTCATAGAACGCTTCATAAACCTCGTTGGTGGTCAGGCACGCCGCTAGGGGTAAATAGCCACCGGTGAGGGCTTTCGACAGGCAGAGGAAATCCGGACGGATACCCGCCTGTTCGCAGGCGAACATGGTGCCGGTGCGGCCGAAGCCCACGGCAATCTCGTCGTGGATCAGGTGCACGCCGAAGCGGTCGCAGGCTTCACGCAGCAGCCTGAGGTAAATCGGGTGGTACATGCGCATGCCGCCAGCGCCCTGAATCAGCGGCTCGACTATCACCGCGGCGACCTCATGGCCATGCTCGGCCAGGGTCTGCTCCATATGGGCGAACATGACCCGCGAGTGGGCTTCCCAGCTCACGCCTTCGGGGCGGTGGTAACAGTCCGGGCTGGGCACTTTGATGGTGTCGAGCAAAAGCGCTTTGTAGGTGTCGGTAAACAGCGCGACATCGCCCACCGACATCGCCGCGATGGTTTCGCCATGGTAGCTGTTGCTCAGGGTGACGAAGCGCTTCTTCGCCGGTTTGCCGACGTTGAGCCAGTAATGAAAGCTCATCTTCAGCGCGACTTCGATGCACGAAGAGCCATTGTCGGCGTAGAACACCCGGTCGAGGCCAGCGGGCGTCATCTTAACCAGTCGCTCGGACAGCTCGATCACCGGTTGATGGCTAAAGCCGGCAAGAATTACGTGCTCCAGCTGATCAACCTGATCTTTGATGCGCTGGTTGATGCGCGGGTTGGCGTGACCGAACACGTTGACCCACCAGGAGCTGACGGCATCGATATAGCGCTTGCCGTCAAAGTCCTCCAGCCAAACACCTTCACCGCGTTTGATCGGCACCAGGGGCAATTGCTCGTGATCCTTCATTTGCGTGCAAGGGTGCCACAGCACCTTCAGGTCACGTTGCATCCACTGGTCATTCAGGCTCATCGGTTTATTCATCCCTCGACGCTTAATCTTCGGCACCAAGCCTATCAGAAGCACTGGCGTGGATGGACGGCACAGCGCTGTTCGATTGCTCTGGTCGCTTGCTGGCCGGCTCTATGCTGTAGCCTGTCGCCCAGCTACAGAACTTTACCGAGCCCCGCTAGACTAAAGTGGCTGAGGAAAATGACTGTAAGAAGCATCGTATTTCTCGATATTTCAAAGCGAAAAATTCCGCTTTTAGTCGATAGGTTTGTTGCTAGTCTTGCTCAGCTCGCGGCCCTGACCCTTATTTCTTGGAACGTTTGCAATGCAATGGCGCAATAGCTCTTCTCATTACGGTCTTGTCAGCATCCTGATGCACTGGTTGGTGGCAGTGGCCGTGTTCGGTTTGTTTGCTTTGGGCTACTGGATGGTCGGGTTGGACTATTACAGTGGCTGGTACAAGACTGCACCAGACCTGCACAAAAGCATCGGCTTGCTGCTGTTTGCTGTGATGTTGGGGCGGGTGTTGTGGCGTTGGATGAGCCCACCTCCGGCCAGTTTGCCGAACCATGGGCGGGTCACCCGCCTGGCCAGCAAGTTGGGCCATAGCGCGCTGTACCTGGGGCTGTTTGTGTTGATGATTGCTGGCTATTTAATCTCCACTGCAGATGGCCGTGGTATTGCGGTGTTTGGTCTGTTCGAGGTGCCTGCGACCCTGACCAGCATTCCCGACCAGGAAGATGTTGCTGGCCTGGTGCATGAGTACCTGGGCTGGGCGCTGGTGATCTTCGCCGGCATCCATGGATTGGCTGCACTGAAGCACCATTTTATTGATCGCGATCGGACGCTGATGCGCATGTTCGGGCGTTAGTTCTGGTTGTTGTTTCCGGGGCTGGGTTGGCCCCATCTCATATTCATAAGGAGCATGTCCATGTTGAAGAAAACTCTTGTAGCCTTGGCGCTTGGTGGTGCACTGATGGGCGCCGGTCAGGCGATGGCAGCGGATTACGCCATCGACAAGCAGGGCCAGCACGCCTTCGTTAACTTCAAGATCAGCCACCTGGGCTACAGCTGGCTGTACGGTACCTTCAAGGACTTCGACGGCAGCTTCAGCTTCGATGCGGCCAAGCCACAGGACAGTAAAGTCAACGTGACGCTGAACACCACCAGCGTTGACACCAACCACGCCGAGCGCGACAAGCACCTGCGCAGTGATGATTTTCTCAACGTTGGCGAGCATCCAACCGCCACCTTCGCCTCGACTGCAGTTAAATCAACGGGTGACGGTACTGCGGATATCACCGGTGACCTGACCCTCAATGGCGTGACCAAGCCGGTGGTGATTGCAGCCAAGTTCATCGGCGAAGGTAAGGATCCATGGGGCGGCTATCGCGCCGGCTTTGAAGGCAGCACCATGTTGAAACTGAAGGACTTCGATATCCAGAAAGACCTCGGCCCGGCTTCTCAAGAAGTTGAGCTGATCATCTCGGTAGAAGGTGTACGCAAGTAGGATGGCTTAACCGCGCAGCAGCGTAATCTATCGCTGCTTCAACGGCAGCATCAACAAAAACGCCGCCCAATGGGCGGCGTTTTTATTGTTCGTGCATTTTCGCCGCTTTCCGCAGAGTCCTTTGATTTACGGGGCTTTCAGCCTATTATTCGTCCATAGCGTTCCGCGCCAGATCGCCTCAAGCCCCGCTTTAGGTATGGGTCAAAGTATGGGTCGGGCGGTATGGGTCAGGGTATGGGTCAGCCGCTGGAGGCGAAAATGGGCAAGCTCACAGACAAAACACTGCAATCCCTTATCAAGGCTGGCATCCCTGGTAAAACCAACGACGGTGCCGGGCTGTATTTCCAAATCAGCCGTGCCGGATCAAAAAGTTGGCTGTACAGATACAAGCGCGACGGCAAGACGAGGGATATGGGGCTTGGGCCTTATCCGACAGTGACGCTAGCGGCTGCCAGGCTGCTGGCTGCAGATCAGCGCAAAGTTTTATCTGTCGGTGCCGATCCGCTGGCCGCCCGCGATGCCGATCGAGAAGCAAAGCGAGAGGCCCAACGCCAGCAGGAGGCGCGGCGCATCACCTTTGAAAAACTGGCCACTGATTACAGAGAGGCGCACGGCCTGGGCTGGTCTGCGAACTGGTTCAAGGGCTGGCTGCGCAAGCTGGAGCTCTACGCCTTCCCGGTCATAGGCAAAATGCCAGCCGGCGACATTGAGACGGCGCACGTCCTCAAGGTGCTGCAACCGATATGGGCAACCAAGACCCGCACCGCCGACGAAGTGCGCGGGCAAATCGAGAAGGTGCTAGACGCGGCCAAGGTTCAGCGGCTGCGCGACGGTGATAACCCGGCCCGCTGGCGCGGCCACCTGGAAAGCCTGCTGAGCAAGGACGATAGGAAGAAAGCCCGCAAGTACAAACACTTCACCGCAATGAATTGGCGCGAAGTGCCGGCGCTTATGGCCAGCCTGGAAAAAGCAGAGGCTCCGGCCGCAGTGGCGGCGCGTCTGTTGATTTTCACCGGCGCTAGGTCACTGATGATCCGCTTTGCAAAGTGGTCCGAGTTTGATCTGAGGGCAGGTACCTGGTCACTGCCGGCCGAGCGCATGAAAACGCGCAAAGCGTTTGATATCCCGTTGTCCGCCGAAGTCATACAGATGCTAGAGGCATTGCCACGAATAGATGACAGCCCTTACTTGTTCCCTGGGCGTGGCAGGTCTGGCGTTATGCACGCCAACGGCTTGCGGGATCTATTGCACAGCATGGGGCATGCCGCTATCACCCGGCACGGCTTCCGCTCAAGTTTCCGCGACTGGGCAAACGAGCGTACCCACTACCCAAGGGAGGTATGTGAGCTGGCGCTTGCACACGATGAACGCAGCCAGACCGAGGCCGCATATTCGCGCTCTGACTTTATCGAGAAGCGCCGCGCACTGATGGCTGACTGGGCCGCTTATTGCACAACGCCGCCCGCCGCCAACGTTATTCAGGGCGACTTTAAACGCGCCTAACTTTTTGGCTGGCCTAGCCCGACGGGGCGAAAAGCGGACACCCACCCGCCTGACCAGCCGATCTATTCGCACAGTGGGTGCGCCTGGGAGGGTGCCGAATGGTTTGCTATTACCTGCGCCATATCGACTTGCACGCAGTTTATGAACAGTTGCCCGAATATGAATGCGGGCCGCTCGCAAACATCCCGCTGCCGCTATGCGAAACGCTGGCGCTCTATTTTGAGCTAATCGCAGAACAGGCCGCCGAAAGCTATTTTGAGCTAATCGCAGAACAAGCCGCCGAAAGCAGCCCATTAATTCGTTACTGGCCCAACTGGGACTCATCAGACCTAGCCGCTGAAGTGGGCGACCTAATCGAAATAGCGATTGAGCACTTAGAAAATGAGCGCCCGGAGCAGGCCGAAAGCTGCCGAGCACCCATGAATGAAGAGCCATTGATTCCGGGAGAGTCGCTTGAGGGTTTTCTGTGTTTTATCAACGACGCGCTGTCGATTCTGGAAACTGAAAGGGATTACTCCCGTTTGCTTTGCCTGCTGGCCTATCAGTACGACGCTCTTTGTTCGCTCTACGCCAGCGGGCATATGGAGGCCGCGCTAGATGTTTTCGAGTCGATAGCGGAGGCACGGGAAGGTCTTACGCATAGCCACTGGCTTAACCTGGATGATACCCGTCATTCACGGGAAGCCCGCGCCAGAGCAGCATTACGCCACGCGCTGACCAATCAGCGGAGAGAAGCCGTTTTAAGAGAGTGGGAAGAATACGGCAGGGAGTACAAGGGCCACAGTGACTTTGCAAGAATCATCATCAGGCGTGACAACCTACAACTAACGGAGCGCACTGTAGCTCGCTGGGTTTCCGACTATGAAGCGACAAAGGCTTAACGTTTACAGTCTGCGTGCAGACTGTACAGCTTGCCCGCAGACCGATATTCCACCTTAAAGGCATGGTGTATTGAATAGGCATCGTCCGCCCCGCACCGGGGTCAGCCTTAGAGGTAATGACGATGGCCGCAACTGTTCAACCCCGCCGCATTCTGCGCCTGCCCCATGTAAAGGCCGCCTCTGGCCTGGGGCGCACTAAAATTTACGAGCTGATGAAAGAGGGCCGCTTTCCCCAGTCCCGCCGAATTGCTGGCGTGCATGCCGTCGGCTGGGACTCGCTAGAGGTTGAAGCGTGGGTAGCTGAGCAACTTGGCGAGGCCGCATAAATGAAAAAGGCCACGATCCCCGAAGAGAAACGCAGCCAGTCGCACGGCCAGTTTAGCAGCGCCCATGCCACACCTGAAGAGCTGTTGAGTACCGCACCCAGCAAGATTGCCCGCGTCCTGGTGTACCTGCGTCACTTCGACACGCTCAACCGCTTTGAGGCAGCTCGCAAGGTCGGCGACACCTGCCTCAACTCGACTATTCCGACCCTGCAAACCAACTACGGGCTGACCTTCGAGCACATACCGGAAAAGGCCGCCAACCACTGGGGCGACCCGTGCGGCGTGACCCGTTACCGCTTGCCAGCAAGCCAGCATGAGCAGGCTGACAAGGTAATCGCCATGATGTTTACCCGCCGCGCCAAGGCGCAGAAGGCCGCAGCATGAGCGCGAAAAACACCCCGACCATTGCCAAGCGCAACCGCCGCCGGTATCTTGTGGCTGTCACTGCAAATTCAGTGACCGGGTTTGGTCACCCGATTACCGTTAGGCGCACAAGCGCCACCGTTCCGAAAGTAGGCGCTTTTTTCATGCCTGCAACTTCGCTTTATGGTGGCTGTGCGCGGGGCGCTTTCGAGCGCGCCGGGTGCCTAACGTCCCGGTTGACCAACCTGCGTACAGCCGCCACCCATTCGTTTGGTCACGAACGTGGCGGTTCCTCAACGTTAGGAGCCGTACCCATGAAACACGCCCGTAATCCGTCCACACCCAGCAGTCACGCCGACGCCTACAAGGCAATGGCCCTTGCCGCCCTGCGCGCTGATTCGTCCCTTTCTGTTCGCCTTGCCCGCTACAACAGCCACATGGCTAAGGCCCGCGCCCTGGAAGCAGCCGGGGGTGCCGTATGAGTAAAGCACCTGCTATTGCTACCGTGGCAAGCGATGCAATCGACCTACTTACAGCGACCTGTGAGCAACTGGATATGCTGGCCGCCACCCTTCGAGCTATCCGCAAGGCATACCCTGCTGCTTTTGCGGATATGAGCGACGGCATCCGCAGCGGGCTACTTGATACCCGGCACCTTTCAGACTTGGGGCTTAATGCCGCCTCAGACTGGCGCGAGCATCTGGCAGAGCAAGCCAGCGAACTGACCGCCCAACTCGACTACGCACAAGAACAACCCGGGGGTGCCGTATGAGCTGCCGAAGCCAACACCAAGCCCTGACCCGCGGCCACGTCGTCACCGTCTGCCACCCCAGCGACGGACGCCGCCGCGAACTGCCCGCGCTGACCTTGGGCGGCCTTGCCCTCGAGCTGGCCGGCATGGTCCGTGACGCCATGCCCGCTGCCCTGGTAAGCATCGTGCGTATCGACCTGCCACCCAGCAAACGCCCCGATGCCGAGCAGCAGACGGACACCATCAAGCGACTGGTGATCGAGGCCCGCGATGCTGAGCAACCTGGCCGCGCCTTCCTGAGCGCTTCCGGTTTCTGGCCGCACGCCACCCCGACGGCCAAGGAGTAACCCCATGCACATCAAAAACGGCGCAAGTGCGCCGACGGGTTCGGCTTGCCCAAATAAAGCCAATCAAGCGCCCTGCGCACCCAGCAGCAAAGCACAGGCCGGGGGTGTGCAATGAGCATTCTTGAGAAAAACCCCGACTTGGCCGACGTGATCCGCAGCGACGAACACGCACAGGCATTGATCGCAGAGAGTGAGGCAAACCGGCGCCAGCTTGAGGCGTGGGGGAGCACCCTGGCGCCTGAGCCGCGCCCACTTCTACCCGATCTACAAGCGCCTGAGCCTTACCCCCTGGAGGCACTGCCGCCGCTTATGCGTGACGCAGCCCAAGCCATTGCCGAGCATGTACAGGCACCGCTGGCGCTGGCTGGCCAATGCGTAATCGGGGCCGGCGTATACCTGGCGCAGACCCGCGTTAACGCGCCCCATATCCACCGGCAAAGCGGCATGCCCTGTTCGATGTTCCTGCTGACGCTGGCCGACTCAGGTGACCGCAAAAGCGAGTGCCGGCGTCTGGCGTTCAAGACTGCCGACGAAGCCGAAGAAAAGGCCCGCACCGAGCACCGCAAAGCCTGCGATGAAATCACCAGCATGGCCGGCGGTTTGAAGGGTAAGGCGCTTGAGCAGTTCAATGCAGAACACCCGCTGCCCTTCGATCCACGCACGCAGTACAGCGACGCCACCTTTGAACGCATCGCGGGCGACATGATCCGGGGAGCGTCTGCTGCGTCCTGGGACACCGACGAAGGCGGGCAAGTGCTGGGCGGGGCTTCGCTCAAAGCAGACACGCGAGCAGCAACACTGGGCGGCCTGGTTAAAGCGTTCGACACCGGCACCTTTGAGCGCACCCGATCACACGGCAACGCTGAGGGGTCAGGCTTTGCCTATAACCGCCGGCTGAGCGTGCATCTGCTGGCTCAGGCCGTGACGGTAGCCGCGGCGCTTGATGATCCACTGTTGCGCGGGCAGGGCTTCCTGCCCCGCTTCCTGTTCGCCAGCCCTGCCAGCTTGGCGGGTACGCGCTTTTTAACCGCCGACCAATTGAGCCGCAAGGCGTATGCAGACCCACGCTTGCAGCGCTACTGGGCGCGCTGCGAAGCAATCAGCGCCACACCCCAAGCCGTAGACCCGCAGACGGGGGAAGTCTCGCCGCTGGTGCTGGAGCTGGACACAGAAGCCGCCGCCGAATGGCTGGAGTTCTACAACGAAGTGGAGGGGGAGCAATCCGCCCTTGGCCGGTTCGGCAACCTGCGCCCCTTCGCTGGCCGTGCTGGTGAACTGGTACGCCGACTGGCTGCCGTGTTTGCCTGCTTTGAAGGGCAACAGCAGATCGATGGCGAATGCCTACGCCGTGCCGCCGTGCTGGTGCGTCACTCCCTGGCTGAGTGGTCGCGCTACACCGACAGCGAAGCGGTAAACCCTAAGTTGCAACAGGCCGCCGCTTTGCTGGAGTGGTTACAGGCCAAGCAATGGCAAACGTTCGACGCCCGCCGGCTTCAGCGCGAGGGGCCGAGCATCGCCCGCAAAAGTGCCAAGCACCGCGACGCCTTGCTTACCGTGCTGGCTGACCACAACCAACTGCTGACCAGTGACGGCAAGCAATTCACCATCAACCCACTTGCGACAACTGCGACAACCGCGACAAAGCCCGCACAGCAAGTGTCTAGCAGTTGCGACAGCCTTGCGACAAGTTGCGACAAACCTACCGAAAGCCCTGTTGATCCGAATTTGTCGCAACGTGTCGCAACCTTGTCGCAAACCTCAAAGCCAGCAATGACGGGGCTTGTCGCGATTGTCGCGCATGTCGCAAGCAAAACGCCGGATTACAAACACGGAGGCCGCGCCCAATGAGCCCAAACCTATTGATGACGCTGGAGGCCATTGGCGAAAAGCCGGACGCCACCAAGCGCGACGCCTTGACCATCACCCGCCGCGCCCTGCGCCACATCTGCCAACAAAAGGCACAGATACAGGCCGAGCGGCGCGCCATGAATCGACAGGCACGCAAGCTGCGCCGCTACCTGCCATTCACGGCCAAGGCAGCCGATGACCTGGAACAGCAAGCCAGCGCCCATAAAGCCGAGATGTTGGCAGCATTGCGCCGCGTGCTGATCGCTTACGGCAAGGTCATCATTCAAGACCGGGATGGGCTCGCCGCAGAACTTGGCTTTGACCAGCTGGCCGACCTGCTGAGCATTAACCCAGCGCACCGGGAGCAAGCCAGGCAGGACGGCGGGGAGAGCCTGCAAGGGCTGGCGTACATCGCTCGCATGGAAGACAGCGCCGCAGGGTACGGCAACCAATGGGGCGCGGGCGGGCCGTTGTATCAGGCTTGCCAGGCGACCATGATGGACTTTATCCGCACCTGCCCTGACCACCTGCTGCCTGACCCGTTCGCACCTGGTGCGCCGTTCGGTCCACCCCTACCGCCTGAGCTGCGCATTGTGTGACCTGCTGACGGGGTAACGAACCATTACCCCGTCGCTAACCCCCTCAGTCTGAGGAAGTCCACCCCATGGGCGGCACTACCCTTTTTGTGTAGTGCCCACGTCCAAAAGTTATGGGGAGGCGTCCCCATAAAACCCATAACCCCCTTCTTCCTGCATATTCACGAAACAGGCATAAGCCCCGCCCGCCGTGGGCCGCAGCCGTTTCCTGCATATTCACGGGGAGAGGATGCATAAAGGGTAAAAGGCGGGAGACACCCTCAGTTTTCAGGGCATCTATGCACAGGTGGAGATGTCAGCAGTTTTGCGCGCGCCATCTGCACACCGTGCAAATCAGGTTCCCGCCCCGGATTGATGCCCGATAATCGGACAACAAAGCTAACCCAAGTGCGCCTGCCCAACGCTGGCTTAACGTTAACCCAGCGTTAGGCAACGTTAACTGACTGCATAGCGACGCCAGCAACACCGGGTACCAAGACCCATACCTAGTGGCGCAAGGACTCACTATTGCTATGCTGAGTGGGCAGGCAAGGAGGCCATACGCATGACCAAGACCACACCACCACGACTAGATCCCGCCGCCCTAGCTGAGCTGTTAGAGCGCACGCGCCAAGACGTGAGGCGTTATCGTCTGTTGCATCCTGAGTGGTGCCGCCCCGTTGATGACACCGGCCCTGTACAACCAGACCAGACCAGCACGGCACCAGCTAAGCCGCCCGCGTGACCCCCTGATTATTCAGGCCATCGCATAGCCGAGAGCTACACCAAAGCCCGCACCCACCCGGCGGCATGGTGAAGGCACAGAGCATGGCCACCATGCCCTGCCAGCTCACACCAAACCCAGCGCTAACCCATCATTAACCCAGCCTTAACCCACTGGGTTAGGGGCTGGCAGCGCCCACCACCCCACACAAAAGGTACTCCCGGAGGGGTGACCCCTTGCGGGTAATTCGAGCCCCGACGCCGGACTATGTACGGGCGATTCCTGCTGCGCCCGCTTCCGGTTCCTGATTCGACTGAAAACCCAGCTGCCGCAACTCTAGGCCAGCTTCGCAGACCGTCACCGGTTAGCACCTAAAGCGCCATTCGTCGGATTTAATTTTATGGCGGATGGCTGCGATTCAGCACGGACAAGCCGCAAAACTAATGCATGGATGGTCTGATTTTCGGCGGGTATGTTCGGCCTGTTACTTCTCAGAAACATTAGATAAACAGACCGGAAGCGGAGCTAAAAAAATGACCAGCACTAAAGGAATGACCGTACATCTGGATGAGCATTGCGTTGCTGCCCTTGAGCAGTTGCAGCGCCAGATTAACGCGGAAAGCACAGCCGGCGCGCCGCCATTCAGCCTCCCCGCACTTGCCCGCCACTCTATCCGCAAGTGGTGTGATCACACGGCTAAACCAGTACCTAGCCCAGCCGATCTAACCGAGGCATAAGCCGGTGGATATATCAATTTATGACGTGATTACGTCCGAGACAGCTCAGCAGGTTAAAGCCGCGTTGCTAGGTAATCGGCCTGTGAGCTTGCATATCAATAGCCCGGGCGGAAGCGTTGCTGATGCCCTTGCTATTTACACCCTATTACGCAAACACCCAGCGCCAGTTACAGCATATGTAGATGGCCTTTGTGCTAGCGCAGCCACGCTTGTTGCCCTCGGCGCTGGTGAGGTTGTTATGGCAGAGCACAGCTTGATGATGGTCCACAACCCTTGGACCGTTGCCCAGGGTGACGCCGACGATATGCGCCGCACAGCGGAAGCTCTGGACAAAGCCGGCACAGAAATGGCCGCGCTTTATGCCGATCGCGCCGGAATAAATCCGGAAGCTGCGGAAGCAGTAATGAAGAAAGAAACCTGGTTTAACGCTTACGAGGCTGTTGATGCTGGGTTTGCTCATCGCGTTGAAGAGGTTAAACGCGATAAGCCTCGGCTTGCAGCTAAAGCGCTCACGTTTCTGGCCACCGTGGTTAAGGACTCTGGCGAACTGGAAAAGGCACAACAGCGCAAGGCCGAAAGCAAGTCCTACCACAATCAAAAAATTGCAGCATTGGTAGAGCCGTTTAAACACATCAATGCAGTGAAAAACATGCAGGAGAGCGGGAACATGCCCCAGCAAATCGAACAGGTGCGAGCAGAACTCATGAATGCCCTAGGCCGAGATACAACCCCAAGCGATATGTCCCGAAGCGCTGGAGCGTTTGCCTATGTAGATAACGGAAATACCGTCCGCGACTGCATGATCGATGCGCTAAATAGTCGGCTTGGTCTGGCCGCTCTTCAGGATAAAACCAACCCATATCGAATCATGAGCATGTTGGATATGGCCCGTGCCTCGCTTACTGATCGTGGTGCCGGCGTGGCTTCCTACGGAACTAAAATGCAGATGGTGGGAGCGGCCTTTACACACAGCACGTCTGATTTTGGGAACGTTCTGATGAGCGTGTCTGAAAAGGCTATGTTGCGCGGCTGGATGAATAGTGGTGAAACCTTTCCGCGCTGGACCAAAAAAGGCGAGCTGACTAATTTTCACCAGGCACGGCGTGTCGGGCTTTCTGGCTTCCCATCACTGCCCCGCGTGGCTGAGGGGGCCGAGTACACTTATGTGAGCACAGGGGACAGCGGCAGCCCTATCGCGCTCGCAACTTATGGTGCCTTGTTTGGTATTACGCGCCAGGCAATCATAAACGACGATCTGAGTGCTTTCAGTCAGACCCCCGCAAACCTTGGCCGCGCTGCCAGTCGCACCATTGGTGACCTCGTTTATTCCATACTTACTGGAAACGGTAAGTTCACTGACGGGAAAGCTCTTTTTCACGCTGACCACGGTAACTTGCAAGACACAGCGCAACCCGTTGCCACGGCGCTGGCCGAATTGCGCAAGCAGATGAGACTTCAAACCAATAATTCAGGGGAAACGCTAAACATCGCGCCGGCCTTTGTGATCGTTCCGGCTGCTTTAGAAACCGAGGCCATCCAGGCGCTCCAAAGCACGTCAGTGGCCGGAGAGGTCAATTCTGGGGTGATCAACCCTGTTAACGGCCTTGGCGAATTGATCGTAGAGAGCCGATTGGACAAGTCCTCGGCGCAGCATTGGTATGTTGCTGCTGAGCAGGGCTCCGACACCATCGAAGTGGCATATCTTGATGGCATAGATATTCCTTACCTAGAGCAACAGCAGGGGTGGACGGTAGACGGTGTTAGTTTCAAGGTTCGTATTGATGCTGGTGTAGCGCCGTTGGACTACCGAGGCTTAGCGCGCGGGAAGGGGGCGGTGTAGTCAACAGCCAGCCCATCAAGCGTGCCGAAGCGTCCAAAGCTGGGCACGTTCAAGTAGAAAGCTAGGGACCAAGACCCTAGGCAGTCGCTTTGGTATGGGTCAGGTAATGGGTCAAAGTAAGCAGGGAAGATCAGGCCCTTATATAGCGGGCTTTTCAGGTACAAAAACGCCGCCCAATGGGCGGCGTTTTCGTGTGCGGCTAGCT
>TARA_R110000868_G_scaffold255336_1_pt1 | contig 16131 bp, 2 predicted proteins | sample TARA_R110000868 | Tara Oceans TARA_R110000868 (sample SAMEA4397489) | marine metagenome | biome: Polar Biome; feature: [SRF] surface water layer (ENVO:00010504); material: water (ENVO:00002006), including particulate matter (ENVO:01000060) such as... | depth 5 m | reverse complement strand
TTCTCCTTTAAACCTAGATTTTATGCAAAAGAATCTAGTTCAAAAGGAAGCTAATGATTTAGTTGCTGAAGACTTAATAGATAAAGCTAGCCAATTAAAAATTAAAGGCGGTAATTATACTAAGGATGAAGAAATTAAAAAGTACCAAGATTGGATAGATACTAATACAGCCACCATTAGAGATAAGTTTTATTCGGGAGAATTAGATGCTAAAGAAGCTGCTAGAAATCTTGGTAAAATAAGTCAATTCTATAATACTAATGAGGTTATTAAAAGAATGAATAATGACTATGTTTACTCTCAAAATCAAAATAAAAACTTAGTAGAAGGTAAATTAAATAAAGCTGTAGGTACTAACTTTAATTATTTAGGACAAACTCCAACTTGGGATAAGGTTAATATGTCTGAAATTACAGATGATCAACATGCTGCTTTATATAATACTATAGCACCTACAAGTATGTATGATAAAGAAAACTACTTAGAACAATTTAAAGATATGAAAGCTAAAGTAGAGGGGACTTCTTGGGCAGGTAATGCTAGTTTAGATTATTCTACTGGAGTACCTTTAATAATGAATAGTGATCGTAAAACTGTAAACTCCGAATTAACAAGAGCTATGGTTAGAGAAATAGCTGCTCAAATGGCTCCTCAAGAAATTAGTAATGCAGCTACTCCTTGGGTACAGTATAATCAAAATAGATATAAAGGTCAATATAATGAAGATAATTTTGTAGATGATTTTGAAAATGCTTTTACTGGGTATGTAGATACACATACTTCTGATACAAATAAACATTTTTCACAAGTAAGCGGTAGCGGTAAGAGTAAAACTACTGAAACTGAAGGTAGAGATCCTCGTAAACCCGCATCTCAACCTGAAAAAGAAATTGGATTTAATAAAAGTGGTTTTTATAAATTACCTAAAGGAAGTGCTGTTGGAGCTGGTGACGCTGGAGGATCTTTTACTCAAAACTTAACTTTTGATGATAATGGTAATATAGTTGAGCAACAAAAAGTTGGTGAGCCTAGACAAATAAAAGAATTAGACCAACAATTTAAAAACGTAGCTCTTGAATACGCTAAAAATAATCCTAAATGGAAAAAAATATATGATAAACCTAATGGCAATTATTCTGATTTAAATATATTCTATAAAGAGATAGAAGATTCTGGTATTTTGGAGTTGCATAAAAAACAACAAATTAAATCACAAACTACTATAGGTTATATTAATTCAGAGTCTGCTGATTGGGCTAAGTTGTTAGGAAGTAAAGGTCCTAAAACATTAGCTAGTTTAACTAATACAAATTTAGATACAGATTGGTATAATCTAGAAACAGGTAAAAAATTTACTTTAAAAGAGTTAACAGACCAAGCAGCAGAAGGTGGAAAAACAATGATTAATGCTATAGGAGAATATGAAGCAGAAAATAACATAAATACATTTTTACCTAGAAACTTAGATGGAACTAGACCACTTAGTTTAAAAATAGATGGTAAAGAATATGTAGCTCAATCTCCTTATACAACTCAAACTGAAGATAGGCATATACAAGAGATTTATAAAACTATGTTTGAAACAAGTACTGCTAATTTACAAAAAGGTACGCCTATAAATTTTGCAATTCCTACTAATAGTGGTACTGTTAATATTGATGGTTTTAGATTTAAGTATGATAGAAAAAACGAAGTATTTAATTTACTAACAGATGAAGGTAAGCCTATAACTACTTTAGATAATAAAGGTCAAGAAATGAAATTAAATTTCCCTAATGCAACTGAGTTATATAATTATTTATTAACAAATTTTACAAATCCTACTAACGTAACAGACTAATGCCAGAAAGTTTAGATGATATAAAGCGAAGAGTCCAGCAAAAATTAATAATTCCTAATTATAGTAAAGCTATTGTATTAAATCCTGATGAAGTTTCTCAATACGATGATAACTTTATTATACCTTTAGAAAGTGATTGGAGAAGTGCTAGACAAGAAGAAATGGCTCAAACTCAGCCAGGTATTGACCAACTTGCTAATGGTGTAGTTAAAGGAGCTGGATTAGCTGTTACTACATTTGCAGATACATTTGGAGGTACTGTCTTTGGAATAGGTAATATGATTGCTAAAGGTGCAGCAGGAGATATAGAGTCAGGCGGAGATTTATTAAATGCTTTTGTTAACAATCCTTTTAGTAATGCTATGCAGGATATTAATGAGGGGATGGAAAGTACTTTTGCTAACTATAGAAGTAAAGCTGAGCAAGATGCTGGATTACTAGATCAAATGTTTGATGCCGATAAAGCCGCTAACTTTTGGGGTGATATGTTTATTAAGAATCTAGGGTTTGCTGGAGGAGCTATGGCTGCTGGTATGGTAAGCGGTAATTTATTTAGTAATTTAGGTAAAGCTTTTACTCAAAAGAAAGAAGTAGAGTTATTTAATAAAATGACTAAATCTATTGCTACTGGAGAGGCTAAAAATATAGATGAAGCTATTGCATTATTACAAAAAGCTCCTGAATTAACTAATACAGCAGCTGCTGAGATTAAAGGTATGCTTGAATCAGGTGCTAAAACTTACAGAAATTGGAACAGGGCTAATCAAATAACTTCTTCTGCTATAGCTGCAACTGGTGAAGCTAGGATAGAGGCTTTAGGTAATGGTAGACAATTTTATGAATCTAATAAAAATACTTTAGATCAAGAATATATAGACCCTACAACTGGTCAAGTTAAATTAGGTAGGGAACAAGAGTATGAAACTAAGTTAAAAAGCCTTGATGAGAATGTTAAAGGATTTCAGAATGCTGAATTTCTTTGGAACTCTGTATTATTAACAGCTAGTAACTTTGCTGGATATAGAGATATGTTTGCTAAGAGTTATGCTTTAAATGCTAAAAGATTTGAAGGTAGCATTAAGATGGCTGCTTTAAATGAGTTAAAAGCTGGAGAGAATGTAGCTACTGCTATTAAACCTAAATGGTATAATACTTTAGGTAAAGCTGCTATATCTTCTAATAGAGAAGGTATGGAAGAGTTTTTCCAAGGTGTAGTACAAAAGTCTGCTGAAGATTACTATTCAGGTAAATTTACAGGGGCTAAAGAAGGTGGTATTACAGATATTATTAGTAGTGTTGGACAAGGTTTATCTAATTCTACTAATCAAGAAGGTCTTACTAATTATTTTTTAGGAGCCTTTACTGGATTAATAATGCCTGGTGCAGGACTTTATCAATCTTTTAAAGATGCTAATGCTGAAAATGTAGAAGCACAAGAAAGAGCAGGTAATATTAATAAAGCTTTTAATGAGTACTCAGCAGAGTTAAAACAAGATCCTACTAGAACTATTATTAACTTCCAAGAGATGCTAAATAGAAGTGCTAATTTAGATAAAGCACAACAACAAGCTTTACTTAATAGTGATAAGTATAACTATGAATCTTTAAAACATGAGAAGTTTTATAATCTAGCTAATGCTTATATCAAAGCTGGTAAATATGAAGAGCTTTCTGATATGTTAAAAGATGAAACTAAATTATCTGCTGATGATATTAGGAATAAATATACTATACCAGTAGACCCTAAAGATGAAACTAAAGGTAAAAAAAGTTTTTTTGATGCTAAATGGAGTGATGATGATGTAATGACTTACATTAGAAAACAATCTAGTACTAATTTAAAAGCTGTTGAAGATTTAAAAAATGTTACTGAAGATTTAGAAGCTATGTTTGGTGAACAAATAGCTTTAGTTTCTGATGGAGATAAAACTAAACAAGTAGCTATTAAAGATATTTTAAATAGAAGTTTATACTTAGGTGAAACTCATGATAAACGCATTGTAGATGTTTATAATGAAGTTACTGCTGCTATTATGAAGGTAACTAATAATGCTTATGTATTAGCAGATTTTAGTCAACTAAATCCAACTACTATTAAAAATTTAACTACTGAAGATTTAGATAAATTAGATAAAGCTATTGATTCTATTAGTAAATTAAATATTTCAAAAATAGAACAATTAGACTTAATAGAGAAGTTAAATGATTTAACTCAATTAGTAGGGGAAAGAAAAGCAATGAACTCTGCTTGGATTAGATTAACTAATAATAACTTTACTCAAACTTTAAATATTATAGCTAAAGCTGATAAAGAAGCTGTTGAAACTAAAGCAGCTGAAGAGGCTAAACAATTATCTAATGATGAAAAGATTAACATAGTTAGAGAAAATTCTAAAAGAGCTGGTTGGGTAGATAAAGGAGGTAATGGAATTATAGGAAACCAATTTGTTATGAAGGTCGCTGGTAAAAATACTGCATTTGAATTAGTACCTATTAATATAACAGAGCTAAGAAAAGAGTTTGAAGATGAAAAAAATAAAGCTTTAGAAGGCTTAGATCCTATTACTGATAAAGAAAAGATAGCTGATATTATACAAAAATATAATGATAAGCTACAAACTATTATAGAGGATAGAAAGACTAAAGGATTATTATTAAAAAATATTAAAACTGGAGAATACGTTAAAAATAAAAAAGGTGTACTACAGTTATTTAATGAAGAGTTTATAGTTAAATACTTTGATAAAATAAATTTTGTTAATAAACAACAAACTTTAATTAATAAAGTAAAGTCTACAGCTATTAAAACTAATGCTGCTAAAATTAAAGCATTAGAAGCAGTTGCTAACACTTTAAATAAAGAGATTATAACTACTATAGAGGAAGCTAAAAAAGTAGTACTTGAACAAGATGCTTTAAAAGAAGAATTAGCTGAACAACAAAAACTTTATAAAGAAACTGGTAATATAAAATCAAAAGGGGCTATTAATAAAAATATTAAAGCTTTAAATGAGAGGATACAAGAACTAGAAAAAGTTAAAGAAGATATATCTAAAGTATTTAATCAATTAACTTCTCAAAAGAATGACTTATTATTAGTTGTTGAAGAAATGAAAGACTCTTTTAAAAAGGGTCTAGATTTTTCTTTAAATGAGTTTTTAGAAAGGTTAGATCAGATGAACTTAGAGTCTATTGATAAGATATGGGCTAAGAAACTTTCTAAAGATTTAGAAGAGTTAGCTAATACTGATGATATAGATTATGCTTTAAGTCAACTTAATACATTAAAAAATAATGTTACTGAACAAATTAGACTATTAAGAAAGCAATCTGATTTATTACAAGCTTTTATAGATGAATCTAATGATTTTAAAAATTGGGTGTTTGCTACTAAAATAGATGACTTACCTCAATGGTTTAAGGCTAAATGGAAAGTTTCTGATAAAGATAAGTTAGCTATTGCTGAATTATTAAAAAATCCTAAGACTAAATCTAAGGTAGATTATATCTTTAAAAAGTTTGCTAATACTTATAACTTAACAATTCAAGAAACTAGAGAAGAGTTTAGAAATGATTTAAAAGAAATAAACTTACAATTAAGTTATACAGATAGACAATCATTAGAGAATGAAGCTGTAGTTACTAAACAACAACTAGCTGAGTTAGAGCAGAATTTAATTGATATTAATAACTTAATTAGATTTAATGATAATAGAAAGCTATTTGAAAATTTAAATAACGCACTACAATCTATAAAAATAGAATACTCTACTATTCTTAATAGAGATAGGAAAGATGAAATTAGTAATTTACCTGATTCTCAAAAAGCAGGAGATGAAGAATTTAATCCTAAACCTATTCATACAAACATTGCTGGTAGAACTTTAAATAGTAATGCCTTATCTGACCATTTATTTTATACTACTAATATGACTGTAGAGTATATAACTAATGCTGAAGGTAAGTTAGAAACAGTTTATGATGCTGATGGTTATCCAGTTGTTAATACAAATGAGGATTCTATAAGATGGAATAACTTCTTAGAACAAAATACTCCTGATATAACTAATTCTAAGTATGTTTTAAGAACATATCTTTTATCTGGTGCTAAGATACCTGCTGATTTAAAAGAAGCTGCGTTAAAACGTATTTCTGATGGTGGCGGGACTCATAATCCAGCGAATGATATAGTTACTGTATTAGTGAATACTGCTAATGGAGAGTTTGTTAAATCAGATGATCAAGGTAAAGTATCTAAAACTGGTAATTATGTATATACATTTTTACCTCTAGCAGATAGACTAATAGAAAATAAAGGGAAGAGTAAAGTTAACTTAAACGCATTAGTAAATTTCTTTATGCGTAATTCTAGTATGGAAGTTAAAGACCATACTAACATTCATTTAACAGATCCTACTAAGTATATTACTGTTGGAAATAAGCAGTTAACTCCTTCACAATTTAAAGACTTAGTAACAGATTTTGCTAAAGCTAACTATAACGAGTTTATAGCAGAGTTAAAAGCTAATATGGAAGCTAATGAAACTACTTATTTAAAAGCTCCTGGAGTTACTAACGGTATTCTTTTAACTAGAAAATCTGATAAAGATGTTGCTAAATCTCCTATGAGTTCTGTAGCTGAAGTATTAAAAAACAAAAGAGGTCTTGATTCTCAAAACCCAGAAGGCTTAGAAAATATAGGTGTTTATGTAATTGATGATATTAAGGTTTGGGAAATACCAGGTTCTGGAATTAAAATTAAAAATGGGAAGAAAGGAGCTGTTATAGTTTATAATAAAGAAACTAAAGAGTATTTCTACGCTAATCAAAGAAAGTTATCTACAGAGGATAAAAAGCTTATTATATATTACTTACAACAATCTAGAGTACAGACAGAAAGTAGTCTTAGTGAGAAAAAGCTGAATGTAGGTAATGATGGCAAGAGCTACTATATGGATGAGAATGAGGGTAATAATGTGAAACTTACAGATATACGTATATTTGGTAAACCTGGTACTTTATCATTAATGAATAATATTATCTTCTGGGGAGGATCTAAAAATCCAGGTAGTAAGAACACTATTTACTTAAAGAGTAATAAAGTATATTTCTCTAACCCTAATCAAGGTTGGGCTATTACTGCTATTGATTTAGCTAACTTAGATAACCCTAAGTATAACTTAGATTTTATGGCTTTCTTAGATACTAAAAGACATAACATATCTAAAAATATGTTTGCTACAAATAAATTTTATAAGCACCCTTATATAAATGGTAAGGGAGAACTAGCTTGGAAAACTTATCAAGGAGGCTATAAAGATTTCTTATTAAATTCTAAAGATCCAATTTTAATTACAAATGCTGTTAATTCTAATAGTAAATATAATGGTAATAAGATGCTATTTGCTTCTAAAAATGTTATATTAGATAGTTCTAACAATGGTAAACCTAAAATATTAAATAAGCTACAAGCTGAACCTGTACAAACACCTAAAGAAGCTCCTAAACCAGCTGCAGCTCCTAGTGCTAAACCTTCTTCAGGCCCAGCTGCTGGAAAAGATGCTCCTACTGAAGCTGAATTTGATGAAAACAAAATAGTATTTGGAGGAAATCTTCCAGCAGGTTTAAGAGGAGCTAGTGCTGCTGGTTCACAACCTACAGCTACTGTAACAACAGCAAAAAATTTATTTAACGAAGTAGTAGAAGCTCATTATGGTAGTTTTATATATCAAAGTAGTAAATTTTTAGAACAAGTTGGATTAACATCACCTGAAGTTTATGGTAATAATTTTGAAAAAGTTTTTAAAAGTATAATTAAAGACAAAGGTTTAAATACAATTATTAGCGGCGCATTATTTAGTAGAATACAATTTATTTTTGAAAATAGACTTACAAATAAAACAACAGGTGTTCAAGAACTAATTGAATATATTAACAAAAACTTTAATTTAAATATTAAACTTGAAAGCAAAACTTACGAAGAGTTAAGTAAAGAGCTTGATAAATTAGAATTTGAGCTTATGATAAACGTAATGGGTAATAACTCATTATCTGCTGATCAAAAATTACAAAAAAGTAAAGAGCTTACTTTAACTAGAAATAATTGGTATCAGGAAACTTCTGCTATTTTAAATTCTATATTATCTAAAATAGATTCTACTATTCCTAAATTAGAGCCTAGAAAAGCTACAAAAGAAAATACAGCAAGTATATCTAACTATAGTAGAAAAGAAACATTAGATAATTTAGTAGCTAATTTAAAAGTAAAAAATAAAGATAGTCATCAGAGAGTTATGAGTATACTTAACAACTATAGTATATCATTTGATGATTTTATAAAAAATATTGAAGATTATTATAAAAGCTCTGTTAGTACACCTGCAGCTACTACTCCTTCTAATACTATGAATGGAGAGTCTTTATTTCCTACTACACCAGAAACTGTAGAAGTACCTAGTAAGAGAGCTGAAGCAGAAAAAAAAGCTTTGCAAATTTTAAATATGTTTGCAACACCTGGTAATAAAGAAGTTGAATATCAAGGTGATGAAGGAATGCCTAGAACTTTAGAAGATGAGGGTATTACAAATCAGAATAATAGTACATTAGGTAAAATTATTGCTACTATAAAAAAATTACCTCCTATACCATACAATATTACATCTAGTAGTGTAGAAGAGTTTAAAGATAAGCTAACAGATGAATTAGTAGATGCTGGATTATTAAATGATATTGTTGATGTGACTTCTAATATTGATAAGTTAGTAAATGAACAACTAGCTGCTTTAGGAGGTGAAGAAGCTGTAAAAGATGTTAGTGTTACTAATAAAGTGGTAGAAACAGAAAAAACAGTAGAGCAAACAAAACAAGAAATAAAAGATTGTAATACAGGTGTCAATAGCAAAGCTGATGATAGTACAGGCGGCACTGAAACAGGTGATCTAAATATGTTTAATGGTCAAAATAGAAATAAAAAAAAATAACGAATGGCTAAAAGTTGTCCTAATCCAAAACACCCAGATTTTAAAGCATTAGTAAGTCAATATGGCGAACTTAATGCTTATAAACTTTACTATAAGAATAATAGTAAAATACCAACTACTCAAGAAGTTAAAGAGATAAAACGTCTAGACCCTAAGGTTATGACTAAGTTTATCTTTGAGGGTGTTGAGTTATCTACAAATGAACAGTCTGAATTATTTGAAGGTTTAAAGTATTACTTTATAAAGAATTTAGTAAATAATTTAAGTAGTCTAGATGATTTTAGTAATCTATTAGATGATACTTTATCTACTTCTAAATTCCAACAAGTTTATCAAGAAGCTTTATTAGATATGGTTAGTATGTTTGATGGTACTAATCCTAGACATATGAAAATAGCTTCTGCTATCTCTCGTGACTTTCCTACTAGTTTTCTAGCAGACTACTTTAAATTTACTTATCCTGAAGACAGCGATCACGCTAATCTTATTTTAAATACATTTAAAGTAAAGATAGCTAACCTATTTAAATTTAAAGAAGGTGATGAAGATACTTCACTTGAATTACAAAGTTCTATTGAAGAAGTTAGAGATAATTGGAATACTGAATCTTTAGAACAAAATAGAAAAGATAGTTTTTCTAGAGCAATTAAGTTACTTATATCAGGTATACCTAAATTAAGTAAACAAAATTTATTAGATAATCCTACAGGATACTCTGTAGATGATTTTAATAATGCTATTTTAAGTGAGAACTTAAATTTAGAATCTCCTATTGCTCAAAGTGAAGCTAATGACTTACTATTAAATGTATTTGTTAATCAGCCTGCTGATATAAATGCTTTTATGAGAGTAATTAAAAATGAGAGGAAAACTAATCCTACTATTGAATGGTTACATCAAAAAGTATTTTATCCTGAACAATTTATATTTGATGATAAAGGTAATGTACTATCTTTAAAAGATAACAACGAATCTAATTTACCAAGAATATCTTTAATAAATAAATTTATATCTTCTTTTTCTAATACTAAATACGAATTTATTAACCAAGTTATTAATGGCGATGAGATAAAATCTCAAAATGCTGATACTAATAACATGCAAAATAGAATGTTAAGAGAGTGGGGCAGTCAATTAGATGTAGCTTTTACTGAAAATAAATCTAAAATAATTAACACTCTTAATGATAAGTATTCTACTGAAGAAGAGATTTTAAAAGTTATAGGCTTTCCTTTAGCTTCTAAAGGTGTTATAACATCTAAAAAGAAATTAAATGTCTTAGCAGGCTCTAAAACATTCTTTAAAGTTTATGCTGCTTTTTTAGGAGAGTTTGAAACTTTTGTAAAGAATGGTGGAAATCCTATAGACATATTTCAACAAATAGGTAGAGAGCCTTCTAGAATTAATGTTCTAGCTACGGCTATGATAGAGTTTAATGCTCCTTATAGAAATGACTATGATAATCAACTTACTAATGTTAGTGGTAATAACGTATCTAGTATTAACTTAAATACTTATCAAACTTTAATAATTAATAACTTAAATAGAGTTGTTGACTTAGTTAGAGATGAGCTAGGATATGATGGGGTAGATGCAGATACATTTAAAGAAGTTTATTTAAATCGTGTAAATGAGATATACCCTGAGATACTAAATAGTTGGAGTTATGATAGTATTTGGCTGAATAAATATTTAGCTAATGGTACTAAAATAACTATGAGTTTAATTGCTGGTACTACTGCAAATAATGAGGGTTTAGCTACAAGTAAACTAGTAGAAAGTGATTTATGGAGTAGTTTTTTAAACAACACTTTAGAGAATACCTTTCCTGCTATTAAACATGCTGATAGAAGTATGTTCCCTTCTTATAAGTTTGGTTATGGAGTAACTGATATATTTAGTGATATTCCTGGTAACTTTACTCCTACAAGTAATTGGAGAAGTATATTTAAAGGATACTTGCATGATTACTTTGTAAGCGAGTTAAAACGCGTTAGACAGACTAGAAGTGGTGATAAATCTTATATAGAGAACTACGATACAATAGGACAAGAGTTCTTAATATTTAATGGTATACTTGATACCTTTAAAAAAGATGCTAGCCATCAAGCTAGATTAGAAGCTTTAATTAATTCAGATGAATTAGATTTTACTGGGAATAATTTTGTAAATAAACAAATGGATTCTTGGATAAATGATTACTTTGCTAAAACTAAAGCTGAATCTAGATTATCTGGTATAAATGAATTAACTCCTGGAGCTGGTTTAAATAAAACTGTAATTAGTAATTTAGCAGAATCTTTTAAATCTAAACCTGATACATTTGAATTTTATGATGAAGCTATTGAGTTAGCTGCTGCTAAATTCTTTGTAGGAGCTGTAGAACAATCTAAGTTATTTTTAGGTGATCCTGCTTTTTATAAAATTAAAGGATTTACTAACAATTTAAACAACGCTAGACAAGTATCTGCTGAAGAATCTATTTTAATATATGACTTTGTTAAGAGGGCTAATATGCAATCATCTACTAAGCAAGTTATGATAGTAGATAATTTAAGTAATAGTTACTTAGAGAGCTTATTTAACACTCCTAACTATAAGATAAAACTAAAAGATGGTGAAGAGTTTTTTTACAGAAAACGATTTGATGGTACTTTAACTGAATTAGTTATTGACGATCCTAAAGTTGTATCTCACATTAGAGAAGCTTTAGCACAGATATACCAAAATGATCCAGAATCTTATAGAGCTTATATGGAAGGCTTTGAAGAAACAGATGGTTACTCTTTAGGTAATATATTCTTTGCTGCTGAAAGTATCTTTAGAACTGAAGGTATTAGTAGTAGTAGACTAGAAGTAGTTAAGAAAGAGTTAAAGGCTTTGTCAGCTAATTCTCAAGAAGAGTTATATGGATTATATGAAATACCAGAGTCTTATGATACTCCTGAGAAAGTAAATGATTATATGAAGAATGTAATTAGACCTTTTACTCAGCAAAAGTATCAGTATGTTGGGCCTAACTATATGATGAGTAAGGAGAGTTATGCTCAATTAGATCCTGCAACTAGAACAGGTATAATATCTAATCGTAAGAACTCTTATGGTATGCTTATACCTTCTTTAATTAGAGGTACTATTCTTGAAGATTTAAATATCTTTATGTTAAAGAATGGTATTGATACAATACATTTTGCTTCTGCTTCTAAAGTAGGGGCTCCTATTAGAGCTTCTAATACTCGTAGGTTATTTTATAATCCTACAATAGTAGACGGTCAAATAGTAGGATTTGAAGGTTTTAATAATGAACCTATGCAACCTGGAGATATGGGTACATTAGATTATAGATATCTAGGTAAACAAAATGAAATAGCTTTTGAGATTAAGCGTGAAACAAAAGATTCTACACAGGGTAGGAAGACTATTCTTAGTGGTATTATGGAAGATGGTGAAAGACCTATTGATTTTAATGGTACTCCTGAACAATGGGCTTCTTTAAGTGCTTTGGATAAATTAGAACAATCTAAACTATGGGATAATGCTGTTGAGTATGAAAATATTTATTCTGAATTAGTTGAGCAATTAACAGTTGAGTTATTAAATGAATATAATACTACACAAGGAACTAGCTCATTAACTATTAATAATGGAGCTAAGTTTGCTAATTTAATTAGAAGAGCTGCTATAGAAAGAGGTAGTCCTGATAACATACTAGAAGCTATTACTGATTGGGTTAACGATGAAGGGGGATTAAAGTATATTGAAAGTTTATCTAACTATCCTAAGATACAATATATCTTAACTAGTTTGGTTACTAATAACTTACTTACCTTAAAAAGAAATGGTACTATGCTAGCTCAAGCTCCTAGTACTGGATGGGAATCTGGTAATAGAGAAGCAATTAATGGTAAAGTTGTAGGTGGAGCTTTCTTAAAATTCTATACTTTTGAAAAAGATGCTGATGGAAATATAATTAAAGTAAATCCAGCTGAATGTGCTTTACCTTTTCCAATAGAAAAGCTATCTGGTTTATTTAAGAAATACAATACCAGAGATATTATCAAGGCTATTGATTTACTTAACGCAGACTTATTAAAAAAGCCTGGAGAAGAAGGGTATATACCTCCAATTTTAGTTAAAGGTTTAAGAATACCTAATCAACAGTTTAGCTCTAATGATGTATTACAAGTTAAAAAGTTTTTGTATCCTATGTATACTCAAACTGTAATAGTTCCTAATGAGATTATTGTAAAGACTGGAGGTGATTATGATATAGATAAGGAAAGTTTATTCTTACCTTTCTTAGATGATAACTTTAATACTATATCTTCAGATAAGTTAGAAGGCACTAAAAAATTACAAGCTAGATTACTAGAAGTTGAAATAGAAATGTTATTAAACCCTGCTAGAATAGCTAGATTTTTAAAGCCTATTACTGGAGGAGATATACAAAAATTAGCTCAAATAGAACAGAAGAAAACTTTAGGTACTGCTAACTCTTCTAATAAACCTTTTACTGATATATTTAAAATAGGTTCTTTAGTTAAATCAACTTTAGAGTATGTTGGAGGTAAACAAGGTGTAGGTATTGTAGCTACTTGGATTACATTCCATAAGATTATGGAAACTTATAATAAATCTTTAAAAGACGGTACTAAGTTTTCTATAACTAGTGTGCAAATTGGAAATTCTGTACAAGAGGTGGAAGATGTATTGTCTGCACTTATTACAAGTCAGGTAGATATTGTTAAAGATAGTTATTCAGCTGTTGTTAACATTGTACTAGATACTTTAAACCCTGTTTGCTTTATGGTATTACAAGGTTACTCTGTGTCAGATATTATCTCTATAGTTAATTCTCCTGTTATAAGAGAATACTATAGATTAAGAAATAAAAGTAATGCTAAGACAATTAGTGTAAAAAGAGGTCTAAGTAAAAAAGAAGATATTATTAAGTATTTAAGTAGAGAGTTTCCTAATGAACAAGATGACTTATATAAATGGATAGCTATAGAAGATGCTGCTAATAAGATAACAGATGTTAAAACTGTATTATCAGCTGATACTAAATACCAAAAAAGTCCTAGTGACGTACAAGCTCTAGAAACTCTTTATAAAGAGATTACTGGTGAAGATGGTATATTTAGTAAGGAAACTATAGATGACTTAATGAACAATAGTTTATTAACTCCTTTTATTAAATCTAGAGAGTTAATATCTAAATGGTTTGATCAACTCTATCTTACTAAGAGTACTGAAAGAATGAGAGATCTAACAGAAGATTTAAGAGATAGAGCTTTTAAACATATTAGAAATAAAGAAGCTAATAATAAAGCTAGACAACGCTTTGATGAAAACCTTATTAACTACTTAATTCAAAATACTAAAAATAATACTCAGTTTAGAGGTAAATTTGATGAATTATTTAAAGGGGATAATAGTATAGCTAAGAGAGTACTTAAAGCTAAAAAGAATCCAGCTTTTGAAAATAACTATTTAATTAATCAATTAGTAGCTCAATTAGATAATAAACTGGGTATTAATGAAAATGAAAAGATAGATAACTTAAAGTTATATGCAAGTCAATTAACAGATAGCGAAGCTAATAGTTTAGCTCAAGCATTTGCAGATATCAAGAAAGTAGATGAAAATTTATATGATGATTTAATAGTATTTAATATATTCCAATCTGGTATAAGTAATAGTCCTTATCAATTTAATAAGATTTTACCCTATGAAGCTCAAAAGAAAGTATTAGATTTTATAGCTACTATGGATGTTAATAGTATTACTAATAAAGTACTAGCTGATTTTTATATTAAATTCTTTTTAGCTAATCCTAATCAAATTAATAAAAAGCCTAAAGTAGGTAATATATTTTCTCCTTTTAAAAAGGATTTTTCTACTGGCAAGCTAGTAATAAAAGTTAATGAGTTAGTAGCTGACATAGGATTATCTAATATTGATATATCTCCTATAGGAGGGTTTAATGCTATTGATTATACTAAACCTTTAACTGGGAAAACTGCTGATGAGGCCGCTGAAATTGAAACTTACTTAAATGGTTATGAGGTTAGACAGGCTATGGAAAGAATAACTGGCAAGGTTGCTGAAGTAAGTTCTAGTGAATCTACTACAAAACGTAAAACTTATTCAGGAAAAGTAACTAGCTTACAACCTAACCAGATATTTGTATTTGGAAGTAACCCATTAGGCATTAATGGTAATCCTGCTAAAGGTACAGGAGGAGCTGCTTTAGTTGCATATAATATCGCAGGTGTTAAACAAGGTGAAAAAATGGATAACAAACTTTCTGACTCAGGTAAAGCTTGGGGAATGACTACTGTTACTGCTCCAGGTAAACCATTAAGCAAAACTCCAGAACAAATAACTGAAGGTATTACTAAATTATATGAATACGCTAAACAAAATCCTGATATGGAATTTGTAGTTGCGGATTATTCTGGAAGAAATTTAAATGGTTATACTGGTCAACAAATGGCAAATATGTTTAATGCTGCTGGGTCTATACCATCTAACATTGTATTTAATGAAAATTTTGATAAACTTATACCTAATACAACTACTCAACCAGCTATTAGTGAATCTGATACTGAACTTTCTACTAGTATTAAACCAACAATAGATACATCAAGAGAGTGGAAAGGTGATTTAGAATCAAGACCTGTTTATACAGGCAAAGACTTTAAGTTAGTTAATACAATGAGAACTTTAGCAGCTGGGCCAAATGGACATTTTGGTAATCCTTTTAGTGCATCTGGATATAGTGGTACTATTAAAGTAGATTCAATTTCTGATGCTGTATTAGCTTATAAAGATTGGTTGTTAAATGGTATTACTTTAGTAAAAACTACAAATAAAGTTGATTTAAATACTTATTTAAAACCTTTTGAAGCACAAAGAACTTGGATATTAAATCAAATTAACCAAGGTAAGCTAGATAGTGCTACATTGTTATATGCAGGTAAGTCAGCTGCCAGAGGTCAAGGTATGCATCCTACAGCATTAGCTGAAGTAGTAGAACAATTAAGAACTACTCAATCATCTACTAGTAAATCTACACAATCTGATAGTTTTTATAACCTTGAAGATTTCACAAATGAGGAGAAAGTTATTATATTAGATAATATGATAGCTAAAAAAATGTCTGCTGATAAAAATAATGCTTTAATTCAAATAGAAGCTGAATTACTAAAAAATAAAGAATCAACTATCGAGTTTTTAAAATCTTGTTTAACTTAAAATAAAATAAAATGTTACCTAAATTAAAAGGAAGTCAAATGGAACCTAGCG
>TARA_R110000868_G_scaffold70902_3_pt1 | contig 16135 bp, 11 predicted proteins | sample TARA_R110000868 | Tara Oceans TARA_R110000868 (sample SAMEA4397489) | marine metagenome | biome: Polar Biome; feature: [SRF] surface water layer (ENVO:00010504); material: water (ENVO:00002006), including particulate matter (ENVO:01000060) such as... | depth 5 m | reverse complement strand
GACAAGATCCGTTTCCATCACGGCAGAGCGAAGCGCGAATTGCAGCCTGTAGCCAAGGAGCTGCCAGACGATCGGCTTGGCGATGAAATCCGTTGCGCCGGCCTGGAAACCGACCTCGATCATGTTGAGATCTTCGAGCGCGGTGACGATCACCACCGGGGTTCTGCACAGGTTTTCGTCGGCCCGGATTGCACGGCAGACCTCGAACCCGTCCATGCCCGGCATCATGACATCGAGCAGGATCAGGTCCGGTTTCAGGCGGCGCGCGATCTCCAGCCCGGCTTCGCCTGAATCGGCCTCTTCGACGCGATAGCCGCGCTGGTTCAATGCCTCTTGCGTCAGCATTCGCTGTGTCGGCTCGTCGTCGATGACGAGTATGAGCGCGCCGCGGCTTATAATCCGGCTGCCGTCCATCTCAAGCGGTCCTCCGGTTCGGCGGCATGTCGCCCGTTGCTGACCTGAGGGCTTCCGATACATCGTCGTAAAGCGCCATGACGGCGTCCAGGGCCGTCGCACAGGTCTCAATGTCCTCGTTTCGCCCGGCGATTTCCATTTTCTGGAACAAACTGCTCAATGACAGGGCGGAGACATTTGCCGCACTCGACTTGAGACTGTGGGCGACCAGGGCGATGCCGGCAAAGTCCTCCGCCGCGACGTGTTTTTCCAGCTTATGCAACTGACCGGGGGTCACGTCGAGGAATGTGCCGACGACTTTGGCGAATATCCTGTTTTCGCCGGAGCCGTCGAGCGCCCTGAGTTGCGCGATCGTTGTTTCGTCGAGCAGATCCGGGGACGGTCGCTGGGGGTATATCGTTTGATCGTCGCGGGGAACCGGCACCTTATGTTTTCGCGGGACAGTGCGGGCGGATTCGAGCCACCTTTCGAGAATCGGCGCAACATCCTGCGCGGTGAAAGGCTTGGACAGAAAATCGTCCATGCCGGCGGAGATGCATTTCTGGCGGTCCTCCTGAAACGCGTGGGCCGTCGCCGCGATGATCGGAATGCGCCGGCAACCGTTCCGCGCTTCCAGATCGCGAATCCGGCGCGTCGCTTCGATACCGTCCATACCGGGCATCTGCACGTCCATGAAGATGAGGTGGAAATCGTCGCCCGCATAGCGGTCCACCGCCTGTCGTCCGTCCTCTGCTGTCACCACGGTGCACCCCAGTCGCGTCAGGTATTCCTGGACAAGTTCCATGTTCACCGGGTTGTCTTCCGCAACAAGGACATTCGCCGAATAGGTTTGCGCGTGAACCCGTTCGTCGACGGGCTCGCGGAATGTGTCGTCATTGATCGGTTCGCGACATTCGTCGCTACCGGAATCCGCCTCCGGCGGGTCCGCCACCGCAGATTCGATCAGTCTGCCGAGATCCACGCGGCGCACCGGTTTTGTGGCAAATTCAGCGAAGCCTGCCGCTCTGGATACGGCGCTGTCGCGATTCCAGTTGAACGATGTCAACGCGATCAGTTTTGTCCGGCCGTGACGGTCCCGTCTGCCGATCCATTCCGCCAGCGCGATGCCGTCCAACCCCGGCATGACGATATCTATAAGCGCGACGTCGAAAGGCTGTTTGGTCCGTATTGCGTCGTCGATCGCTGCCTTGGCGTCGGCTGCATTTCCGGCAACGGCAAAGTCCATGTCCCAGCCGCGGACGAATTCCGACAGTATTTCGCGGTTGACCGCGTTGTCGTCGACAATCAGGACCCGTTTTCCGGTCAGGCCTGTGCCGGGTTCGTCATGTATTGAGGCCCGGGGGGCGTCAATTTTAAGGTCGATGGAGAACTGGAAGCTCGACCCTTCGTTCGGCTGACTGTCGATATCGATGCGGCCGCCCATCAGTTTGACGATGTGATTGGCGATCGACAGGCCGAGACCTGTGCCGCCATATTTTCGGGTGATCGAGCTGTCTGCCTGCTGGAATGGATTGAACAGGCTGACAATTTTTTCGCGTTCGATGCCGATCCCGGTATCCATGACTTCGAACCGGATGAGCGCGTCGCCGTCCGTACCGCCCACACGCACCGCGCTGACGACCACAGCGCCGTCCTTGGTGAATTTGATCGCATTGCCGATGAGGTTGATGAGGACCTGCCGGAGCCTGACGGAATCGCCCCGAACCCAGCGCGGCACATTGTCGTGAACTTTGTGTGCGATGAAAATGTTCTTCGCGGCGGCGTTTTCCGAAAACAGTTCGACTGCGTCGGCGATGACGTCGTGGATATTGAATGTGGCGGTATCGAGCCGGAATTCTCCCGCTTCGATCCGGGAGACGTCGAGAACGTTGTTGATAACCCCCAACAGGGACTCCCCCGACCGCCGGATGGTATTCAGATAGCGTTGCTGATCCTGGGACAGGGCGGACTGGGCGAGCAGGTCGGCCATGCCGAAGACGCCGTTCATGGGAGTACGTATTTCATGGCTCATATTCGCGAGAAACGCCGTCTTCGCCCGGTTGGCGGCCTCCGCGGCGTCGCGGGCGGATTGGAGTTCGCGTTCGTGTTGCCTTTGTTCCGTGATGTCCGACAGCACTACGCCGACTGCGACGGGAATATTTTCGCCTGCGACGATCGGAAATTTTATCGTGTGCATCTGTCGTTCTTCGCCGGCGGCGTTGACCAGCGGTATGATCCGCTCCGAGGTTTCCAGGTTGTGGTGGACTTGCGCTGTTTCCTCGGTAGCGATCCGGCGTTGGCGGTCGTTGAACCTGGCGCCGCTATATGTCCCGATCATTTCATCGGCGGTGACGTCGAAGAATTTCTCGTACTGCCTGTTCACCATCAGGATACGGGAATCCCGGTCCAGCAGCATGACCATCATCGGAATATGATCGATATACGCGGATAACTGCGCCTGGGTTTCTTTGACTTCCGCTTCTTGCCGGCGCTGGTCCGTGACATCCCTGTTAATGCCGCCGACACCGACAATATCTCCGTTCGGCGCGTAAACCGGGAACTTGGTGTAAAGCAGAGTCCGGGACTCTCCGTCTGCATTTGTGAGTTGGGCCTCCATGTCGATCTTTTCGCCCGTCCGCAGTATCTCCAGGTCCAGTGTGTCGACTTCATCGGCAACCTGTTTCGGCAGCCATTTATCGACCCGCGAACCGATCATCTCGCTTGCGGTTAACCCGAAGAACCGCTCATAGGGGCGATTGACCATTGTTATCTTGAGATCGCGGTCTTTCAGATACATGCTGGTCGGCGAGTGATTCATGAAGGCGCTGAGCTGTGCCTGGGTCTGTTCTGCCCGGGCCTGGGCGTTGCGGCTGAAAATTTCCCGGTTTTTGATATCTGTTATGTCGGTGCTGACGCAGCCTATCCCGGCAAATGCGCCGTCACAGTCTCTGATGGGGAATTTCTCGTACCGGATCGTCCGCTTTTCTCCGTCTGCACGCGTTAGAAGTGCTTCGAGGGATTCGGGGGTTCCGGTCGCGATAATCGTCCGGTCTTCGGCCACGAACTGATCTACGAGGCTTTGTTCCGCCCAGGCCTCGGTTTTTTTTCCGATGACGTCTCTTTTCGAGACACCGTAAAATTCTTCGAACTTCCGGTTCACCATTTCCAGGCGGCCATCCAGGCTCTTTACGAACATTACCGATTGGGTGTTCTCCATGAACGCGCTGAGTTGCGCTTCGCGTTCCGCGATCCGGCGTTGATGGGCGCGGGTTACGGTCATATCCCTGGATTGTATGAGGAGGCAGCTCTCGCCGTTCCATTCGATCGGAATCCCCAATGTATCGGCTTGGACGACAGTTCCATCGAGCCGCCGGCGACCGATCGTTTCGGTGCTGGGGACCTCGCCGTCACGAAGTGCTTTCAGCCGGTTTTTGCGGATCAGGGCGTCCTGGTGTTCGGGAATCAGCACGTCGGGATTGAGACCGACCAGATCTTCCGGCGAGTCCGCGCCGTGAAGTGCCGCTGCCGCGGCATTCGCGTAAAGTATCTGCTTCGTATTGTGGATCACCATCGAGTCGGGCGCTTCCTCAAGCAAACGGCGATGCTGGTGGACGTTTCGGTTCAGCTCCCGACTTACGCTTTTGTGCCGGCGTAGCGTTCGCCGGACGACGAAGCCCAGGATTGTCATGACCGCCGCGAGCAGGATTGCCAGGGCGCCAAAGGCCAGATAACGGAGACGGTTGAGTTGCGCAGCGCGCTGGGTGGCGTCGAATTCGATCTGGATGGCGCCTTTGAGGTTTCCGGCGTCGATCAACGGCGCGAGGGCCTTGCTTATGGTTTCCGCGTTGTCGTCGGCGACAAGTCGCGAAAAGGTATGGCCGTGTTCGATCGCCTGCCGCATCTCCGGGGTTTCCGCTTCGTTGCCGATTTCCATGAAATTGGAAGTGGCGACGATCAGGCCCTGGCGATTGTAGATGCGGTATCCGACGATCTTTCCATCGAAGATGGCGTTGTCCAGCGCGATGAACCTGGCCGGATTCGCTGCGCCGGAATACGGCGATATCGGCTTTGTGTCGTCAACTGTGTTCCGGTCTTCCAGTGTGTGCGCGAAGGCTTCGGCCCAGTTCTCCGCGGCTGCGCGCCCTTCGTAATTGACGATCCCGTTGATGACCTCCCGCGCGCCGAACCAGCAGGCAAACAGCGCGACGAGCGCGAGCAGCGATGCCGTCGCGATCAGGGAGCGGTTTGTCAGGGCGAGGTTCGGCGCTAAGCGGTCGCCGTCGGTATCTGAAGGGCCCATTGGGGGCATTTTCCGAAATATTGATCAATATCCGCGATAATCCCGGAATTGCGTTAATCTTCGCCTAATGTTCTATTCTCAAGGCATTGGAAAAACGCCGGTTTTGCTGGAAATGGACGCTCAAACGGCGTATACGCGGGCCTTCGGGAAATTCGGATGAAGAGAGATTGACCATGTCGGGCAACTGGTCGCCGGATAGCTGGCGGAACAAGCCGATCGTACAGGTGCCGGAATATCCGGACACCGCCGCGCTGAAAGCCGCGGAAGACAAACTGCGCGGGTATCCGCCGCTGGTGTTCGCGGGCGAGGCGCGCAAGCTCCGTACGCAGCTCGCCGAAGTGGCGGAAGGCAGGGCATTTCTGCTGCAGGGCGGCGATTGCGCAGAAAGCTTTGCCGAATTTCATCCGAACAATATCCGCGATACGTTCCGTGTGCTGCTGCAGATGGCGGTTGTGCTGACCTTCGCTTCGGGGAAACCCGTCGTGAAAGTGGGCCGTCTGGCCGGGCAGTTCGCGAAACCGCGTTCCTCCGATATCGAGGAAGTCGGCGGCGTGACGCTGCCCAGTTATCGCGGCGATATGATCAACGACATGGCGTTTACCGCCGAAGGCCGCGCCGCCGATCCGGAACGCATGGTGCAGGTGTACAACCAGTCCGCTGCGACCCTGAACCTGCTGCGCGCCTTTGCGCAGGGCGGCTATGCCGATCTGCACGAAGTACACCGCTGGAATCTCGAATTCGTGTCGTCGGGCGATCAGGCCCGAAAATACAGCGAACTCGCCGACCGTATCGACGAGGCGATGACGTTCATGGCGGCCTGCGGGCTGACGTCGGACGTCGCCCCGCAGCTTCGGGAAACCGACTTCTATACCAGCCACGAAGCTCTCCTGCTCGGGTACGAAGAGGCCATGACGCGTGTCGATTCGACCTCCGGCGACTGGTACGACACGTCGGCGCACCTGTTGTGGATCGGCGACCGGACCCGCCAGCTCGACAGCGCCCATGTCGATTTCATGCGCGGGATTTCCAATCCGATCGGCCTGAAAACCGGCCCGAGCCAGACCGCCGACGGCTTGCTGGAACTGATCGATGCCCTGAACCCGCGGAACGATCCCGGCCGCCTGGTGCTGATCAGCAGGATGGGCCACGAACAGGTCGAGGAAAAACTGCCGGAACTCGTCCGTGCCGTCGAACGCGAAGGCAAGAAGGTGGTGTGGACCTGCGATCCGATGCACGGCAACACCATCAAGGCGCAAAGCGGGTACAAAACCCGGCCGTTCGACCGGATTCTCGAGGAGGTGCGCGGGTTTTTCGCGGTGCATGCGTCCGAGGGAACCCATGCGGGCGGCGTGCATATCGAACTGACCGGCCAGAACGTCACAGAATGCACCGGCGGCGCCCAGGCGATCACCGACGAGGGCCTGTCTGACCGATACCACACGCATTGCGATCCGCGTCTGAACGCGTCGCAGTCGCTCGAACTGGCATTCCTTGTCGGCGAACACCTGAAAGCGAAACGCGAAACCGACCGTCAGAACGGATCGTCGCGGGAGGCGGCTGAATAGCCGCTGCCGCATTGCCGATGACCGACACTCTTAAAATTGCCCTGGCGCAGCTTAACCCGACGGTCGGCGACATCGTCGGCAATGCCGCCCTGTTGCGCTCGGCGCGGGCGGATGCGGCGGCGGCCGGCGCCGATCTGGTGGTTACCAGCGAACTCGTGGTCTGCGGCTACCCGCCGGAAGACCTGGTGATCCGCCCGATCGTGCAGGACACGATCGAACGCGAGGTTTCGGCCCTCGCCGCGGAGACCGCCGATGGCGGCCCGGCAATGCTGGTCGGCACCCCGTGGGTACAGGACGGCAGGCTGTATAACGCGGCGTTGCTGCTGGACGGCGGCGAAATCTCGGCGATGCGGTTCAAGTACGACCTGCCCAATTACGGCGTTTTCGACGAAAAGCGGGTTTTCGCGGCGGGACCGCTGCCGGGGCCGGTGAATTTCCGCGGCGTCCGGCTCGGCGTGATGATCTGCGAAGACATGTGGACCGAGGAAGTCGCCGAATGCCTCGAGGAATCCGGCGCCGAAATCCTGACCGTGCTCAACGGCTCGCCCTATGAACAGGATAAATGGGATACCCGGCTGAACCTCGCGGTTGCGCGCGCAACCGAATGCCGGATGCCGCTGATCTACGTCAACCAGGTCGGCGGACAGGACGAGCTTGTCTTTGACGGCGCGTCCTTCGTGCTCGGCGCCGACGCCTCGCTGCGCGCCCAGGCCCCGGCCTGGGTCGAGAACGTCACGGTGACGGCGTGGACCCGTGACGGCGACGGCTGGGTTTGCGCCGAAACCGACCGTCATCCGCCGCCCGACGGCGACCCGGCTATTTATTCGGCGATGGTGCTGGGGTTGCGGGATTACGTGCGGAAAAGCGGTTTTCCCGGCGTGATTATCGGCATGTCGGGCGGTATCGATTCCGCGCTGACGGCGGCGGTTGCCGCCGATGCCCTGGGGCCGGATCGTGTGCATTGCGTGATGATGCCGTCGCCATATACGTCGCAGGAAAGCCTGGACGACGCGGCGGAAGCCTCGGCGCTGCTGGGGGTGCGGCTCGATTCCATTTCCATCGGGCCGGCGATGGCGGCATTCGACGACATGCTGGCCGAGGCCTTTGCCGGCAGCGACGCCGACACCACCGAGGAAAACATCCAGGCCCGGTCGCGCGGCCTGACCCTGATGGCGCTGTCGAACAAGACAGGCGCCATGGTGGTTTCGACCGGCAACAAGTCGGAGATGTCGGTCGGTTATGCGACCCTCTACGGCGATATGTGCGGCGGCTATTCGGTCCTGAAGGACGTCTACAAGACCAAGGTGTTCGAGTTGTCGCACTGGCGCAACCGGAACCTGCCCGACGGCGCATTGGGACCGGCGGGCATGGTCGTGCCGGAAAACATTATTACCAAGCCGCCGACTGCCGAGCTGAAACCCGATCAGAAGGACGAAGACACGCTGCCGCCCTACGACCGGCTGGACGCGATCCTGACCGGGCTGAACGAGCGCGATCTCAGCATTGACGACGTCGTTGCCGAAGGGCACGACCGGGCGCTGGTCCTGCGGATATGGCGCATGCTGCTGGGGGCCGAATACAAGCGCCGCCAGGCGCCGCCGGGGGTGAAGATTACCGGCCGGTCGTTCGGTCGGGACCGCCGATACCCCATCGTCAACGCATTCCGGGGCCGGTCCTAGCGCCTGTCGCAGCGGCGGGCATAAACGTTTACCTCCGGGAACCACTCTGATAGGTGTTCCCGGCTTTCATTCGGAAAATTAAGGCGATGTCGGAAAATACCAACCGGGTTTACCTGTTCGATTCAACGTTGCGCGACGGGGCACAGACGCAGGGCGTCGATTTCTCGGTGGCCGATAAATCGGCCGTCGCCCGGGCGCTTGACGGTATCGGCATCGACTATGTCGAAGGCGGCTGGCCGGGAGCGAACCCGACGGACGACGCGTTTTTCCGCGATCCGCCGGCGCTGAAGCGCGCGAAATTCACCGCGTTCGGCATGACCCGTCGCCCGGGACGGTCGGTCGAAAACGATCCCGGTGTCGCGGCGCTGCTCGACGTGAAAACCGATGCGGTCTGCATGGTCGGCAAGACGTGGGACTATCATGTCGATGTCGCGCTGGAAATTCCGCGCGAAGAAAACATCGAGATGATTTCGGATTCCATCGCCCATGCGAAGACCCATGCCGGCGAAGCGCTGTTCGACGCGGAACATTTTTTCGATGGGTACAAGGCGAACCCGGAATATGCGCTGTCCTGCGTCAAGGCCGCCTATGAAGCGGGGGCGCGCTGGATCGTGCTGTGCGACACCAATGGCGGCACCTTGCCCCACGAGGTCGACCGCATCATCCGCGAAATCGGCGAGCACGTGCCGGGCTCGCATCTCGGTATCCACTGCCACAACGACACCGAGAACGCGGTCGCCAATTCGCTGGCGGCCGTCCATGCCGGTGCGCGCCAGATCCAGGGCACCCTGAACGGTCTGGGCGAACGCTGCGGCAATGCCAATCTGACGGCGATCATCCCCAACCTGATGATCAAGATGGGGTTCGAGACCGGCGTAACCGATGACGACCTGCGCAATCTGACGCATGTATCGCGCCTGCTGGACGAACGGCTCAACCGGCCGCCGTCGCGCAATGCCGCCTATGTCGGGGAATCGGCGTTTGCCCACAAGGGCGGGCTGCATGTCTCGGCGGTCGAAAAAGACCCCGCGACTTACGAGCATATCGATCCCGAGCGGGTCGGCAATCAGCGCCATATCGTGGTGTCCGACCAGTCCGGGCGGTCTAATATCCTCGCCCGGTTCCGGGAAATCGGTCTCGACATCGATCCGAAGAACCCGAAACTGCCCCGCCTGCTGGAAATCGTGAAGGAACGCGAATTCGAGGGCTATGCCTATGACGGCGCCGAGGCCAGCTTCGAACTGCTGGCGCGGCGGACGCTGGGCGACGTGCCCGAATATTATACGCTGCACTCGTTCCGGGTCCTCGACGAGCGCCGCTGGAGCGCCCGCGGCGAGCTGGTGACCCTGTCCGAAGCGACCGTGAAGGTCGATGTCGGCAAGGAGCACCACATGGCCGTGGCAGAGGGCAACGGGCCGGTGAACGCGCTCGACAACGCGCTCGGCAAGGTCCTGCTGGCCAGTTATCCGGAACTGAGCGATATGCGGCTGGTCGACTACAAGGTGCGTATTCTCACGCCGAGCGACGGCACCGGCGCGATCACGCGCGTGATGATCGAAAGCGCCGACGGCCGCGACCGGCGCTGGTCCTGTATCGGGCTGTCCACCAACATTATCGATGCGTCGTATAACGCGTTGCAGGATTCGATTTCCTACAAGCTGTTCCGCGACGGTGCGACGGCAGCCTGACGGCGCATCCCATGTCAGCTCCTCCTGCCATCATCCTTGTCGGGCCGACGCTCGGCCAGAACATCGGCGCCGCCGCGCGCGCCATGATGAATTTCGGGCTGAGCGACATGCGCCTCGTCGCCCCGAAGGGCGCCTGGCCGAACCAGCAGGCCATCAACACCGCGTCCGGCGCCGAACGTATTCTCGAACAGGCGCAGATATTCGATAGCACCGCGGAAGCGGTCGCGGACCTGCAGCGGCTCTACGCGACGACAGCCCGCGTGCGCGACATGGAAAAGCCGGTCCTGGCGCCGCGGTCGCTGGCGGCCACCGTGCGGGGCAATGCGGTGGCGGGGGAAAAATCCGGCATCCTGTTCGGGCGCGAGGCCAAGGGGCTCGACAACGAGGACGTCGCGCTGTCGGATGCGATCGTGATGGTCCCCGTCAGCCCGGAACACACGTCGATCAATCTCGGCCAGGCCGTGCTGCTGATCGGCTACGAATGGTTCCAGGCGGGCGATCCCGAAACGCTGAGCGTGGTCACCCGCAAAAGCGGTCAGCCGGCGTCCCGCGAGGAACTTCTCGCGTTCTTCGAACATCTCGAATCCGAGCTCGACGAGTGCGGGTTTCTCTACCCGCCCGAAAAGCGCCCGCGCATGGTGCGGAACATCCGCAATATGTTCACCCGCACCGGGCTCAGCGACCAGGAAGTGAAGACCCTGCGGGGGATCGTCGCCGGCCTGTCCATGCGGCGGGACCGTAACCGCCGCTGAAAACCGGCTGAAAACGCCGGAAAACCGCGATTTCGATGCGGTGCAGCAAAAGTTTGACAAGCCGCCGCCGATCCATATACTCCGCCGCCATTCCCGGGAATGTGGATGTCGCAGAATATGCGCGCCATCCCGCCACCGGCAAGGTCCGGAACTGGACTACCGGGACAATTATGAAGGAGAAAGCCGCATGTCGAAACGTGTGCGCTCGAAGTACAAGATTAACCGACGCCTGGGCTGCAATCTCTGGGGTCGCCCGAAGAGCCCCTGGAACACCCGCGAATACGGTCCCGGACAGCACGGCCAGCGCCGCCGCAAGCCGACCGATTTCGGCATCCAGCTGATGGCGAAGCAGAAGCTCAAGGGCTATTACGGCAACATCACCGAAAAACAGTTCCGCCGCACCTATCAGGAAGCGGTCAAGCGCCGCGGCGATACGGTCGAAGCGCTGATCGGCCTGCTGGAGCAGCGCCTCGATGCCGTCGTGTACCGCATGAAATTCGTGCCGACGGTGTTTTCGTCGCGCCAGTTCATCAATCACGGCCATATCAAGGTCAACGGCGTGCGCGTGACCATCCCGTCCTATCGCGTCCAGGAAGGCGATGTCATCGAAGTCCGCGAAAAGTCGCGCAATATTCCGATCGTTCTCGAAGCCGGTCAGCTGACCGAGCGCGACGTCCCGGAATACATGGAAGTCGATTACGGCAAGATGCAGGGCAAGTTCATCCGCGTCCCGCAGTTCGCCGAAGTACCCTATCCGGTCCAGATGGAACCGAACCTCGTCATCGAATTTTATTCGCGCTGACGCGAAGGGACATTCCCGAATACAAAAGGCCCGCGGATTTTCCGCGGGCCTTTTTTCATGCGCCGGCTGCCGGTCGTTGCCCGGCCGCTATTTGCGCCGCCCGAGGAAATCGACCCGGACCCGCTCAAGGACGAATCCGATCGGGCAGGTGGCGTCGCCGTTCTGGCGCCAGACGATTTCGGTGGTCTTGCGGTCTTCGAACAGGGGAATTTTTTCGTCGCGGCATTCGCATTCCACGGTCTGGCAGGCCAGGTGAAGCTGGGGGACGGCATCCGGGCGGCTGGAGCCGCAGGCGGCGAGCACCGTCCCGGCAACCAGAATGACGAGCGGCCGGGCGAGGTATTGCTGTATCGGGAGATGCATCGTGGAGTTCTGTGCCATCGCTGAAGTGTAATCGGTCGCCGCAATATGCCTGAAATCCGCGATGTCCGCTACGGCAAGTCGCGGGCATTGCCGGCGCGCGCCGGCGGGCGGCAGCCGCCGGTCAGTCCGTTCGTGCGATCAGCCGGGCGAATCTCGCCGCCAGCTTGCGCCGTCCGCGGTCGGGCTCCGCGTACCAGTTTACGTAATCGGTATCGCCGTCGCGCCAGTGCGAGCCGGTCAGTTGGCGGTGCAGGGGCTTGTTCGCGGGCAGGGTGTTGTAGTCGGCGCCGGGCGGGCCCGACCTGCCGGGCAGGAGGCGCTTTTCGCCGAGGAACCCCTTGAAGGTATAGAACGCGTCGGCTGGCGGCAGGAATTTCAGCGTATAGGGCACTTCGGTCGCCGGGTCGGTAATGTCGTCGGCGACCCGGAAGGGCGCAGAGCCGCCGGTAACCAGGTATTCGACGGTCCCGGGCGACAGGAAGCTTGCGGCCCGCCGCACCGTGCGCCCGGCGGTATGGGGGTAAAGCTCGTTCGACCGGATGGCGACGTCCACCCCGATACGCCCGTCCGCCGGCCACGGCATATCGGCGCCGAAAACATGGGTCCGGCGATAGTTGTGGTGCTGGAACAGGACGGCGACCGGGCGCGCGTTTTCGTCCAGCGCCAGCGTGACGGCGGTGTAGTGATCGAGCTGGTGCCAGTCGGTCAGCCCGCCCGCGGCGCCGAGAACGGCGCCCTTCCACCAGGAAATGCCGGCGGCGATCCCCGATGTGCGGAACACCGCCGTCCAGGTGAGAAAGGTAAAGGCGCGTGTCCGGCCCGCGAGGTCGAAGGTTTCCCGGTCCACCCGGCCGTACATGACCGGCGCGGTCTTCCCCCCGGCGGGGACGTGCTCGAACACGACATAGGGATCGTCCCGGTGCCGGTTGAGGATTTCGGGGGTCACCTCGTTCGCCAGCCGGGCGCCGTTCCGGTCGGTCAGCGTGCCCGCCGCGATATAGTCTTCGTAAAACCGGATCGGCGGTTCGGCCCCGCGGGCGATATACAGATGCGGCCGGTATCGCTGCAACAGCGCCCTGTCGACCGCGCCCGGCAGGGACGGAGAGGGCGGGTTGGCGGCGAAATAGGCGTCGAAACCTGGGTGCTGGGAAAAATTGGTGTCGTTCGCCTGCCCGCAGGCCGACAGGGCGGCCAGCAAAAATGCCGCGGCCAGGACGGCCGCGGCATTCCGGGACGCTTTCACGTCCGTATGCTCCGGATCGCGCGGAAACTACTGGGGATTGGCGAGCTGGACTTCGATGCCATTGGTATTGAAGTATTCGCTCAGCTCGCCGGTCTCGTACATTTCGCGCAGGATGTCGCAACCGCCGACGAATTCGCCTTTGACGTAAAGCTGCGGAATGGTCGGCCAGTTGGAAAACGCCTTGATGCCCTCGCGGACTTCCGGGTCTTCCAGGACGTTGATGCCCTTGAACGGAATGCCGAGATTGCTCAGCACCTGCACGCAGGTCGCCGAAAAGCCGCATTGCGGAAACACGGGCGTGCCCTTCATGAACAGGACGACCGGGGTTTCGGCGACTTCCTGCTTGATACGGTCGAAAACGGGATGCTCGCTCATGGCGAAATTCCTTTGAGTTGTGAACGGGGTCAGTTGTCCTTGGGGGCGCTGGTCTGGAGCGCCAATGCATGAAGCTCGCCGCCCATCCGGCCTTCCAGGGCCTGATAGACCATCTGGTGCTGCTGGACGCGGGTCTTGCCGGCAAAGGCGGTCGACACGACAAGGGCCGCGTAATGGTCGCCGTCGCCGGCCAGGTCCTGAATCGTGACCTGTGCGTCGGGTATGCTTTCCTTGATCAGGCTTTCAATCGCGCCGGCGTCCATTGGCATGGCAGTGCTTTCCCCAAATACGTCAGTTACGTCTTGTTCTTTTAGGTCTTGTTCTTCTACGTCTTTTGTTCTGCGACCCGGAACCGGGCGCCCGTCAGCTCGTCGCCATGTAACCGGGCAACCAGCCTTCATGCGCGTTCCGCAGGTCTGAAAGGGATATAGAGTTGCCGGCACCCACGGTCAACACCGTGCCGCCGGTTCGCCCGATCGCGATCGCCGGCACGCCGGCCGCCTGTGCGGCGGCGAGCAGGCCGTCGGCATTCGTTGTGGTGACGACATACCGTGCCTGGTCTTCGCCGAACAGCCAGGCGAGGGCCGGAAGGGCGTTGTCGGGAAGGGTGATATTGGCGCCGATCCCGCCGGCGAGCGCCATTTCGGCGACGGCGACCAGAACGCCGCCATCCGATACGTCGTGACAGGCCGTGGCGTCCCCGTCGGTAACCAGGCCTCGGACGAAATCGCCGTTCCGGCGTTCCGCGGCGAGATCGACCGGCGGCGGTGCGCCGGCATTTCTGGTGGTGTCATCGCCCGCCATCAGGCGCAGGAAGATCGACCGGCCGAGATGGCCCTGCGTGTCGCCGATAAGCACGATGTCTTCGTCCTTGGCCGTAAACGCAGCGCCCGGCATCGGGCCGCGGATATCGTCGATCAGGCCGACGCCGCCGATGGCCGGGGTCGGCAGGATGCCGGTGCCGTTGGTCTCGTTGTAGAGCGACACGTTGCCGGATACGACGGGGAAGTCGAGCGCGAGACAGGCTTCGGCCATCCCCTCGATGCAGCCGGCGAACTGACCCATGATTTCCGGCCGTTCGGGATTGCCGAAATTCATGTTGTCGGTGATGGCAAGCGGGCGGGCGCCGGTCGCGGTCAGGTTGCGCCAGGCTTCGGCGACGGCCTGGCGGCCGCCCTGCACCGGGTCGGCAAAGCAGTATCGCGGCGTGCAGTCGGTGGTGATGGCGAGCGCCCGGTCGGTGCCGTGGATGCGCACGATCGCGGCATCGCCGCCGGGCCGGCGGATGGTGTCGCCCATGACCATATGGTCGTACTGTTCCCATACCCAGCGGCGCGAACACAGGTCGGGCGAACCGACCAGCGCCTTCAGCGCGTCGGCCGGCGAAATATCCACGCCGGCAAGGGCGTCTTCCGCCGCCAGCATCGGCGATGGCGGGGTCGGCACCCAGGGGCGTTCGTATTCCGGCGCCTCGGCCACCAGCGGCGGCACCGGGATGTCGCAGACCACCTCGCCGCCGGATTTCAGCACCAGCCGGTTGGTGTCGGTCACCTTGCCGATGATCGCGAAGTCCAGCTCCCACTTCTCGAAGATCGCCCGCGCCATGTCCTCGCGGCCGGGCTTGACCACCATGAGCATGCGTTCCTGGCTTTCGGACAGCATGATCTCGTAGGGCGTCATGGCTTCTTCGCGCACCGGCACGAGGTCGAGATCGAATTCGATGCCGACGCCGCCCTTGTCCGACATTTCCACCGAAGACGACGTCAGCCCGGCGGCGCCCATGTCCTGGATGGCGATAATCGCGTCGGTCGCCATCAGTTCGAGACAGGCTTCCAGCAGCAGTTTTTCGGTGAACGGATCGCCGACCTGGACCGTGGGGCGTTTCTCGTCCGAATCGTCGTCGAATTCCGCCGATGCCATGGTGGCGCCGTGAATGCCGTCGCGGCCCGTCTTGGAGCCGACATAGACCACCGAATTGCCGATCCCCGCGGCTGCCGAATAGAAGATCCTGTCGGTATCGGCGATGCCGACGGTCATCGCATTGACCAGGATATTGCCGTTATAGCTGGGGTCGAAATTGACCTCGCCGCCGACCGTCGGAATGCCCATGCAGTTGCCGTACCCGCCGATCCCGGCCACGACACCGCCCACCAGGTGGCGGGTTTTCGGGTGTTCCGGCTGGCCGAAGCGCAGCGCGTTCATGTTGGCGACGGGGCGTGCGCCCATCGTGAAGACGTCGCGCAGGATGCCGCCGACACCGGTCGCCGCTCCCTGATAGGGCTCGATGAAGGACGGGTGGTTGTGGCTTTCCATCTTAAAGATGCAGGCCTTGCCGCCGCCGATATCGATCACGCCGGCATTCTCGCCCGGGCCGCAGATAACCCAGGGGGCCTCGGTCGGCAGCTTCTTGAGCCAGAATTTCGACGATTTGTAGGAGCAGTGCTCGGACCACATGACCGAGAAAATGCCGAGCTCCGTGATTTTGGGCGCGCGCCCCATGATCCGCAGGACGCGTTCGTATTCTTCCGGCGTCAGCCCGTGTTCGGCGACGACTTCTGCCGTGATGTCGTCCGCGGATCCGCTCATGCCGCGGCCGCCAGCGCTTCGACCAGCCCGTCGAACATGGGCCGACCGTCGGTACCGCCGAGCAGCGCGTCCGCAAGGCGTTCCGGGTGCGGCATCATGCCGAGCACGTTGCGTTTTTCGTTCAGGATACCGGCGATATTGCGGGCGGCCCCGTTGGGGTTCGCCGCCGCGATCACTTCGCCCGACGGCGTGCAGTAGCGGAACGCGACGCGGTTTTCGCCGTCGAGCCGGTTGAGCGTCTCGTCGTCGGCGAAATAATTGCCCTCGTTATGGGCGACGGGAATGCGGATGATCTGGCCGTCGACATAGTCGGCGGTGAAAACCGTATCCGCCGCCTCGACCCGCAGATCGACATCGCGGCAGATGAATTTCAGCCCGGCATTGCGCAT
>TARA_R110000868_G_scaffold344396_2_pt1 | contig 16137 bp, 10 predicted proteins | sample TARA_R110000868 | Tara Oceans TARA_R110000868 (sample SAMEA4397489) | marine metagenome | biome: Polar Biome; feature: [SRF] surface water layer (ENVO:00010504); material: water (ENVO:00002006), including particulate matter (ENVO:01000060) such as... | depth 5 m | reverse complement strand
AATCTCACCGCAATTTGAAGGCAGCATCTCGGCAATCTCTTGCATCCGATCAATGAAATGTTCGCGATTGGTTTTAGGATCTGAAAAGCATGCTTCTCCACAACTTAGGCCACTGCTATAATTAGGACTTGTATAGAGCAAAAATGTATGAAAATTTGTATCGTTATCAGGTTCAATTGTAAATTCACCTGGTCTCGGTATGCCACTTGGTAAGTCGAGAAGTATATGTGTAGGCCTTTGTCCTGTTGGCCCTAACTTATTAAAAACGATATCTTGAACAAAGCGCATCGTTTTATGTCTTGGATTAGAAACAATCGCGTTTGGGGAGGCTATCTGAAAATTACCCCAAAGATTTCCAGTAAGTTGATCGTTACTGATATCTAAAGGACGATCAAAGGGATAATGAATTTGATAGTCAGAAAATAAACGAATAAAGGTCTCATTGGCATGAAGATTACCTTGCGAATGCGAAACTATTATCACCTTGTCTTTGTTGTTTTTAAAGGGTGCTAATTTTGTAACCATTTCTTGAGCGTCTTCTTCTTTGAGAACGATGCTCTCTTTTAGTAACTTAGCAATAGCCTCTTTCGTATAAGAACCTGAAGGTGAAAGAGGATTAAAGTCACTACTATAGTAGTTTTTAATAATTTCCTCCCACGCATTAATCCCTGAGATTCCATTAGCTTCGTGATAGTTTTGAAGTTTTTGCTGCGCAACCTCAAGATAATCAAGCAGCCGGTAGTGCGCCAATTCCTCAGTGATATTATTTGGATCGCCTCCTGCTTCAATTAAATGCGAGCGGTTGTGGGAAAAATTGAACGTTGGTTCATTGATCCAAGTAATTCTTTTCCAACTTTCAGAAGTCGAGAATAACTTTCTGATTTCATCTTTCGAAGCAATGACATCTTGTCTTGAATTAAACATTCCGTTCAAATAATGAATATGAACGGGATTTTTACTACACTTTAAATATTGAGCATAGGACTCACTTGGTTTCAATGTCCAAGCAAGACTTATAATCACTAATGCCAAAAAAGTTTTCATAATAGCCTCGGGAGTTTCTAACCTCGAATTCTTTTAGAAACATTAATATTTTCTGTTCATTCAATTCTGTCCCTAAGTCTTTAAATACTCTAAATCGCTCAATTACATTTTGCTTATCTTTAATTTTAAAACTACAAAAACACTTACTCATCAGCATAATTTCTTTACTAGTTGCAAAGCCTCCGTTAAAAGGAGATGCCGCGTTTGCAGTTTTCAGATAAAAGTTTTTTCGCTCTATCGAATTTTCAATAAAGCTTAAAAGCTGCCTTTTTAGTTTGTGTAAACGCTCAAAGTCTTCCGAGAAAATCAGCTCCCCACAAGCAATCGTTAACTGATCCCCTCTTAGCACTATCAGACCTTTGTCTTTTTTAACTAGTTTCGACTTGATCGTATCAGTGTTGAATCTTACATACATTCGCCAAAGATTGCGCTCATTCTCATCCTTACCGTTGCGATTAATCCAAATTTCTAAGTCGTCTCGAAGTCCATCTTTGTCCGCATCAATTCCCTCTAGCGTTTTCACATCTTCTTCAAGGTCAGGGTAAGGCGGCTCTGGATTACCGTCATAAACTCCAGGAGTATAAGTTGCTTTGGGATAGTAAAATTCAAGAAAATGTTTCGATCTCAAAGCATCAGTCTTAAGTTCAGGCTCTTGTTTTTTTTCAACACAACCTATAACGATTATTGGTAATACTAAAATGGTAATTAGTTTGAACATTTTTGGGCATACTCCTGACGATCAAGTGAAACGCTTACCACTTCACCTGAAAAATCATCCATTGATTTTAACGAATTAAAAAATCTCTCCTTCGTATTATAGACCTTTGCCTTAAGGCGACCAAAGTCTTTTATTGCCTGATCAGAAAAGTCTGTTTGATATAGATAGCAATCAAAGTGATCGAGACTGGTCCTCATTAAAGCAACGCTTTGAGCTCTGTCTATCGGTCCAGTCGCTATATTTTGAAAAGAGCTTGCGGCCTTTTTAAGAGTCGACTCCTTTTGAACATCGCCAACTGTAATACTTGCAATTTCTCTTTGAACATCATCCCTTATGCCGTCATTATCGCTATCGACCCCTTCTAGAGTTAGCCTGCCTACTTCACCGGGATCTGGAACCGTAACAGCGTAGATAAAGACCTCTTTTTCTGACGTACTTGTTCGATTTAGTTCATCAAACACTGTTAGTTTCACTCTTTGTTCACCAATTGATTGAAAGTTTTTAGTATAAGTCAGATCGCTCCCCTCATAAGTTGTTCCATCTTCAAACTCCCACAAAACCTTTAAAACTTTTCTGCCTCCCAATAAAGAATTCTCAGCATCAAAGGTTGCAACAAGTCCCATTTCCATTTGATACTCAAAGTTCGCTAAAGGCAGAGCATTTGGGTCTTCCACGTAAACAGGTAAATACAAACTCGCTGTTGCTCCAAAGATGTCGGTTACTTCAAGCCCTATGATTATATTTCCGAAGCTAGCGACAGGTATAGAAGCTTGAATCCCTTCATGGGCACTTCCTCCTACAGTCCATTTATAGCTCGCGATTCCATCCTCATCGCTTGACCCAGCAGCACTGCAAAGAATTGTATTTGGCGTTAGTTGGTCAAGGTAGCACTCGCCTATTATGCTTGGAGCGGTGTTTACTCTAAAGCTTTTCGTAGTCATCGATTTCTTGCCCAAATCATCTGTTACTTCTAGTTTTACTGTGAAGTTCTGCAAAATATTTTCTGGAGTAAAGCTAACTGACTCCCCTTGTCTCACTTCTGCGTTTGGTAAAGTCCATTCATAACTGATGATTTGACCATCACTATCGCTGGAGCTATTTCCTGACAGAACTAATGTTTGTCCGGCGCTCAATAACTCAACATTTGAATCGATAACAGCAACGGGCGGAAAGTTATTATCAATTTCAAAACTTTTCGAAAAAGATGCTGTCGCTCCAAAACTATCAGTAACTTTTAGAGATATCGTAAACTCGCCAGCACCAAAGTTTGGAATACTCCAAACTCCACCATTTTGATCCTGTACCTCAGTAAATCCATTGAGTGAAAACTCATAGTTTACGATATGATCATTTTGATCAGACACAAACGAGCGGGCATCAAAGGTAATAGTCTGTGGATTAATCGTTTCGATACCTATAATTGCGATATCAGAAATAACTGGCACGAAGTTATCCCGAACTTCAATTTGTCTCGTTTGCTTTTCTGACCACAGTCCTTTATTGTCCTGCACTCGAGCAGATACAGTATAACTACCGGCATTTTGATAGATATGATCTAGCTGATGTGTATTTTGTAATGACTTTGAGCCATCTCCCCAGTCAACTTCGAATAATGAAACGCTCCCATCACTATCACTGTAGGAATAAAGTTCAGCTTGAACAGGAAGAGGAGTCACACCGTTTGGATCATAATGTAAATTAAGACCACTTAAAATTGGCGCTTGATTCGCTTTAATTACAACGGGAATTGTGTAGCTATCGAATAACCCATAAGAGTCAAAAGCCGTGATAACAGCATTAAACGTTCCGGCAAATAAAAAGTCGTGCTCGACATAACCATCAGCTGTTTCTAATAGAGGCGAGCCATCCCCAAAATCATAAGTATACTTGGCGATTCCTTGATCATCCGTTGTTCCCTCATGTGGAGCAAAACCAAGACGCACAGGCGCTGGCTCATTCAAATTGCCATAAATTGGCACATGGGCAATGATTGGAGCTTGATTAATATTAACTGAAAGCGACTTTGATACATACGAAGACCACTTTCCTAGATTATCCTTCACTCTAACCTGTATATTGTAATTGCCCCCGACTTGATAAAGATGCTCGCGGTAACCCTCTGCCGCTGTTTCAACGCTGCCATCACCCCAAGTGTACTCATACTCAACTGGAAATCCATCAACGTCGCTAAAGTACGGCCATGCCTCTACACCTACAGTCGCAGGCGCAACTTCCCCTGAATAATAAATTTTAAAATCACTAAGTATCGGCGCCTGATTCTCCTTAACAACAATTTGCTTTTCAAATCTCGTCGATAAACCTGTAATATCCACCGCCGTTACAGCAACGAGATAGCTACCTGGTTGTGCGTAATCATGCTCTAGAAATCCGTCTGTGCTTGTGACGTTTGGAGAATTGTCTCCAAACTCATAAATAAAGTGAGAAAGATTGCCATCAAGATCTCTGGTATGTTCGCCTGGGGCAAGACCCAGCTTAACTGGCGCTGGAGCTTCTAGTCCATAAACTTTGACATCATCGATCTCTGGCGCAAACTTGTTATGTCTCATGAAGGAATCGACAGTTGCGGTGAGTCCATTTTCACCTGTTACTGTGAGTCTAATATTTTTATCTTCTGGCTCAAGGTAACTATGGGCAATCGTTTTGAAGTTATCCCCTTGTCCCTTGATGATAATTTGATCCCCTAGCGACCAGCGATAAATAGTTTTATCACTTGCTGTGCCCGCGCTAAAGTTTACCGATAGCTGGATTGTATCGCCGAGATTAAACCATTCATTTTGTTTTATGATATCGATGTTTGGTGCTTGCTCACTACCACTAACGATGAGGCGTCTTGTGTATGAATCATAAGCGCCATCAAGGCGTCTAATCTTAAGTTCAACATCATAAGTTCCGGGCGCTGAGTACTGATGAACAACATAGGGCTCATAGGTTAGGTAAGTATTATCCCCAAACGACCAGCGCGCTGATTCCATTGAATAGTCTGTTTCTAAAAAATAGCCGTGAGCACTAAAAGCGAATTCGTTTGGATTACCAGTCGGCGTCACTTCAAAGTCAATATCATTAACTTCAGGTCCATCAACACTGACGAGCAAAAATTCACTATGACTTAGGCCTAAAGAATTGGTCACGGTCAGGTTTACAAAGTAGGAGCCAGGTTGGTTAAAGCTATGACTAGCGTTTGCACTCATTGCCTGATTAAATTCACCACTTCTATAGTCACCAAAATCCCAGTGATAGCTAAGTGGAATATCACTGCCACTTGGATCAAATGAGCGGACAGCAGAAAAATCTACATTCAGTGGCCCCTCTCCAAAGCGCGCCGAGCTATCGGCAATCGCGACAGGCGCCACGCCGTTAAACTCAGGTACATCGCCGACGTAAATGGGAATATATGTGATCCTTCGACCTCTTAAGTCATCTCTTGTTTCAAGATAGACGTAATGAATTCCTTCGGAGTGAAAAGTGTGGGTCACTTCTTGATACTGAGATCCAAAGTACTGCTCGCCTGTATCAGCAAAGAACCAATTATAGGTAATTGTCTCACCAGGGCCGTCATAAGCTTCACCAGAGAAAGTAACGGTCATTGGCGAGGCACCTTTAAAACTTGAGACGCGGTACTTTGGCACGGGAACACTTGGATTATTAAGATCAACCGTGAGGGCAGCGGTTTTTGAAAAGCCGTCCACAGTTATCACATCAACTTCAACGTCGTAGACGCCCATACTTGGATAATTAAACGAAACAAAACCACTAGGCGATTCATTAAAGGGCATAACCAGCTCGGTGCCCTCGCCAAAGCGCCATCTGTATTCTTTAATTTGAGTTGTTTGATTAATAATGGGGTAAATACTTGGAGAAAACCAAACTTCTGGCGGCGTGCCGCCTCTATGAATAATATGCCAGATACCAAAATCGGCTATGGGATTTGGCTCTTTAAGTTCAAGCGCGACAATATTACTTTTGATCTCGCCACTTGGAGTCGAAAGCGTGACGCTGGTGTTAAAGCTTCCTGCGACTTCATAGCTTGCTGTTATCGACTTATCGCTTGAAGTTAAGCTTCTACCATCCCCTAAATCGATTGTGGCAGCCGTAAAGACACCAAAACTTTTTGACCAATCAAAGCTGACTTGCGCAGGTACAATGTCTGAGTCAGACGATACTTCTAGTATCGCCACGGCAGAGGCCTCACCCACTGCGCTTCCCAAGACTTGAGCACTAGAGCAAACCTCACCCTCATTTTTAAGCTTTGCTGTTTCAAGGATGATGACATCAGCGCATAGCTTAGATTTCTTTTTAAACTTGAGTTCCTTACTACCAGCTAATAAAAGACGCTTAGCGATTAAACTCGTATCTTTTTTGAACTCGATTTTCTTTGCCGAAATGCTCAAGTCTTTCGTTGTGCTGAAGCTGAAATCTTTATGAAACTTAATCTTACAAGTTGAAGTAACGCTTATACTGGATTCGTCTTCGACGTAGGTTAGCGCACGGGAAGTCTTGAGCTTGTCCCAACTTTTAAATTCTGTTTTCTCACAGCGATCATCGTCGTCATCGTCATCGTCGTCGTCGTCGTCATCGTCGTCGTCGTCGTCGTCGTCGTCGTCGTCGTCATCATGCTTGTCATTATGGCGGTGCTCTTTCTTGTCTTTATGATATGACTTGTGCGAATCTTTTGAATTTTTAGCAAGTGCAGAGCCAAGAAAAATAAAAAGAAGACATAACATCGCAATAAACTGTTTCATCCAGAACTCCCAACAAACGTGCAACACAATTTAGCGTGCTTCAAAGTATCGGGTGTTCATCAATCTAAACCTAGTAAGTTTATTTTAACTTTGGTCACAAATGTGAAGAAATCTATAAAATCTAAAGACTTAGAAATTAAAAAATATTTAGAAATTAGTTTTATTTTACTGGCGAATCTTCGAAGCTGACCAGTGGTCTAGGCAGCTTTCTTTGAGCTTGAAGAAACGTATTGATGAACAAATTTAATAATCACATCTTTTTGAGCTTCATTTAACCCTTCAAATTGAAGGCCTAGGCCTCTTGGTCTTTTGTCAGAGATGTTTTTGATGACTGCGCGAACGTTGAGCTCTTCGCTTAATGTGCCAGCTTTAATTTTGACGAGCACCTTGCCATCTTTTTCCATGCGTAGTTTGTCGAGTTTTGAAAGCTCAATGAAACAACCGCCGACAGAAAGCGACGAGCAATAGCCTTTGTACGAGTTGGCGCCAATTTCGATTTGTGCTAGGTCATAAAACGGCGCTCTAAAGTCACCGCGCTTAATGAAGAAGCGTTGAACTTTTTTGCCATCTCTCATTTCTTCTTTGCAAAGGACGTCATTTTTAAATTCAAAATGCGACTGAAGCTCTTGCCAATTGCCGCCAGTCTTCTTACTGGTGGTTGCCTTGGTGATTTTGCCATACTTCATAAAAGAGCGCATATCGGCGTAGGTATAGGGACCTTTTTCTTCCGATTCGTACTTGATCCACCAAACGGCAGAGTTATCAACTTCAAACGAGTCACCAATAAGGCGATTGAGTTCTTGTTCTTCTTTAGCGTCATGAATTTTCTTGAAGCGCTCGAGGTCTTGAATGGCAATTTTATCGCGCTCACTTTTGCGCTTTAAAAGAACCAAGCCTTCATTAAGTTTCACCACGTTTTGTTTGAGCATGGCACTTTGCTTGCGCTCTTTATCAACTTTGGCGGCCACTTCGCTCAAGCGAGTTTTCATGGCCTGATTATTTTGCGCAAGCTTCTTAAACTCTCCGACAATTTTCTCATTCTCTTTGAGATACTCTTCTAGCTTTTCTTCTTTTTCTGTGACGGCCTGATTGAGTTGTTCATTGCCCTCTTCAAGCTCTTGAATACGGTTTTTATAGGAGACATTATCTAGCTTAAGCGATTGGACCTCGTCTTCTCGCTCCATCGCCTCAGACTTTAGAAACTCAAGCTCTTTGTGAAGCTGTTCGATCTCTTCTTTTGATTTTGAATCGTGTGTCGCGCGGTAGAGCTGAAGTTGTAATTCTTCATTTTGCGTTTGCAATTGCTCAACTAGATTTTTTTGAAACTCAAGTTCTTCACTTGAAACAGTAAAATCATTCGAGACCGGCTCAGCTGAAAACACAGGATCATCAAAACCTGTTTCAAAAGCCTGTGAATGTTGAATGAGTACTGCGGGGGGAACGAAGTCAGGCTTAACAAAAGTTTTGGCCTCAGGCGCGTTTGGATTGGGTTCAAAACCTAAATGAGAAATAACCTCATCTTTAATTTGTTCGATTTCTAGAAGTCTGGTCCACTCGTGGGAAGTGACATCGAAAACATAGTCGTAAACATTGATTACACCACTGCCAAGAAGCTGAATCAGCTCCTGCCCATCATGGGGCTTTAGGATTTTTCCTGGCCATCTGGCGATCCATTTCACGAACAGTTTCCTCCACTAGAGGGTGTATCTATTCGTTTTTCGGAAGAAAACTCAATAAAGTTTAGAACCTACTTGAGACCCAGGCTCAACTTTGCCTGAGTTTCGTCTAAGACCTTGATTTCTTTAACCGCGCGCGGAGATGAACCAGGCGTTAGGCTCAATTGATGAAGTCTTCCATGGCGGGCCACAAGAGTTTCATAATGAGTACCCGAGTTTAGCCATTCACTATTTTTTTCCCACTGGCCCTTGAGCACGCGAAGACCGCCCATACTGATTAGCTCGTCGCCAACATTAAGTCCCTCTTTCATGGCCGGCCCATCGAGATAAACTTTATCCACGATCACTCGTCCACCATCATAGCGCACGTCCATACCAGTCCAAGGCTTTGGGCTTTGTTCGTAAACAATCTCTAACCCACATAGTTTGGCGGCTTCATCTAAAGGCAGTTCATCTGTCGTGGAAACAAGATGTGAAAAGTTTTGCGCAATTTTTTTGCCAGCAACTGTTTCTAAAATTTTGAAAACCTCTTCATCTTCCAGACCTGTCTGAGGTCTCGCCTTGTAATCACTCCACAGGGCCTTGATGAAATCATCAACTGACTTTCCTTCCTTCGCCATCCATGCATTGAGTACGAAAAAGACCAGTCCACCTTTGAGATAATAGCTGACGGTTGAATTCACTGAGTTCTCATCGGGGCGATACAATTTTATCCATGTATTAAAAGAACTCTCCTCGAGCGAATGAAATTTCCGCCCAGGTGTCGCAAGCATTCGGTTGATATTATTTTTTTGCTGCTCAAGGTATTCACTAAGGGTTGAAAGACCACTTCTTGCCACTAAAAGCTCATCCATAAAGACAGTCATGCCCTCGGACAGCCACAAAAGATTCGTATAGTTTTCTTTGGAGTAATCAAACGGTCCAAGCGCCTTGGGTCTAATACGCTTCACATTCCAGACATGGAAGTATTCGTGGGCCACCAACGACAGCCAATCGAGATACCCTTTTCGCTCCACCATCTTAAAAGGATCGTAGGCCAATACGGTTGAATCGGCATGCTCTAGCCCACCGTAGAGTCCCGGCGCAAAGTGAGCCATGAACATATACTTTTCATAGGGAGTTTCCCCTGTTACCGCGGCCACGGTTTCGACAATCTTTTTGATATCTTCTTTTAGATTCCACTTCATGGGCGGCAGTGCCCCCCAGTAAATCCACCAATGCTCTTTCTTATCAAACATAAAGCCATCAGTTTCTTGGCAGCCAATTTCAATTGGACTATCTAGTAGTTCATCAAAATCTTTAGCACTGTAGATGAACTTTTCTCGCTGTTTAGAAATATCTTTAAGCGTGGTTGAGACATGACTCCAAAGCGGTGGAAAATCCAGATGAACTTCAAGATCTTTCATCTCCACATCGCAAACACCTAGGAAAACGGCCGGGCCATGCAAGAAGGCGTGAGTGGTGTCGACGTGAGCAGTTCTCACCGTCAGCTCATTGCAGTAAATCTCATAGTCGATCACGAATTTTTTACAATCAGATTTAAACTCAGGGTGATCGAAATCTACGAAGTAATGATTCTTGTCGGTTTGCTTCACAAACAATCTTGCGCCCTTATCACTACTGGCGCGCAGGCCCCTAATATGACGTGAATACTCTCTCACAAGATATGAGCCCGGAGACCAGGCAGGCATGAAAAATGTCATGTTCTTAGCGTTAGTGACACGTTCAAGCTCTAGGCTAACTTTTACATAATGCGTATGAGGTTCAGGGATAGAAATCTTGTAAATTATGGTCATTTCCGTTCTTTCCTTTGCGCTATTTCTTGGCATCTGCTATAGAGTTCTATCTGATATATAGATATTTGCCAAAGGACTACCATTCTATCATGAGTACATCTAAGGTCGACAGAGATAGAATCGAAAAACCACAACTTGATGTGCAAGCTCAGGCATTATCGCAACTGCAAATGATGTGGAAATTCGACCCAACAATCTCAGACAAAGTTTTTCGTTTCAGTATCGACGGCAAGGGCTGCGATGGCTTTGACTATGCGTGTGGTTTTGATGCGCCTCACGACGAAGACTTCCTGATTGAAGTAGAGGGCACAGACGGACACTTTTTTGCCTTTGATCCTTTTGCAGCTCGCTACATGCCGTTTGTTCATTTAGATTTCAAACAAGACTTCGAGGCCGAGACCGAAGGCTTTGTCGTCACCAATATGGCCCAAGCTGACTTTAAGGGTAAGTTTTGGCGCAAAGATCCGACCAAAGAATTGCCCCTAAAAGAATAGGACCGAAATGGAATATCGTTATCTCAAAGCCTTTATTCTAACTGCTAGCCACTCAAGCTTTTCTAAAGCGGCAGAGTCCCTAAATATTGCCCAGTCGGCCGTCTCTAGGCAGATCAAATTACTCGAAGAATCTCTGGGCGAAGAATTGATCGTGAGATCATCGAAAAAAGTATTGCTTACCAATAAAGGCAAAGAACTTTTCTTGGCCGGTCAAAGCTTTGATAAAGTCGCGCTTGAAATTTTTAAACGTGAAGATGATCGTCCTATCAATATTGGCATTCTTCACGGACTTCTTAAGAACTGGTTCGCGCCAATTCTGGTGAAGTACTACCGAAAGTCTAATCGAAACCTGAATATTAAAATCGCTGAGCAATATGAGCTTAAGCGCGGCATTGAAGACGGCAAGTTTGATATCGTTTTCTCGACTGAGAATATCCAGTCGGAGTTAATTAGCTCACTTAAGCTGTTTGATGAAAAATTCGTCTTGATCAGTAAAAGTGAAGTTAATCGCAAAAAGCTTTCTGAATACCGCTGGATCGTTTTTTCAAGCAACGATCACCTGTTCGAGATTTCAAAAAAACCAAGTGATCAAATTACGATGGTGGATGACATTTCAACCATCGTAAATATGGCCAGACAAAGCGTGGGAATCGCCGTCGTTCCGGATCACGTACTCAAGAAGAACGATACGCTCGTGGTTCAAGAAATTCCGGGTCTACCAAACGGCGAAGTCTTTATGACCACACTCAATTATAAAAGCATGCCGATGCATCTTAAAGAGTTTGCCGAGCTGGTGCAAAGAACCAACTAGGCAGCTACTGGTGCGCAAATTTCGTCTATTGTACTAATCAAAGAGTTTTTTCTTAGTGGTTTGCTTAAAAAAGTCGTTTTCCTCCAGCCATCAATCTTAATGTCTGCTTCTTTATCAACATCGGCTGAGATAAAGATAATCGGAACCTCAAATACGGCCAGGCTTTTCATAATTTGGGCGACAGTAGGGCCATCTAGGCTTTGTAAGTTCATATCTAGAATCACGACATCAGGACTTAACTCCATAAAGCTTTTTAATGCCGCTCGCTCATCTCTAAAGAGTTCTAAGTTAAGGTTTGAGCAGTTTCGTAGAATTTTGTTAATCATCGTCAATGTGATCGAGCAGTCATCAATCACCATAATTCGCTTATGACCAAAGTCATGACTAGAGTTGTTGGCATAAGAGTTTCTTAGAAGATCCATATCTTGCAATAGTTTTTCCATCAGGTTTTGCTTCATCTTGTGCTCCTTTGAACCTATATCCAGACTAATCCACTAGCTGCAGGCCATAAATAAACCAATGTAAAGTTTATTTGATAATTCTCTAGTATCTAGACCCACTCTCACGTTAAAATTAGTTTATGTCTCAACCTACAATACTACTTATTGACGATGACGTTGAAGTTCATCAACTGCTGAAGACGGCTATTAATCCGCTAGTGCGAATGGATACAGCGCTTAATTTGAAGCAGGCTTTGAATCAGTTACGCACCAACCACTATCATCTCGTTTTGGTCGATCTCAATATCAATGATGAGAATGGTCTAGAGTTTATTAAGCAGTACTGTACCTCGGGGCTCGTCCAACTCGATCACGTTATTATTCTCACCGGTACTGGAGCAGTTAATGATGAAGTTGAAAGCCACGGACTTGGAGTTCGAGACTATCTCAAGAAACCACTCAACTTAAAAGTAATTCGTGCCGTGCTAGATAAACATCTTGAGCAAGTTTTGAAGTTTCGCTCCAATATCGTTGTCTCTGGATCCCTCACACTAGATCTTTTTATGCATAAGTGTACCCATACCAATGCGGATGGAAGCAAGTTGGACTTAGATCTCACCGATAAAGAGTTTCTCATTCTCAAGATGCTGATTGATTCACCAGAACGCATTTTTAATCGTGAAACAATTTTTGAGAAGTTATGGGACGTCGACAGTGACTCGCTATCAAGAACAGTTGATGTCCATATCAGTTCACTTCGAAAGAAGCTTGGTCAACAAAGTGAGTGTATCCAAAACAAACGCGGTCAGGGCTATTTCTATAAACAGCTTGCTCTAAAGCCTGTATAGACCTTTCCACCTTCACAAAGAGTGAGCTCTTTCACTTTAGAAAAATCATATTTCTTAAGTGAGTATGTTTTGGTCATAGGCACGAGCTTACCGCCTTTGGCCTTAACCAGCGTTGGCCACTTAACCTCAATTTTTAGCGGTTGATGTGTACCAAAACCAAACGTGGTTCCCTCTGAGTTTTGTGATGGAAGATTTCCAAAGCTCTCGTGCACAAAGCGCAACTGCTTGCCTCCATCGGTATGCAAGCTAATGCTGGCGCCAATACCGTGGACGTTTGATTGTTTTCCTCTTAGAAAAATTTTGACGTGCTTATAAGAGGTTGGAAATTGATTTTCAAAAGCAAAGACTTTGGGTGTGATGGCCTCAGTTCTTAGCGAATTTTGCCCCACCAAAAGATCAGGCTTGCCGTCTCTATTCCAATCAAGTGTGATTGAGCCGCTAGGGTTGACCAAATCAAGGCCATAGATTGCGGCCTTATCTTCAAAAGAGTGATTAGGTTGTTGTTCGAAGAAAACCAGACGCGATTTTGGAGGAAAGCCTGAGTTTTCGACGATCAAATCAATATGCCCATCGAGATTGAGGTCTTCCCATAATCCCCTGCGATCTCCCTGGGACCAATTCCCTGAACCATCATCGCGGTGATATTCCGTGCGAATAAACTTAGGGGGATAATCAAAAGTGCTACCGCTTAAAATTGAAGAGCGATCGCGCGACTCTGGATCGTAGGAATGAAACAGCTCGCCTTTGGCGATATCCATGATGCCATCATCATTATAATCCGCGCATAGAGCGTAAAAGCTATTGCCTCCACCGCGTGGTGCAAAGTCGCCATCTCTATCTTGGGCAAAGCCGCTCACTTTTCCTACATCACTATAAAAAGGCGCAGGCCTTCTTGAATCTTTGCGACTCATCCATAGTTTGTCGGGATAACCGCTAGCATTGCTGACTAAAATATCGGGATAGCCGTTTTGATCGATATCACAAATTGAGGCACCAAACGATGGGAGTGCGTTTGGATATTTGACTTGTTCCCGTGACGTTTTGTGTTCATCTCCTAAAAGATTCGAGACATCGACAAATTTAAGCCCCTTACCTTTAAGTAAGCGATCGGGTCTTGGCACCATTTTGCCATCTTCTTTTCGATACCAATTGGCAAAAAATAAATCTAAATGGCCATCGAGATCAAAGTCCAATGGAATGATCGACGCCGTGGGCTCGATTCCAATTGGAATGGCGCCGAGAACTTCTTTTAAAACGTAGCGATCTTTTCGCATCGATCCTTTAAACAGGCGCATTGGATAACGAGTCAGCTCTGTTTTTTGGTTGAGCGTTCCCACAATACAATCGCGCACGCCATCTTTATCGAAGTCGTAAAACAATAAGAAGCTGGCGCGCAGTACTTCTTCAAAGGGAGATGGAATCGGGACGAAGGTCTTGGCCTTAGGCACATATTGAAAGAATTTAGGGATCGAGTAATGCTCCGGCAAAAGGGCCAGATCACTATATCCATCATTATTAAAGTCGACGGCGTAGAGTTGTGTGGCGCTTTGAGCGGCCAGTCCTAAACTAGAGCTAGCTTCTTTAAAGAAAGCTGGGCTTGGAGTCTGAGTTGGGCCTGAAACAAATACCGGCTCTCGCTTCACCTGCTCTTCAGGAGTTAAAACACGCACTGGCTTAGGAGCACTCGAACAAGCGCTCAAAAGCCAGACTGTCATAAGTACTAGTGGCTTAATAGTCGATAATGTCGAGACCGTACCCACCGTTTTCGACCACCATTTCAGAAATTTCTTTAATCATCTTGTCTTTATTCTTTGTCATGCCTTTTAGGTTTGAAACAAAGCGGCGACGAGAATCGTGGAAAGAAAGCTTACACATCTTAGTCACGTAATCTTTCTTCTTTTGATCAACTTCGCTTGAGTTCAAGATAGACGTTGTACGTGAAAGCAGCGCTAGCATGACATAAAGTTCAATCGTCATATTGGCAATTCTGCCCTGAGGAAACTCGTTACCAATAATATTTTTGCCATACTTAATAAGTGTATTTTCAACTTGAATGGCAAAGCCTGACAACATTCCTGAGAAATAATTAGCTTCTTCTTCAAGTGAGTCATGAGCCTTCGTCAGTGCACGAGTGACCATCATCTTAGAAAAGCGTGATTTTGCGAAATCAGTTAGTACACCCACCGATTTAATTGGATCACTAAGTACTGATGAAACATCAGAAATCTTACCAAGTTCTTTTAGAGACTCTGAAGGTCCGCGAATCCCGGCAAGTGCAGTGAAGACGCGAAGGATTTCGTTTGTTCCCTCGAAGATTAGGTTAATTCGAGAATCGCGCATGATGCGCTCATAAGGATACTCGCGCATATAACCATTACCGGCAGCGATTTGTAGACCGGTGTCGACGACTTTCCAAAGCGACTCTGAACCATACACCTTACAAATAGCACTTTCGAGTTGGTAATCACCCATGCCACGGTCCATCAGACCGGTCGTCATATAAACGGTACTCTCAAGTGAGTAAATCGTAGCGGCCATATCTGTTAGCTTTTCTTGGATCAATCCAAACTCAGCAATAGGACGATCAAATTGCTTACGACCAGCAGCGTGTTCAGTTGCAAGTTTTAAGATGGCCTTCATTCCGCCAACGCAACCTGAACCCAGTGAAAGACGACCAGAATTTAAAACGTTCATAGCAACTTTAAAGCCCTTACCAAGCTCGCCTAGAATATTTTCTTTAGGTACGACGACTTTATCAAAGTAGACTGCGCGAGTTTCAGAGGCGCGAATCCCCATTTTGTTTTCTTTTTCACCAAATGAGAGACCTTCTGCACCGGGTGCGCCTTTAACGACAGCAAAACAAGTGATCTTCTCGACCTTCTTACCGTTTTCTTCGTGATCTGTTTTGCAATAAACAGAATAGAAGTCGGCCGAACCACCATTAGTGATCCAAAGCTTTTGACCGGTAATAGTATAAGTCCCATCACCGTTATCAACTGCTTTAGTTTTAATTGAATAAGCGTCAGAACCAGAGCCTGGCTCAGTTAGGCAAAATGAGGCTAAGCTTTTTCCGCTGGCGAGATCTGGTAGCCACTTAGCTTTTTGCTCAGGTGTTCCCTCATTAATAAGAGCGCGGTAGCCAATTGATTGGTGAGCACCAAGCATAGTGGCGGTAGAACCATCAATTCCGGCCATTTCCTGAAAAACTCGGGCATATAAAGTATAATCGAGGGCCATTCCGCCGTATTCTTCCTCGACCGCTAGTCCGCATAATCCCAGTTCCCCAAGACCAGTAATAACTTCGGCCGGGATTTTGGCTTCTTCGTCCATTTTTGCGGCATCAATCGAATCGGCGGCAAATTTACAAACAGCATCAGTCATCGCCTTTGCCATTTCCTTTTGCTCTTCGCTGAAACTTGGAAAAGGAAAAACCGTATTTTCGTCGATTTCACCGTAAAAAAAGTTTCCTGCAACTGAGGGAAATGTATTTTTTTCTGACTTTTGCTGAGACATGCTAGAACCATCCTTCTTTCGAAATAAAAATTTTCTT
>TARA_R110000868_G_scaffold187316_1_pt1 | contig 16142 bp, 16 predicted proteins | sample TARA_R110000868 | Tara Oceans TARA_R110000868 (sample SAMEA4397489) | marine metagenome | biome: Polar Biome; feature: [SRF] surface water layer (ENVO:00010504); material: water (ENVO:00002006), including particulate matter (ENVO:01000060) such as... | depth 5 m | reverse complement strand
GGCAATTCCGCAAGATGGAGTGGACCGGTCGCCGGGGCGCGCCCGGCCCACAGACCAGCCCACTATCTTTTATTGGCAACGGACACGATAAAATATTACATACGGTATCTGGTGATGGAGAGACCGATGCCGGTAAGGGATATCTTTGTGACGGCTCTGACGGGTTACACGCCCGGCGAGATGGGTAGGCGATCGAGGTTCACGACGGAGTGCAGGTTGCTTCAGGCTCTGCAGATAAATGCTGATGCCGCTCAAATGCAGATGCACGCCGTGTGGGAGTTTGAGGCTCAAAAGGCTCAGAGGATGCAGGATTGCATAGACGGCGTCTGTCAGCCCGGAGATGTCTTTGATGCCTAAAGCTGTTGTGGTGAAGAAGAAGCGCGGCAGGCCACCGCACGTTCCGACGCCTGTGTTCCGTGAGCAGGTGGTTAAGTTCAAGGGCCTTGGCTTTACGCATGATCAGGTGGCTTCGCTGCTTATGATTAGCGACGAGACGCTTCGGCGTCATTACCGCAGGGAACTTGATACAGCCGAGATCAATTCAAACTTTAATGTAATCAATAACTTATACAACATAGCGACTGATCCAGATCATAGGAGTTCTGCTCAGGCTGCGATCTTCTGGGCGAAGACGCGCCTTCATTGGCGTGAGACGAACAGGACGGAGGTTACGGGTGCTGATGGCGCGCAGCTTAGGATTGAAGGTCCTCGCGACGTGATTGATTCGCGTGATCTGTCTCCTGACCAGAGGGATGCTCTGAAGGATATTTTGCGCATCGCCATAGCAAAGCAGATCGAGGCTGCGCCGAAAATGATCGATGCCGAGTTTGAAGAAGTTGATGAGTACGACGAGGAGGACGACGATGTGGCCGTTTAGCAATGCAAGGGAAGAGATGCTGAGGCGTGAGCTTGAGGAGCATCGGACTTATATAAAAACGCATACAGGTGTGGTGCGCAGACTTGAGGATCGGGTGGCCGAGGTTCGAAACTCTCTTGCGATTGTTACGGCCAAGCGAGACATCCTTGCGATGCAGGCGGAAACGCAACGACGCGAGATCGACCAACTGAAGGCCATGCTGGCTGAGGCGTCCAAGAACGACAGCCCCAAGGACGTTAAGACAGGCAAGTTCACTAAGAAAGCGACCAATGTCTGATCTACCCCCGGCAGTCAGTGAAGAGGCTGGTGCGTGAAGATCGACATCGGAGGTGTTCTTGTCGATCCTGAGCAGCAGCTTCTGGATATCGAGCGGGCTGAGTGCGAGGAGAGCCTGTATCTGTTTCTGCGTTCTTCGTGGAAGTATGTTGACTCCTCGCCTTGGACGGACGGCTGGCCGATCGAGGCTGTCGCTGAACACCTGCAGGCGGTGATTGACGGTGATATCCGCCGTTTGATTATTAATATTCCTCCACGGATGGGTAAGAGCACGATCACGTCTGTGGCTTTGCCTGCTTGGACGTGGGCGCAGTCAAATAAGTCCGCGACGTCTGGTCCGGGTGTCCAGTTCCTGATGGCGTCATATGCCAATCAGTTGGTGCTTCGGGACAGTGTGAAGTGCAGGCGTTTGATTGAGTCGCCTTGGTATCAGAAGATGTGGGGTGAGCGGTTTAGGTTGAACTCCGACCAGAACACCAAGTCTCGCTTTTCCAATGACGCAGGTGGTGAGCGCCTGATTACATCCGTTGGCGCTGCCGTGACGGGTGAGGGTGGTTCGATCATTGTGGTTGATGACCCTAACTCGGCTGCCGAGGCCTTCTCTGAGGCCAACATTGAGGCGACGAAGGAGTGGTGGGACGGGACGATGAGCACCCGCCTGAACGATCCGAAGACGGGCGCTTACATTATTATACAGCAGCGTCTGGCTGAAGACGATCTGACGGGTCACGTTCTGTCCAAGGACGTTGGCGAATGGACGCACCTCTGCCTGCCTATGAAGTACGAACCAGAGCGTGCTTTCGTGACCAAGATCGGATGGGAAGACCCACGCACTGAGGTCGATGAACTGCTGTGGCCGGAGCGTTTTGGGGCTCCTGAAGTCAAGCTTCTTGAGAGTTCCCTTGGTCCGTTTGCGTCTGCAGGCCAGTTGCAGCAGCGTCCTGAGCCCGCCGGTGGTGGTGTGATCAAGCGTGAATGGTGGAAATTGTGGGAGGAGCGTTCATATCCCCCCATGGATTACATCGTAGCGTCCCTCGACACGGCCTACACGACCAAAACGATGAACGATGCGAGCGCCTTGACGGTCTGGGGTGTGTTTTCAAACGATCCTGTCGCTCAGGCTTCGCGGTATCTGGATACCGATGGCAGGCCAAATTACATCGACAGGGCGTATAATGAGTCAGCGCCAAAGGTGATGCTCATGTTTGCGTGGCAGGTACGCCTTGAGCTTCATGAGTTGGTTGAGAAGGTTGCTGAAACAGCCAAAAAGCTGAAAATTGACAAGCTGATCATTGAGAATAAGGCTGCTGGCATCTCTGTGGCGCAAGAAATGCGTCGTCTGTACGGTAATGAGAACTTTGCGGTGCAACTTCATGACCCTAAGAGTCAGGACAAGCTGTCTCGATTGTATTCCGTGCAGCATTTTTTTGCTGAGGGCATGATCTTTGCCCCCGATAAGGCTTGGGCTGAGATGGTGATTGCGCAGGTTGGCCAGTTTCCAAAAGGAAAGCATGACGACTTGGTCGATACGGTGTCTATGGCTCTTCGGCACATGCGTGAACTGAACCTTTTGACCAGAGCGCCAGAGCGTATTGCTGAAATTGACTCTATGAGGGGCTCTGTTGGCAAGAATCCTGCGCCTCTTTACCCAGCTTGAGGCTAAAATGAACGATAACGATCGAGTTTTGGCTTCTGCGACCGTTGAGCAGGTCAGGGGTGGTCCCGTTCCGCTTTGGGAGGTCACCGTTTGGGGTTTGTCGCCCTTTGAACATACCCGTATCTATATTCTGGAGCTAAAAACTGATAATTTAGCTGCTCAAGAAGGCATTCGTCTCTTTGTTGAAGAGATGGAGAACCTGCGGGACGTGAAGAGCGAGGAAGAATAGCATGGCGATGACTCCCGGTCTTTCTCCTAGCATCCGTCAGGTTGGCCTTGGCGCTGGTGAGCCTTCTGACGATCAAGATGTCATCATTGAGATGGCTGAAGAGGGCGGAGACGTCCCTGAATTTGATGAAAAGGGTAATATTCTCAAGATTGAGCATGGAGACGGCTCAATTACGGTTTCCTTGGACGGAAAGCCGATCGAAGAGGCCGAAGGCAAGGAAGATGGTGGTTGGTTTGACAACCTCGTTGATGAAATTGACGATTCAGAACTGGGTCGCATCTCGTCCGACCTTCTTCGTGGCATTGAAGACGACATAAGCAGCCGCAAGGACTGGATTGAAGACCGCGCCACGGGCGTGAAGCTTCTAGGCCTGAAGATTGAAGTCCCCGGCCTTATGGGTGCCTCTGACGGGGCTCCCGTCGAGGGTATGAGCCGTGTGCGGCACCCCCTTTTGCTTGAAGCCGTTCTTCGCTTTCAGGCTAACGCTCGTTCTGAGTTGCTGCCGACCGATGGCCCGGTGAAGATTCGCAACGATGACAACAATGCAGAGCTTGAGGAGGATCAGACCGCTGATGCCCTTGAGCGGGACCTGAACCACTACCTGACGACGGTTGCGACGGAGTATTATCCCGACACCGACCGCATGCTTCTGATGCTTGGCTTTGGCGGGACTGCCTTCAAGAAGGTTTACTACTGTCCGCTTCGGAATCGTCCCGTGTCCGAGACGGTTGATGCCGACGATCTGATTGTGAACAACGCCGCGACCGATCTTGCGAACGCAAGGCGGATTACGCACCGGGTCTTTATGCGTCCCTCGACCGTTAAGCGCCTGCAGATTCTGGGCGTTTACAGAGACATCGTTCTTTCTCAGCCTCTGGCCCCGAAGTTGGATTCTCTTCAGCGCGAAGAGAAGGCGCAGCAGGGTCTTTCGCCTGAATCGTCCAATCCAGACGATCGTGACCGTGAGATTTACGAGTGCTACTGCGAACTGGACATTGTGGGCTTTGAGCACAAGTGGAAGGGAAAGGTTACGGGCCTTGAAATTCCCTACCGTGTGACGGTCGATCTCTCGTCTCGCCAGATTCTCTCGATCGTCCGGAACTACAATGAGGACGATCTGAAGCTCCCGACCGCCCGCCAGAACTTTGTAAAATACACATTTGTTCCGGGCATGGGCTTCTACGATATTGGTCTTCTGCACATCCTTGGGAACACGACGAACGCCATCACGGCGGCTTGGCGTGAGTTGCTTGATGCCGGTATGTATTCCAACTTCCCCGGCTTCCTCATGGCAGACACGGGGGCTCGCCAGAACACGAATATCTTCCGCGTTCCTCCGGGCGGTGGCGCTCTGGTCAAGACGGGTGGCTTGCCCATTACGCAAGCCATTATGCCTCTGCCTTATCAGCCTCCGTCACAGGCTCTGATGCAGTTGGTTGGCGATATGGCCATGACGGGCATGCGGATTGGCGGAACGTCTGAGCAGCAGGTTGGTGAGGGTAAGGCTGATGCGCCTGTCGGAACCACGCTTGCAATGATCGAGCAGGCCACGAAGGTCATGAATGCCGTCCACAAGCGCATTCATGCCTCTCAGGCTACCGAGTTCCAGCTTCTTGTCGAGAGGTTTAGGGAGCATCCCGAGAGCTTCTGGCAGCGTAAGGGCAAGATGGCTGCCCAGTGGGATGAGGCTAAGTTCCTGCAGGCGATCAACGACTATGATCTTGTGCCGCAGGCTGATCCTAATACGTCCTCCCACGGCCAGCGGATGATGAAGATCATGGCGATCAAGCAGCTTCAGGCTGCCAATCCGTCCATGTACGATCCTGTTGCTGTCGATACGGCTGCTCTGCAAGCGATCGGCTGGAGCAATCCTCAGCAGTTCCTCGCGCCTGCCGAGGCTCAGGCCAAGCCACCGCCGGAACTGCAGCAGATCATGGCTGAGATTGCCGTGAAGCAGGAAGAAGCTGACGCCCGCATGAAGGTTGCAGACGCCAAGGTTGCCGAGACGCAGGCGAAGATTCAATCCGGTGCCTTCGCGCCTAAGTCTGGCGGTCTTGGGGGCGGTCATCAGGTTGATACCGAGGCTGACGTCATGAGCACGCAAGCCAAGATGATGGATGCCCAGACGCGCGCGAAGATGGCTGAGATGAAGGGCGGTCAGCTTGAGATCGAAGACAAGAACCGCAACATGGATCGTGAGAGCCGTGAGCGCGTTCAGCTTCTTGAGCTTGCCCGAGACATCATGCTTCACCCAGAGGCGGCTGCCGCAGGTGAGAGCGAGATTGCGCCGATCGAAAAAGAACTTGGGGTGTAGTGTTGGCTCGCGACCCCCAAGCCATACACAAGGCGCTCATAATCGCTAGGAGCGTTGCAGCTTCCGGTGGGGCTTGGACGCGAAAAGAGGGCAAGAACCCAGAAGGCGGTTTGAACGCCAAGGGTCGAGCGTCTCTGAAGGCGCAGGGTCACAACATCAAGCCGCCTGTTAGCTCCAAGCAGGCAGCGAAGTCACCTAAAGATGCCGCAAGACGAAAGTCGTTTTGCGCCCGGATGTCTGGTATGCCGGGTGCAATGAAAGACGAGAAGGGTCGTCCCACTCGCAAGGCTCTGTCTTTGCGCAAATGGGATTGCTGATCCGAGATAGCTTTGGAGAATAGCCGTGGTTCCTGATCCTAAAGCCATGCGCAAGGCAATCATGATTGCCAAGGCTGTTGCATCAAAAGTCGATCCCAGATTTGGGAATATTCAGATGCCGGGCGTGGATCAAGCTATCGGAAACGCCGATGGTGGCATTGTTGAGGACCACGGCAAGACTGTACCGGAAAGCCCGCGCACGCTTGAACTGCAGCGCCAGATGCTGATGCAGGGCAAGCGTAAAGCGATGCTTTACACGCCGGGCACGCCTATTCCGCCTCCGATCCAAGGTATTATGGGCGTGAGGACGCCACAGGGCGTCATCCACTACAATCCAAGCCTGATCTCGCACGAAGAGGTTGTCCACGCCGCTAAGAACAACCGCCTGAACGAGGTTCTGGGACTTGGCCCCTACTCCAAGGACGACGTTGCCGAGAAGGTTATGGGCGGTGAGCCTCTTCTGGCTGTCGTTTCACGCGATCAAAACGGTCACGAAGCCGTCTCTGCTGCCGGTACGCCAAGCACCGCCAATGAGCAGATTGCGTCCCTGCATGAGCACGCCCCAGAGGGCGGGAGCGTTGGCATTGAGCCATTTGAGCAAGTGGTTGGTGAGCGCGGTCAGGGGCCTGTGGAGCGGGCTTTTGGCGGCGACGTTGAGCCCCGCGACCTGAACGACCAAGGCCTTTACAGCCACGCCGCTGAGGCCGCTGAGGCATTGCCGCAAGCCAAGGGTACCGGGCAGCAGATGCTTGCGTCCCTGAAGGGCGTGAAGCCGGAGGAACTGAAGTGGTCAGGGGCTCAGGACGCCTTTGCCGATCGTCCGTCTGTGACGAGGGATGAACTGGCGCAGCACTTCCGAGACAATGCTCCGAAGATTCAGGAGACGGTGCTGAAGAACGAACCGCCCTCAGCCGAAAACGATTGGAGCACGACTAGAGGGGCTAAGTTTTCCCAACACACCATCCCCGGCGGTAAGAACTATCGGGAGGTGCTGATGCATTTACCGAAGAACGAAAACGAAGACGATAATTTTTATCACCGAGAGCATTGGGGCGATAAGGCAAACGTCTTGGCCCACCTTCGCCTTTCCGACCGCCCGCTGCCGAATGGCGGCACGGCGTTGCATATGGAAGAGTTGCAGAGCGATTGGGCGCAACGGGGTCGGAAAGAGGGCTTTTCCACAGCGTTTACCCCTGAAGAAAGGTTGCAGTATGACCTTCTTCAAAATGAGCGTTCTCATTTTCATGAGCAAATGCGAAGTGCTTCGGACGATGACGACGAGGCGTTTGATAGGGCGCACAGGGCTCGTCAGGAAGTCTCTGACAAAATGCGTGAGCTTTCGAAAAAAAGAGAAGGCCTACCTTCCGCGCCCTATGTCGGAAACACCAACAACTGGACCGATCTGGGCTTGAAGAGGGCTCTGACGGAGGCTGCAAGTGGTGGCCACGACAAGCTGATTTGGACGCCGGGGCAGGAGCAAGCTGATCGTTACGATCTCAGTAAGCGCATCGGACAAATTCACGTTGAACACCCGACCAATCCTGATTTTGCCGGTAAGATCAGTCTGACCTCTTACGGTGTCGGTGATGATGATTGGGAGGAGGGGGCGATCGACCATCGAGTTGTCCACCCAGACCAACTGGACGACGTTGTCGGTAAGGAAGTCGCGGACAGAATCCGTAATCGTGTCGTGATGCCAAGCACCAAGTCTGGGTACGCGGTGATCAATCCCGTTTCCCGGAATACCGGACCCATCTTCGACACTGAGGAAGAGGCTGAGGCTGACCGCAACCGATATCCTGAGCCTCATAAGCTTAAGGTTATACCTCACGAACAGAATATTCGGGGTCAAGGCATCATCCTCAGAGACGTCGACCTCAAGACCGGCGGCGAGGGTATGAAGGGCTACTACGACAACATCGTGCCCAAGCGCCTACTGGCCCTTGCCCGTGATCATGATCCTGAAGCCGCGATCGGCTCCACAACCATCTCCGGCGGAAAAACCAGAATTAACGGCATGCCAAGCATGTACCCGGAGCAGCATAAGGTTCCCTCCATCGACATCACCCCAAAGATGCGTGAGAGCATCCTCAGCAAGGGCTTCAAGTCTTTTGCGCGAGGCGGCGACGTTGAGGCGGAGCATATGGCTGTCGGGGGTGATGTGGAGCCAAGCAGGGTTTCTTTTGAGGCCGTTCCCGGAGAGAATTACGATCTGGCTATGAAGGGCCGAATGGAGGCCCTTCCAGAGCATCATATCTCAGACATCACAACGGCTCTTCAGGGTGAGTTTATTCCTCACATTATGCGCGCTGCCGGAGCGCGTGGTCAGGTTATGCCGCAATTGGGCGGCTGGATGGGGACCACTAATCCATCCCGCGTTATTCAAGTAAACGATCCATCAAAAGCGGATTTGGTAGCCAGAATGGCTGGCCATGTATTCCGCCAAGACGGAATGATGCATACCAGCATGCTGCCGCATGAGGGTTCTGAGCCAAATGGCATGACCCGCATCTACCTACCCAAAGGCGCAAACTCGGAGCATGTCTCATCGCTCTATAAGAAAATTTACGATGAAATGGGCTCAAACGCCGCTTCAGGTCACTCCACGAACCTGAATGAAGGTGCTATGGATATCTTTCATGATCCAGAAAAATCAAAATTATCCCCCGATGAACACGCGCAAAAAATCAGCAATATCATAGGGCCAAATTACGACACCAAGGCGTTTGACGCTCACGCCAGCTTCCCCAGTCACGGAGATTACGAAAATGGCCTATCTGGGCTACATAAAGGGTCCGCACCCGGATCATCCCCTAGCGAACGGCCCGAAGATTATCTTCAGGCACAAGCCGCTGCACGACTCGAAAGCTACATCAGAGCCGCCGAAGCACAAGAAGACAAAACGGGAAGATTAAGGCTTCCGACAACCTTCCCATACGAGGGAGGTCCTGATGCTGTTTCAACCCGTCTTCCAACCACCAAGCGCGCATTGGCCGCCGGGGCTTTGCCAAAACCGGGAGCGGGGCCTCAGCTTCAAACCGAGGCTTCTTCTCAGCGTGCCGAAATTGCAGACCATAACGCCCTGTTGGCAAATAATAGTCACCCCGGACTGAAGCCAACCGACAACCCTGAAGAGGCCAGAGAGGCCTATTTAGATTTAACAAAACGAAACCTTCTAGCGATTCATGATCGCTTTTCCCCGCAGGCCAAGGCCACATCAGCCGGGTGGTATCGTTCTGCCAACTATGTTGGCAAAGCCATATCTAAAGACCACAGCCTCCCTGAACGGGCTGGCCACGCCATCGTTTCGGTTCTTTCTCCACAAAACCCTTGGGACAACAACGTCTCCATGGGGGAGCGCGTTGCCGACGTCCTTGCAAATGGCTCTGATACAAAATGGTCTCCAGAAATGGACAAAGTGGCCGCCAGAATTTGGAAGCCCAAAGACAAAGAGCTTTTGGATCAGGTGAGCGGAAGAACGCTTGGAGAATTAAAGGGTGAAGACGACCACAAGCGCCAAGCTATGTGGATAAGAACCTTTGACGAAGCCCATAATAGTAAAAAATACAAATCAATAGACCCATCAGGTAAATTTGGAGTTACATATAAAAATCCGTATAATTGGTTTTCTTTAGACCCAATATCGAAAGCAGTTTCGATATTTCATGACCCTTCTGTTGAAAACATATCAAAGCAACTTGGTGAAAAAAACAAGGTAAGAAGCTTTTACCAAAAGATTGCTTATCCAGATGACCCAAATACCGTAGTCGCTGATACCCACGCAGTGGCCGCAGCCCATGGCCGCCCCCTTGGCGCTGTTGACGATGCTGTGAATCATAACTTCGGCACCTCTCCAGAAAAAAAGCAGCAAAAATCAGGATGGATGCCAGCAAGGGGCGATAGCGACACGGGATTGCATGGAACATACGGTCTGACAGCCGATGCGCATAGGTTAGCGGCTCAGGAGCGCGGGATTCTTCCGTCTGAAATGCAGTCTATTGTCTGGGAGGGCGCTAGAAACCTATTCGACGGAAAGAAAAGTAGGGCCAATAAAGAGGCTGTAGATAAGATATGGAACCGATATCGGGATGGTGAAATTTCCCATTCCGAAGCTTGGGATCATATTATCGACAACATGGGTGGGATTAAGAGACCGGCATGGGCGGACGCGGGAGAACCTACAGGCCCCGGAGATTCTAGGTCATACGCCGGTCCGCTTGCCTATCCTTCTAATCCCGAATCCACTAGGAAAGCTCCAACATCATTTGCTAGGGGCGGACCAATCTCTTCGGCGCTAATGTTGACAGCTAGGGCTCTTAAAAAAAGCACCTCTAGACATTAAAGTCGTGATATCTTCGTCTTGAACTATTACCGGGACGCCGGTCTACCCATGGGAGAGCAGTATGTCAGAAGCGGCTAAATCGGCCCGCAAGGCTATGAAGAGCAAGATCGCTCGCCTTGTCTCTACAGACCCCCACCAAAAGGTAGACGCCTCTAGCTGGACGCCGCCGGAGCCTTTGGACGCCGACGTCAAGACTGGTATGCGACCGATCTCGCGCCGCCAGTTCAAGCGTGGTGGAAAGGTTCTCCAAGTCTCCGGTGAGGACGCAAAGCACCGCGCAGACCGCTCCAAACGCTCCCGCGGCGGTGAGAACTCCGCCAAGAGCGAAGAGTTCATGAACCGGAACTACAAGGAAGCCAACGAAGAGCGTTCCGGCAAGAAGCACATTGGCGGCATGAATAAGGGCGGCACGGCCAAGCGGGCCGGTGGTGGCTTTAACGACTTTTCTTCCGGTCCGACCATGACAGGGGGAAGCAACGATCACCCCTATCTGGATTTGGTCAAAACCCTCGGTACGGCATACATCAACGCTCAAGGGCAAAAGAACCGCTATCGCAATAGAGATGAAAAGAATAGTTCCCCTCTAGCTATCGCAGGAAAAAAGCGCGGCGGCACGGCCAAGCGGGCCGGTGGCGCGGCGCGCGATGACGATCGCTCTATGGAAAACCTGACGCCCTCGCAGCGGGCCGCAGCCGCCGAGATGGCTGCTGCCGCTGACCGCCAGAACGCCCAAGCTATGGCAACCGCCGCTGCCGCTGCTCGTAGGGCGGCTGATTCTGCTCGCGATCGGGGAGACTATGGAAGCTCCCCTACCCGCGCCGCTCCTGCTGCCAACAGCCGTACCGGAATGCCTGCGAAGACTGGGGATATGCGAGACGCCGAGTACGGCGACTACATAATCGCTAGGGCCAAGGGCGGTAAGGCTAAGTGGGAGGGTTCCAAAAAGGACGAATCCCAAGACAAGAAGCTCGCCAAGAAGTACGGCATGAGCATGGATGAGTGGGAAAAGTCGGGCTTAGACGACAAGCACGACAGCCAAAAATCCATGAAGGGCCTGAAAAAGGGCGGTCTCGCCGGTAAGGCTGGTGGTGGCGGTCTTGAGGTTCTTAGCCCCGCAGCCATGCTTGCTATGGACCCTAAAAAGGCGAAGTACCTGTCCCCGATCGCCATGGCTATGGGCAAGAAGAGCGGTGGCTCCGCCCACGCAAAGGACTGCACCTGCAAGGCTTGCGGTGGCTCGCTAGACGGTGAACTGCAAGGCACCCGCCCAACCGGCGGTCGTCTGGCTCGCAAGAGCGGCGGTCGGGCCAAGGGCAGGACCAACATCAACATCATTATCGGCACCGGCCACAAGGATCATCAGGAAGCCCCCGGCGGCCTTGCTCCGATGCCGCGTCCGCCTTCGCAACTGATTCCTCCCAGCGGACCTCCCGGCATGCCTCCCGGCGGCCCCCCAATGCCGCCTCCGATGCCTTCAGGTGGTCCGCCGCCCATGGGTGCTCCCGGCATGGGTCCGCCTCCCGGCGGTCCTATGATGCGCAAGTCCGGTGGCCGCGTTGGCAACCGTCGTTACTACTCAGCCAGCGACATGGATGCGGGGGCTGGTAGCGGCCTTGGCCGCCTTGAAAAGACGGAAATCCAAAAGCACCAACGCTAAGAATACCGGGGCGGTCAGATCATCTGACCGCCTCTGCTATCGTATAAACCTCATCAAACCAGACCTATGTTGAATCAAAACATCCAATTTGAAATTGAGCTTAAAAAGCTCATCAATGATGAAATCGAACGCATCAAGGACAACCTGTCCAACGGGCTGAGTGTCGTTGATTACGCCGATTACAGACACCAAGTAGGTAAAATACTGGGTCTTCGTTCAGTTTCGGAACTGTGCGAGGAAGTGAAGTCTATTCTAGCAAAAAGGTAATCGGAGAAGTTTATGCCACATATGGTAATGACGCACGAAGTCGATCCAAAAGAAAAGATTCTGGAAGAAATTGGAGATATTAGCGGTCTGGATATCTATCAAAATCAAATCCTTTGTGCCGTTTATGTGAGGCCGGAAAAGACCAAGAGCGGTTTATACCTCACCGATGCTAATCGGGATGAAGACAAGATACAGGGCAAAGTTGGCCTTCTTGTCAAACTTGGACCCATTGCCTTTGATGATAAGTCTGGCCAGTGGTTTCAGGATGTAGATGTCGATTTGAATGATTGGATTGTTTTCCGCCCGTCTGATGGATGGAGCGTTACCGTTAATGGCGTCTTGTGTCGTATGATTGAGGACGTGAATGTCAGGGGGAAAATCCCCCATCCCGACATGGTTTGGTAGGAGGGCATTATGGAAGACGACGGAAACATCGAGATCACGATCGATGATCTTGAGGATAAAGCGCCCGACATTGAGATCATCAAGGTAGATGACGAGCCAAGCCCCAAACGTTCCAAGCGGGAAATTGAACCTGAAGAGGGTCTGGAGGACTTCAAGGCCAAGTATGAAAACGAGCGCCTAGCTCGCATGCAGGCCGAAGCAAGAGCCCGAGATAGCGCAGAACTTGCTGCTCGCGCTCAAGGCGAAGTCCAAGACGGAAACCTCAACCTTGTTTCCAGTGCCATTCAGACGATCAGCCAAAACTCCGAAATGCTGAAGGCTGAGTATCGGGATTCAATGTCGGTCGGAGACTATGAACGCGCCGCCGACATCCAATCCGAGATGGCGTCTAATGCAGCCCGCATGCTCCAGCTTGAGCAGGGCAAGCAGGCTCTGGAAAGCGAACCCAGACCTACGCCTCAAGTTTATGCGCCAAGCGACCCTGTTGAGGCTCTCGCCTCTCAGCTTTCCCCCCGGTCTGCAGACTGGGTGAGGCGTCACCCTGAATATGCCTCCGACCAGCGTCTCTTCAACAAGATGATTGCCGCTCACAATCTCGCCGTGGCTGATGGCGTCCCTGTGGATACTGCCGAGTATTTTGATTCCATCGAGGACGTTCTGAAGATTAACAGAAGCCAAGATCGAGAAGACACCTCCCGGCCCTTGCAGCGTCAGGCGTCTCCACCGTCTGCGCCGGTAAGCCGAAGCGGTACGGCTGGCGGCGGTCGTCCGAATACGGTTCGCCTGAATGCCAGCGAGCGTGAAATGGCCCAGATGATGGGCATGACTGATCAGGAATATGCTCGCAACAAGCTTGCGCTGCAAAAAGAAGGGAAGATGCACTAATGGAAACTCAAGCCGCTCGCCCCCGTGGTCGCCCGCGTGTGAACCCTCTGAAGTCTGCCGTTGAGATGAAGAAGGCTGCCGTCGTCGCTGAGGCTGTTGTTGAGGAAGTTCGTGCGCCTATTGAGCGCCCGGAAATCCGTGGTGACGTTCGCGCTTCTGTGCGGGAAGAAGACCCTCGCACTCGCGCCTCTCGCCGGGCCGCTGAAATCCGAAACAATATCGGTTCTCTGGATGAGGGAACGGATGATTTCTACGTTGATCAGAACACCATTCCTCCCGGCTGGGATTACGAGTGGAAGCGCAAGACCGTTCTGAACCAAGAAGACCCTGCTTATCAGGTTCAGCTTGCCCGTACCGGCTGGGAGCCAGTCCCTGCTGATAGGCATCCCTCCTATATGCCTGACGGCAACCGGCACTCCACGATCGAACGTAAGGGCATGATCCTCATGGAGAGGCCAAAAGAACTTACGGAAGAGGCGAGGGATGTCGAGCTTCGTAAGGCTCGCAACCAAGTTCGCCATAAAGAGGCCCAACTTAACTCGGCTCCAGACGGTCAATTCGGTCGGGACCATGATCAGGTGAAGGCTCGCATTGGCAAGTCCTACGAGGCTATTCCCATTCCAAAGGACTAGAGTTCCTAATGCAGAAGGGCGGCCAATTGGCCGCCTTTTTTGTATCTATTGACGGTTACAGATACTTGGAATAATAAATAAGCAGCCTCCCTCGGTGTGGAGGTTAATCATTCCCGGTCTAAATCGCCCCGGCGCGCGATGATGGCCTCCTTGAAAAGGAGAACCCGTCATGGCGAATGTTTTCGCGCCTTTCGGTTTTCGACAAACGCAAGGTACCGGCTCGTCTCCAACCTATGAGCAAGTCGCTTCCTTCTGCGCTTACGATACTGCAGCCATGTATTTTGGCGACCCCGTATACCGCAACGGTTCAACTGGCGGTGTTTACCCCAACACCCCCGGCGCTGGCATTCTTGCCGGTGTTTTCTCGGGCTGTAAGTATCTCTCGGTGAGCCAAAAGCGCACCGTGTGGTCGAACTTCTGGGGTGCTGCTGACGTTGCTTCGGCCAACAAGGTTGAGGTTTATATCATCAACGACCCGAACGCCAAGTTCTTGGCTCAGGTTGGTGGCTCTTCGACCGCCCTCGCTGTGACCGACATCGGCGCAAATGTTCAGTTTGCCTATGGCACGCCGAACACCAGCACCGGCATTTCGGGCGCTTACATTAACATCACAGTCACTCCGACCACCACGGCTACGTTGCCGTTTAAGGTTGTCAGCCTTGTCACGGACCCTCCGGGTGCGAATGGCACGGAAGCAAGTGGCTACAACTACGCCATCGTTTCGATCAATAATGTCGAGACGAAAACCCTTACTGGCGTTTAAGAGGAGCAGGAACAATGGCTGTTAACCTTTCAGCAATTAAAGACCTTCTGCTCCCCGGCCTCCGTGGGGTTGAAGGCAAGTATGAGATGATCCCATCTCAGTACGACAAGATTTTCACCAAGCACGATTCCAAGATGGCGCTAGAGCGCACCGCCGAAATGCGGTACCTCGGTCTGGCCCAACTGAAGACCGAAGGCGCTCAAACGTCCTTCGACAACAGTGCCGGTGAGCGTTTTGTGTACAACCAAGAACACAATGAAATTGCGCTTGGCTATGCCATCACGCGCAAGGCCATTGATGACAACCTGTACAAGACGCAGTTCCACCCGTCGAACCTCGGTCTGATCGAATCTTTCCAGCAGACCAAGGAAATCTACGGTTCGAACCTGCTGAACACGGCGACGACTTACAACTCGTCCATCGGTGGTGACGGTGTCGCTCTTTGCGCCACTGACCACCCGATCGACGGTGGTACGGTTGCCAATACGCCGACGACCCAAGTGGACCTCAACGAGGCCACGCTGCTGAACGCGATGATCTCGATCCGGACGAACTTCAAGGACCAAGCTGGTCTGAAGGTGTTTGCTCGCGGTCGTAAGTTGATCGTTCCTCCGCAACTGGAGCCGGTCGCTATTCGCCTTACCAAGACTGAACTTCGTCCGGGTACGGCAGACAACGACGTCAACGCAATCCTCAGCACCGCCGGTGGCGTTCCTGAAGGTTACATGGTCAATGACTTCCTGACCTCGGCTTACGCTTGGTTCTTGCTCACGAATATTGACGGGCTCTCCTATATGGAGCGCGTTAAGTTTGAAACAGACATGCAAGTTGATTTCGTAACTGATAATCTGCTGGTCAAGGGCTACGAGCGTTACAGCTTCGGCTACTACAACTGGCGTTCGATCTTCGGTTCGTTCCCGACTTCGTAATCTGAATTGGCCCCCTCCATCCGGAGGGGGTCTAACCCCTTAAAGGAGATTCCCTATGGGAACCACTACCTTCACCGGGCCGATTCAGGCGGGGAATGTCCTTCAAAGCGATGGCACGGGTAACCTTGCCGGAGTTGGGGGATATAACGGAACTGCCAATGTCGGCTATTGCGTCATGGCGCAGTCTGAAGTTGTTACTCAAGCCACCAACGGGTCTTCTCCCGGTGTCTATACGACTAACATCGTCATTCCGGCCCAAAGCCAAATTTTGCGCGTTAACTTCATGGTCACTACTATTTGGAGTGGCGTTGCCTCAACTGCAGGCCTTGGCTCTACAGCTTCGGCTACGGCGTTTACGCCTGCTGGTGACTTAACTCTAGGTAGTAAGGGCTTCCTAACAGGGATTGCTCCTACCACTGACGGTCAAATTGCCACTTGGGACAATGTTGGCGACACCGATGTTCAAGTCGTTCTTACCTCGACCAACACCGGTACCGGCGTCGGCACCATGACTGTCGAATACATCCAATCCATCAACTTAGCATCGTAAGGAGGCCCCTATGAAAGGTCGCAAAACCCGCGCCACTGGTGG
>TARA_R110000868_G_scaffold259361_11_pt1 | contig 16151 bp, 15 predicted proteins | sample TARA_R110000868 | Tara Oceans TARA_R110000868 (sample SAMEA4397489) | marine metagenome | biome: Polar Biome; feature: [SRF] surface water layer (ENVO:00010504); material: water (ENVO:00002006), including particulate matter (ENVO:01000060) such as... | depth 5 m | reverse complement strand
CTCCGGCTATTAGATAACCAATGAGTGGAGGCAGCTTTAGTTGTTTCACCCCCATACCTAAAAAGTAAGCCAGAACAATCCAAAGAACCATTGATATATTTTAAGAGATTATAGAGAAGAATTTATTAGTTGCTGAATATGGTGAATCTCGTCTTCGTTGACAAGGTGTCCCATCCCAGGATACAATTTCTTAATAACCGTTCCATTTAGTTGATTGAAAACTGTAGCCGATTCATGTACTCGTTCTTTGGGGATATGAGCATCGATATCACTGCAACCCATGAAAATAGGAGTTTCTTCAATATCCCCAGAATATGAATTCAAATCAATCACCTCACCAATTAACCCGCCACTTAATGCGATTAATCCACCGTACTTTGCAGGATTTCGAGCAATAAATTCTGAGGCTAAACAAGCTCCTTGAGAGAAACCTAAAAGGAAGATATTCTCTTTATTAATGCCTTCCTTTTCTAATTTCAGAATAATATCAGAAATAGCTTGAAGACCAGAGTTAATACCTGGTTGATTTTGACTTGGAGGAGCTAAAAATGAATATGGATACCAAGAATTCCCATTAGCTTGTGGGGCTAGAAAAATAAAGTCTTCAACATTTTTAAACTCTTTCGATAAACCGAGAATACTTTGTGCAGAAGCTCCACGACCGTGAATCATAATCATGGCTTTTTTTGCTTCTTTTAAAACAGCCCCAGTAACTGCAATTGGTTGATTTTGATGAGGTCCATCAATCGGTTGGGGAAAATCAGAGTTAATAGTTTCCATAAGTTAGTTTGAGTTTCAATAATTATTTAATCCAAATCTGGCAAAATATTTTCTATCAGCTTTCTTCTAGGTTCTAGCCATGGTGTAAGAATTAGCTTTTCGCCAAGATGTTCAAAATCTTCATCAACCGCATATCCTGGATCATCGGTTGCGATTTCAAACAACACCCCACTTGGTTCTCTAAAATAAACCGATCTGAACCAATGACGATCAATCACTTCTGTTGGCTGAAGCCCTTTAGATAATACTTTTTCACGAAGTTCTGTTAACGCCTCTAGATCTTTAGCTCGAAATGCCACATGATGAACAATTCCTCTCCCTCCACGACCAGAGTTTGCATCTGAAGGCTCGATAATTACAGAACTTCCAATATTTGCATCAGTTTGATATAAGGTGTGATTATTGTTGGAAGCTTTTTCTTCAAACCCGAAAACATCCGTTAAGATATTTATGGTTCCTTCAGCATTTCCGACTTTAAGCCTGGTTGAATCAAAGCCTTGAATGGAATATTCATTTGGAACGGGACTTTCAAAAGCACTTACTTTTTCCTTAGCATCGCCATCGAAAGCTAAATCTAACTCAAGACCATCGGGGTCTTCAAATCGAATTGTTTGCTTACCAAAAACTTCAAAAGAATCAGAAAAGGTTACCCCTTGTTCTTTTAACCGTTGAAGCCAGAAATCTTGGGAGCCACTAGGAACTTTAAAAGCTACATTTACAGCTTCACCAACTCCTTTGGTACCTTTATGAGCTCGCGGCCAAGGAAAAAAAGTTAAGCTTGACCCTGGTGTTGCAGCTTCATTCCCATAAAATAGATGGTAAGTACCAGGATCATCCTGATTTACAGATTTCTTAACCATCCGCATTCCTAGCTTATTAATATAGAAATGAACGTTGTCTTTTGCGTTTCCTGCTAGAACCGTTATATGGTGCAATCCTTTAGAATGTTCCATTTGATTTTTTTATTTAAAGTACTCCAAACGATAAAAAATAGTTTAATATTAAACTATTTGTAATTTTCTATTACGTAAATCATGTTTAACTATTATAGAAAATCTAATTGATAGAGTAATAAATGAACCGTAGTTTTGAAAGGCTTAGAATAAGCGGGTTGAATAGAATTATAAAATATAAGAAGGGATTCTTTAAAAGGGCATGGTAGTAAACGAGAAAGAGGGTGAAGCAAGAAGATGTTCTTATTGTGGTACCCCAGATGGTGAAGTTAGAATGATTGGTAAATTCGTAGTAGACCTTATAAAAATAGAAGTAAATAGCTCAATTAAATTTGCTTGCCAATCTTGTAAGGTTAAAGTAAAAGAGGCAAGAGAAGCCCTCAAGAAAAATAATTGATTCTATATCATATAACACTTCGTTCTATTTTTGAATCAATATTAGAATAAAATTATTTAGAGTGTGATCATGCATTTGATCGAAATTTTATATTTATTGGAAGCGCTTCTAAGGGTATAAAAAATGAGGTACAAATGGAATGGACAAGAAAATGTGACCACTGTAGTGCGGTGGAAGGAAAAAAAAGACCAATAGGAAGGTATATTGTAGAACTGCATGTAATTGATTTCGAAGGTGAATTACTAGATTTATGTATTACATGCTATAAACATTATCAAAGAAGATTAGTTAGACATTCAATACAGGAAGAAGAAAAAAAAGACACTGGATTTTATTTTAACTTCGTGAAGTTCTACCAAAATACTTTCCATCTAGAAAAACAAGGCGAATAGTTTTGTACTGTATTATTTAAAAATAAATGCGCTTAAGATATTTGATGATGTTTTAAATAACTTATGCTATGAACATTTATTTAATAATTATTTTATCGGCAATTACAGTTGATTTTTTACTTGATTTAATTTCGAATGGACTAAATATTAGTTCGTTAAGAAAAAAACTTCCTGACGAGTTCTCTGATGTATATGATCAAGAAACGTATTCAAAGTCTCAGGAGTATACAAAAACAAGAACAAAATTCGGGTTTATTACAAGTACTTTTGACCTAATATTATTGTTAGGGTTTTGGTTTAGTGGAGGTTTTAATATTCTAGATCAGTGGATCCGTTCTTGGGGTTTTGAAGAATTAGTTACGGGTTTATTTTTTATTGTGATTCTTATGGTTGCAAAATCAATCATTTCACTTCCATTTAGTTTGTACTCCACTTTTGTGATTGAAGAAAAGTTTGGCTTCAATAAAACTAGTCCAAAAACTTTTGTTTTAGATTTAATTAAAGGGATGCTACTTGGGGCAGTTATAGGAATTCCTCTTCTTGCCGGAATATTAGCCTTCTTCATGTATACTGGAGATTTGGCTTGGCTTTATGCATGGCTCGCTGTTACAGTCTTCACGCTACTCATGCAATATATTGCCCCAACTTGGATAATGCCGCTATTCAATAAATTCACGCCACTAGAAGATGGAGAATTAAGAACGGCAATCGAAGAGTATACCGAAAAAGTTAAATTTCCTCTTCAAGGTTTATTCGTAATAGATGGTTCAAAGCGATCAAGTAAATCGAATGCTTTCTTTACAGGCTTTGGAAAAAATAAAAGAATCGCTCTTTACGATACGTTAATCGAGAATCATACGGTAGCAGAGTTAGTTGCCGTGCTTGCTCATGAAATAGGACATTACAAGAAGAAGCACATTATTAAAGGGATGGTAACAAGCATAATTCAATCAGGAATTTTATTCTACCTACTGTCCATTTTTTTAAAGGCAGAAGGGTTATTTAGTGCTTTTAATATGGAGCAAATGTCGGTGTACACTGGACTCATTTTCTTTGGAATGCTTTACGCCCCTATTGAAATGATACTTTCAATTTTTATGCAAAAGTCGTCACGAAAACATGAATTTGAAGCTGATGAATTTGCAGCAAAAACAACTGAGAAACCAGATGACATGATTTCAACTTTAAAAAAATTATCTAAGGATAACCTCTCAAATTTAACACCCCATCCTTTTTACGTTTTTCTCAATTATTCTCATCCACCTGTACTTCAACGAATAAAAGCTATTAAAAACAGATAAATATTTATTACACTAAGGACAATGATTAAATAAACGATATGAAAACCTGCTTACTTTTAGCAATTGTTGCATTGGGTTGTTCTGCAACTAAGTACCTTGTCCCTGAGCAGGATCAAGAAGGATTAAGCATTCAACAAACAGATCAATTTCCTGTGATTACATCTGTAAAAGAGAACTCTACAATAGCAATTCGCGGTTCAAATGTATCCCAAACTATGAAGTTGTTCGTGTTTATAAAAAATCAATCACGAGATACTCTAGAGTTTATACAAGATAGCGTTGTAGTATATGGGATTATGGATGAAAAGCAGATAAAACTTAATACCTACGAACCAAATGAGTATTTAAAAGTACTGAAACAAAAGCATAAACTTTCGAACTCACTCTCTGCAATGGAGCAGACGATTGGCTATGCAAACCCTGAAAATATCACAATTAAAACAAATGAAGATGTTACAGAAAGTGACGGTCTGATAGATGTAAACATTAACACTGATAAAGAAAATTTAGAGGTGAATAGAGCTGCAAGGCAACAGAGAGAGGTTGAAGCTATTAAAAAAGCAGAGGAATCTAAAAATGAAGTAATGGCAGTTGGTCAAACTTTATTAGATGATTATACACTACTATCAAATGAGACCGTTTTTGGTGATGTCATGATTAAAACAAGAAAATATAATAAATACCTACTTTCTGTTCAGGTAGGGGAAGATATTCACCAGATTTATTTCACCTTAGAAAAGAATGAAAAACAAAAATATTAGAAAAATAGAAACCATAGCTATTCATTCTGGAATGAATCATGAATCTGGGTCAAAATCTATTGTGCCACCAATAGAACCTTCTACCAATTTCGAACATGATATACATGGCTATCAAGAAGGGGACTATATTTATACTCGCGATAGTAACCCAAACAGGGAACAACTGGAAAATGTACTAGCCGAAATGGAAGGAGGAGTAGTTTGCGCTGCATTTTCATCTGGAATTGCATCTATGAATGCAGTTTTAATGACAGTAGAAAAAGGAGATCATATAATAATTCCCGAAGATATATACCATGGTTCGAGGGGCTTACTAGAAAAATTTGGTAAACGATGGGGGATAGAATATTCGGCTGTAGATACAACGAATCTAGAAAAATTTGAAGCAGAATTTAAACCTAATACAACATTGGTTATTTTAGAAACACCTTCAAATCCACTCTTACTTATAACTGATTTAAAGAAGGCAATTAGCATTACCCATTCAAAAGGTGCTAAAGTTTGTGTAGATAATACCTTTGCTACACCATTAAATACTAAACCAATATCCTATGGTGCAGATTTAGTGATGCACTCAACTAGTAAGTATTTGGGCGGTCACTCCGACATTCTTGGTGGAGCTATTATCGCAGCAAAAAAAGATAGTCTATTCGATCACATTCAAACTATACAAAAGAGTCAAGGGGCAGTCCCATCTCCAAGAGATTGTTGGTTATTAACTCGAAGTATTCGAAGTTTTCCGTATAGAATGCGCGCGCATAACGAGAATGCAATGAAAGTAGCAAAATTCTTAGAGAAGCATCCTAAAGTTGTAAAAGTTAACTATCCAGGATTAAAAAATCATAGCGGATATGAAATTGCGGCAGAGCAAATGAATGGTTTTGGAGGCATGATTTCATTTTTAGTAGATGGAGACTATAATCAAACGTTAAAGGTAGTAGCGAATTCAAAAATGATCCGTAGAGCTACTAGCTTAGGAGGAATTGAAAGCCTCTGGGAACATCGCAGATCAAGTGAAAGTGATATCTCATCTACACCCGAGAACCTAATCCGTTTTAGTGTAGGATTAGAGCATATCGAGGATTTAATTGAAGATATAAATCAAGCTCTAGCATAAAAACTTACTATAAAGTAAGTTTATTAAAGTTTAGCGCAGAACTGACTAATTAGTAAGTTTTGAAACCGCTTTTTTAGCATGTTGAGTAACTTTCTTCATTTTGAACTATCTAGATTTATCCTGAACTTTAAAGGTCAGTTTTAATACTCAAAATCGCCGTTAAGGCATACAAAAAAATATTTTATGGCTAAGGTAGAAGTTGTAATGCCCCAAATGGGCGAATCAGTTATGGAAGGAACTGTAATTGAATGGTCTAAGAAAGTTGGAGAAACTGTAGAGGTAGATGAAACCCTTCTTGAAATTGCTACCGATAAAGTAGACAGTGAAGTCCCATCTCCAGAGGCGGGAACACTTGTAGAGATTTTAGTAGAGGAAGGAGATACTATTGAAGTTGGTAAGCCTATTGCTATAATTGAAACGGATGCGAGCGCAGTTGGTGAAACGCAAACTAAATCAGAGCCAGAAGAAGAAAAAGATGAAGCTAAAGATGATCCTACTTCAGAAGATAACGCCCAAGAAGTAACAGAGGAGCCCCAATCAGATTCTAATACGAGCACTAGTGATGACGGAGGAGAACGTGTTGAAGTTGTAATGCCCCAAATGGGTGAATCGGTTGTTGAAGCAACAGTTATTGAGTGGAGTAAAAGTGTAGGTGATTCAGTTGAGGAGGATGAAACCCTTCTTGAAATTTCTACTGATAAAGTAGATAGCGAGGTTCCGTCACCAGTAGCAGGAACTTTAGTAGAAATATTTGCTAAAGCAGATGAGACTATAGAGGTTGGGCAGGTAATAGCAATAGTTGCTACGGGTAAAGTTACCTCAAGCCAAGCTCCCAAAAAGAAATCAACTCCAGTAAAAGAGGAACGCAATTCGAGCATTACCAAGGAAGATGTAGCTAAAATGACCCCTGAACAACTTCTGCAAAATGGAAACAGCGGAACAAGTGGCACTGATATTCCAAGAGAAAGTAGCGATGGAAGATTTTTCTCTCCATTAGTTCGTTCAATAGCGAAGGAAGAAGGGATTTCAGCTCAGGAACTTGAAAGTATAGATGGTTCTGGGCAGGGCGGACGTGTTTCCAAAGATGATATCTTATCTTATGTGGAAAAGCGAAAATCTGGTGAGGTATCTAGACCTACTGAAGCAAAAGCAGCTCCAAAAGCTAAACCAGAATCTAGGGCTTCATCAGACGATTCAATTCATGCTGGCGAGTTGGACGTATCCCATTCTCCAAAAGGAGACGTTGAAGTTGTGAAAATGGATCGTATGCGGAAGATGATAGCGGAGCACATGGTTCGTTCCAAGCAAACTTCGGCACACGTTACCACTTTTGCAGAAGTCGATGTGTCCAAAATGGTTAAATGGAGAAATGCGAATAAGAATACCTTTCAGCAAAAAACAGGAGTTAAACTTACATTCACGCCACTTTTTGTTGAAGCGATTATTAAGGCGATGTTAGAATTCCCACTCATCAATAGTTCGGTAGATGGCGACAATATTCTTCTCAAAAAGGACATCAACTTTGGTCTAGCGGTAGCTCTTGGTTCAGGGGGCGATGGTGGCTTGATTGTTCCAGTAATAAAGAAAGCACAACAAATGAATTTAGTTGGACTTGCCGAATCAGTAAATGAAGTTGCTGGAAAGGCTAGGAGTAAGAAACTTAGTCCAGATGATTTAGTGGGTGGTACCATCACTCTTACTAATTATGGTAGTGTAGGAAATTTGATGGGAACTCCGATTATCAATCAGCCACAAGTAGCGATTATTGGAACTGGAGCAATAGTTAAACGCCCAGTTGTATTAGAAACAGAAGATGGTGATATGATAGGGATTCGCCAAATGATGTTCCTATCAATGAGTTATGATCACCGAATTATAGATGGAGCACATGGTGGTGCATTTATTAATAGAGTGAAAGAAATTCTAGAAGAATTTGATATGGATAGAGCTGTTTAAAATTATCCATCCTCATTTCCAATTCTGTTGTAACGTATAAGAAACAAAAAATCAAAATTAAATATGAGACGCTATATCTAGCGTCTCTTTTTTGTCTGAATGAAAGTAGTAGAGACAACAAATCAAATTCGTGAAGCTGTAAAAGCAATGCAGTTCGAAGGCAAAAAAGTAGCATTTGTACCTACCATGGGAGCGCTACATAACGGTCATCTTTCATTATTTAGACTTGCAAAGAAATATGCAGATGAGGTTGTAGTTTCAATTTATGTAAACCCAGAACAATTTGGGCCAAATGAAGATTTTGGTAATTACCCAAGAACTTTAGAACGAGATCTGGAATTCTGTAAACAGGAAGGAATTGCGTTTGTTTTTACCCCTTCAGATGAAATAATGTATGGGAAAGGAAAGAAATTCCTGAGCATAGAAATTGACGAATTGAATACTTACCTGGACGGAGGAAGCAGACCTGGATATTTTCAAGGAATAGCTTTAGTCGTTAATAAACTCTTCAATATTGTGGAACCAGACTTAGCTGTATTTGGTCAAAAAGATTATCAGCAGTTTCAGATAATTAATCAAATGGTGAAAGAGTTTAATCATAATTTAAAGTTGGTGATGGCACCCATTGAAAGGGCAGACGATGGATTAGCTCTAAGTAGTAGAAATGCTTATTTAAGTGTTAAAGAAAGATTGCTAGCTCCAGAAATGTATCATATAATGCAGTTTATAGTAACTAAAATCCAAGATGGATTGGTTGAGCCAAATTCTCTGTTAATACAACAGCAACAAGAGCTAGAAGCTAGAGGCTTCAAAAACGATTATCTGAATGTGTTTTCAATAGATAAAATGGCCCCTATTTCTCACCTTGAAAAAGGAAGAACATATTTAATAGCCGGAGCCGTTTATTTAGGAAAAACACGACTGATCGACAACATAATTTTTGAGTGTTAAACGATGAAGCTAACGATGTTTAAATCCAAATTACATCAACTTAAGGTTACAGAAGCTAACCTTATGTACGAGGGCAGTATCACTATTGACCAAGATTTGTTAGACGCAGCAAACTTATTACCCTACGAAAAAGTACAAGTTGTAAATATTACAAATGGCAGTCGATTAGAGACGTATACAATTCCTGGAGAAAGAGGAGGTCGAGTATGCTGTTTAAATGGAGCTGCAGCCCGTTTGACACAAATCGGTGATCGTATTATTGTAATCAGCTATGCAGAGATGACACCAGAAGAAGCCAAAGAGCATAAACCAAGAGTTGTTATTGTAGATGAGAAGAATAATCCGAAGTCCGTTTTAGACTATTCACAGCCCGCCACTAAATTCGATCTCGAAACAGGATTGATGGATTACTGATCAAGGTTTAGTAAACAAATGTAAACCTGTCAAGTTTGTAAAACTATTTACTTTGCACATCGTCTTCCAAGGAAATAGTTATATTCTATTTTTTAGAGAAATAAATACTTACTCATGCAAAAGAAACTTCTTATTCCGTTTATAATCATTGTATTAGTATCAGTTTCTTGGTACTTAACAAGAGACAGCTCCTCAGATACAGTCGAGTTATTCGCTGCACCAACTATAGGAGAATTTTTAGTTGATGTTACCACTACTGGTGAATTGAGAGCTAAAAATTCAACAGAGATTAAAGGTCCACAGGGCGTTCGAGAGTTTCGAGTTAACAATATTCGTATACAAAGTTTAATTCCTGAAGGTCGTATAGTAAAGAAAGGGGATTTTGTAGCAGAACTAGACCGATCTGAAATAATGGGTAAGCTCCAAGATGCACAACTTGATCTTCAATCTGCTGAGTCTCAGGTAACACAGGCTCAACTTGATAGTACTTTAGAACTTTCTCAGGCTAGAGATAATCTTATAAATTTAGAATTTGCGCTTGAAGAACGACAAATTGCTGTGGATCAATCAAAATATGAATCTCCTGCAGTTCAACGACAAGCAGTAATAGATTTAGACAAAGCACGAAGACAGTTAGCTCAAGAGACAAAAAATTATCAAACTAAAGTACGGCAAGCAGAAGCCAAACTAAGAGAAGTAGAAACAGAGCGTACCAAGAAAATAAATGAGATAAATAAAATTCAAGAACTGATGCAACAGTTTACAGTTTATGCTCCCGATCAAGGGATGGTTATTTACCAAAGAAACTGGGACGGTTCAAAAGTAACAGAAGGGGAGCAAATCAGTGCTTGGAACCCTGTTGTAGCAGAGCTTCCAGATTTTACTGTGATGGAATCTGTAACTTATATCAATGAAGTGGACATCCAAAAAATTGAAATTGGACAAATTGTAAGTATTGGATTGGATGCGGTACCTGATAAAAAACTTAGTGGGGAAGTAACTGGTGTTGCAAATATTGGTGAGCAGAGAAAAAACTATGACTCGAAAGTATTTGAAGTAACCATAGTAATAAATGAGAGTGACAGCCTTCTTCGACCTGCTATGACGACCAGTAATCGAATTTTTATTAGTCAAATAAAAGAAGCTTTATATGTTCCACTTGAAGTTGTTCATACGGTAGATTCATTAAGCTATGTTTTCAAAAAGGATGGACTTTCCCCAATTATGCAACAAGTTGAGCTTGGGTTAATGAATGAGAACTCAGTAATTATTCATCGAGGTATTAGTATCGAAGATCAATTATATCTAACAGTACCAGAAGATACCTCTGGAATAAGAAGACTAAAGTTGAGCGAACTACTCACTAAAAACTAAAAAGCTCGTGCTGCAAAAAATCCTTTATAATTTTGATATTGCTATTGAAGCAATTCAACGAAATAAGCTCCGAGCATTTTTAACATCACTCGGGATTATTTTTGGGGTGGCATCAGTTATAGCAATGCTTGCTATTGGTACTGGTGCTCAACAAGAAGTGTTGGCTCAAATGCAACTTTTGGGCACTAATAATGTGATCATCCAGCCTGTACTAGAACAAGTAGAAGGAAGGCTTTCAGAAACAGGAGGCAATGGGAATGAACCCAAAAAATATTCACCGGGCTTAAGCCTTTATGACCTTAAAAGCATCAAAGATGTAATTCCAGAAGTTGAATATATTAGTCCAGAGATTATTTTTGAGACCAACTTTATACGAAATGCTCGAATGCGAAGCGGTAAAGTAGTAGGTGTAAACGACGAATACTTTTATATAAACGATTTTGAGGTAGAGGAAGGTAGTAATTTTTCGGAAATACAAATTGAACAAGCAGAACCCGTAGCCATAATTGGGCACGATGTTAAAACGAAGTTTTTTGCAGGAGAAAACCCGATTGGAAAGAAAATCAAAGTAGGGAACATCTGGTTAAATGTAATTGGTGTATTAAAAAAGAAAGAACTTTCTACAGAGAGTATTGAGAGTTTGGGAATTCGAAATTATAACCTTGATATTTTTATGCCAGCAACAACCATTTTGCTTCGCTTTAAAAACAGAGCACTGGTTACTAAAGATGATTTAGATGCAACGGGTGGCTCTGGGGGAAGAGTTGTTATTTTTGGTGGTGACCAAGAAGAAGAGGAAGATGTAAATACGAACTATAATCAGTTAGATAAATTGATTGTAAGAGTAAGCGATTCACGATACAGCGTTTCCATTGCGGAGGTATTAGCTAGGATGTTGAAACGTAGACATAACAATGTGGTTGATTTCGAAATTATCGTTCCGGAATTATTACTTGCACAGGAACAGCGTACCAAACGAATTTTTAATATTGTACTCTCTTCCATTGCTTCTATTTCGCTGATTGTTGGTGGAATAGGAATCATGAATATTATGCTTGCTTCAGTTGTAGAAAGGTACCGCGAGATTGGAGTTAGAATGGCGGTGGGAGCACAGAAGAAAGATATAGAGCTTCAGTTTTTAACGGAGGCTTTAACAATCAGTATATCAGGGGGAGTAATCGGGATTATTTTGGGAATGGGATTCAGTTTTGCCATACAACTAACTGCTGATATTGCTACAATTGTTACCCCTTCATCCATATTTATTTCATTTGGTGTGGCTTTAGTTATTGGGGTGGTATTTGGTTATTTCCCTGCAAAAAGAGCTGCACAACAAGATCCAGTACACGCATTACGCCATGAATAAGAATATTTCTTTTTTTCTTTTTTTGATACTTCTTCTACTGTTGTATTCTGATGCAAAAAGTCAGGTTCAAACCTTCACATTGGAAGAAAGTATTGACTATGCCAAACAAAACAGTCCGCTTTCGAGAGCTGCACGGTTTTCAATTCTCTCGGCAAAATGGAGATATAAATCCTTTCGAGCCGATTTACTTCCTAGTCTGGAACTAGATGGGAATGCACCAGGGTTTAGTCGAGCATTTACTGCAAATAGACTTGATGATGGTTCAACAACCTATCAAGAAGAAAGTTTAACACAGTCGTCTCTGAATCTATCTGTAAATCAGAATATTTTACCAACGGGCGGAGCACTATCTCTATCTAGTGGGATTAATAGATTGATACTTTTTGATACTGGAGTAAATGGCGAAAACATTACGAGGTGGCAAAGTACTCCTCTTGTTGCAAGTTTGAGACAACCCTTGTTTCAGTTCAATAGTTTAAAATGGAGAAACCGAACTGAACCACTTCGCTACGAAATTGCAAAAACCGAGTATGTCGAAGATATGGAAGAGATCGCATTTACCGTAGCCCAGAATTACTTTGACTTGTTACTCGCAAAGATTAACATCGAAGTGGCTGAGTTTAATGTGACCGTAAATGATTCGATCTATAATATTTCTCAAGGTCGGTTTCAGGTTGGAAGTATTGCAGAGAATGAGCTTCTACAAAGTGAATTAGAATTTCGGAATGCAAGTACTTCGCTAACTACGGCTATTTTGGAATACCAACGCGCAGAAGAAAGTTTTAAAGCTTTATTGGGAATTGAAGATACTCAGCAAATTGAAATTGATTTACCATCTGTTGCACCAGAACTAAATGTTGATGTAAATCAAGCATTAGAACTTGCACGAGAAAATAATAGCACTTCGCTAGAATTTGAATTAAACGAACTATTAGCCGATCAAGCCTATGAGCAAGCCAAACGGAATACCGGTTTTTCAGCCACAATACAAGCTAGTTTTGGTTTAAATCAAACTTCAGAAAATTTTGAAGATGTTTATACAGATCAACAGAATCAGCAGTTTTTTACAGTAGGCTTTCAAATCCCATTATTTAATTGGGGACAGAACCTTGCTGAAGTTAGATCAGCCCGAAACCAACAAATGGCTACGGCTAATAATATTGCATACCAACGCCTTCAGTTCGAACTAAGTGTAAAAAGTACAGTACGTGAATTTCCACAACTTCGAAGTCAGGTTGAGTTAGCAGAAGTGTCGGATGAAATTGCAACGCGAAGATATGATGTGGCAAAAAACCGCTACTTAATTGGTCGAATTGATGTGACTGATTTATTTATTGCTCAGAATCAAAAAGACAGTTCCCGCCGAAGTTACATACAGTCTTTACGAAGCTACTGGATTGGATATTTTAATCTGCGCCGACTTACCCTCTATGACTTCGAAAAAGATGTTCCAATTCTATACGCTACAGAGTTTTGATTTTTAATGCAGAACAGTTAAGCATTAAAAAATTATTTACTCTTTAAAGCTCGGTAACAATTCAAAAAATCTAGCTGAAGTTTTAATTCCGCGATAGAAATCTTCTACAGAAAACTTTTCATTTGGTGAATGAATTGCATCACTCGTTATTCCAAACCCCATTAAAATTGATTCTACACCAAGTATTTTTTTGAAATCTGCTACAATTGGAATCGATCCACCTTCACGGGAGAAAAGTACTTCTTTCTCATAAATTTCTTCAAAAGCTTTCGCTCCTGCTTTCAACCCATAAAAATTAAGGTCGGTTACAGATGCGAACCCACCATGGTGCTCGGTTACCTTAATTCGAACGGTATCGGGAGCAAGTGATTCAACATGCTCTTTAAACATTTTTGCGATCTCTTTTGGGTGTTGATCTGGAACCAAGCGCATACTCACTTTTGCATTCACTTTAGAAGGAAGCACCGTTTTAGCGCCTTCACCAATATATCCACCAACAATTCCATTTACATCTAGTGTGGGGCGCGCGGAAGATCTTTCTAAAGTTGTATATCCTTTTTCGCCATGGACTTCTTCAATATCTAGGGCTTTTTTATAAGCGTCTTCATCAAAAGGAAGGGCTGCTGCTGCTATCCGTTCTTCTTCTGTTAAAGGAATAACTTTATCATAAAACCCAGGAATTTGAATAATTCCGTCGTCGTCTTTTAGCTTCCCAATAATTTCGCAAAGTACATTAATCGGGTTTTCTACTACTCCACCGTACACCCCAGAATGTAAATCACGATTTGGTCCAATTACTTCCACTTCCATATAAGCAAGTCCACGAAGTCCGTAGGTAATGGAAGGCTGATCTTTTCCAAACATGGAAGTATCAGAAATTAACACCATATCACACGCAAGCATCTCTTTGTGATTTTCGATAAATGGAACCAAATTCGGAGATCCAATTTCTTCCTCACCTTCAAGAATGAATTTCACGTTGACAGGAATTGGAGTTCCTGACTTTACAAACGATTCAATAGCTTTTACGTGAGTGAAGGATTGACCTTTGTCATCACTGGCACCGCGTGCATAAATATCTCCGTTTTTTACAGTTGGCTCGAATGGAGGTGTGTCCCAAAGTTCATCAGGGTCTGAAGGCTGAACATCGTAATGGCCATACACTAACACCGTGGGTTGGTCGTCATAAGGGCAATGTTCCGCATAAACAATGGGGTTGCCAGGAGTATCGAATAATTCTACTCTGTTAAGATCAAGTGATTGGAGTTGCCCAATCAAAAAATTAGCCGCTGAACGTATTTCACCTTTCTTTGAGGAATCTGTACTAATACTAGGAATACGGAGAAGTTCAAATAGCTCTTCTAAAAATTTGTCTTTGTTCTGATCAATGTATGCTTGTGATTTACTCATAAAAAAAATTACTCCAAAAATTATAAAATTTTGACTCCACTACTTTTTATCCACCCGAATTGACCGTTTCCCAGTCGTATATATATCCAGCCTGATGCTTCCTTACTTATTTTATGATCAACAGTGATCGAATATCCTTCATATCCAAGACTTACCAAATCAGCACTTTCATCCGCTTTTTGCTTTACTTGAACTTCAGTGGTAATAATCACAGCTTCAGAATATCGTTGATCGACATAATCGACATAAAAAGCGAGAATTAGGATTAAGATACAGGTAATTGATAACGATGAAACAACTGTATTTAACTTTTTAAAGTTGAAGATATTGAACCATTTAAGCAGTACAAAACCGACTACTAAAACAAGTAATCCGAAGCTAATAAAAAACACACCAAAAGCACTAGGACCGTCTTTCAACCAATCCACAGCTTTATCCCAGGGTAGTTTAGGTAGAGTAGCTGATTGTCGACTAAATTGAGATTCTACATATTCGATCGCCTCAGTAGCAGATTCACTTGTAGTTTCAAACATTGTAGATTTTAGGAAGTAATACTTTGCAAGCCCAAGAGAGTCTACTTGAGTTGCAGAAATTCCCATATTCAAGAATAAAGCTCCAGAAACCTGCTGGCTTTTTTCTATTTGTCGATAGATGTTCATTGCATCTGCAAACTGGTTTTTTTCTAACAGTGTATTTGCTTCATCAAAAAGAAGTTGAGGACTTTGCTGTGCTTGTACTCCCATCACCATAAAAAAAGAAAAGAGAATACTTTTAAATATCAGGCTCATACTAACTTCCCAATTTGCTTAATAAGTTCTTGAGCTTTTTGAATATCCAATTCCAAACCTTCAATGGAGGCATTTGGTGCATACGCGATGGTGTCACATTTGTCGAGTAATCGTTTTACTTCCTCAGAAGTAACGTCGGCTACGTGTTCTTTAAGAGCATCAGCAAGCTGTTGGTTGGAAAGTCCTGCAAGAGGTAGATTCAACTTATCAGAAATAAACTGATTCAATGCTTTTTGAATGTGATTGTATCCGATTTTAAGGTCAGTTTGTCCTTCGGCTTTTTTGAGTTCCCCAAAAGCTTTGTCCTTAGCTTTTTGAGAACGAGAAAAGGCAGTATCACTATTCATCTTGTCTTGATATGTCTTCCACCCAAATGCTACTCCTAATACTAAAAGTGGAGATGCAAACAACCACCAAATCCAGCGTTGAGTTTGGAGAGGTTCCTTTTTTGTGGAAACCCAATTCGCTAAACCAGTTATAGGTTTAACATTGAACCGAAGCTCTGTATCGCTAAGTACAGCAGACCGGGGATCTCTTTCCGCTTCAAGAGTTAAAGTGGGCAATTTTATGGTGTTATATCTTTTTCTTGAAGGACTATAAAATGCAATGTTTGTCTCTGGGATTTCAAAAGTGCCTTCGTTTCTTGCGATTAATATATCAGTAAAAATCTTAGTTCCACCGATTTGACGGTTTGCTCTGGTTATTGTTGAGTTT
>TARA_R110000868_G_scaffold234986_1_pt1 | contig 16169 bp, 13 predicted proteins | sample TARA_R110000868 | Tara Oceans TARA_R110000868 (sample SAMEA4397489) | marine metagenome | biome: Polar Biome; feature: [SRF] surface water layer (ENVO:00010504); material: water (ENVO:00002006), including particulate matter (ENVO:01000060) such as... | depth 5 m | reverse complement strand
AAAAATTATGAAATCTACATTTAAAACTTTTAAAGCACCAAAAGGTTTTCATTTTATGAAAAAGAAAACAACTTACTCATTAATGAAAAACAAATACGGAAGATTTAAAACACACAAAGGTGCAAGCAAATCAATTAAATTTAAAGTTATTAAATCACACCGAAGCTGATGTTAACCAGTAAAGCTGTTAAGAATGTTAAAGAACTAGAAAAGATTTATAATAAAAATATTACAGACATTGTAAGAAATATTGCTGTATGGCACAGTGACCTACTCCACCCAGCTATTAAGTGTTATGTTATTGGAAACGGTACAAGTAGAGCTGCTAAAAATTTAGATAAAATTGTACACACTCACACACACAGCAAATCATTTTCTATTGGCTGCAATTATATCTACAAAGAATTTAATCCTAGTGTAATTGTTGCACAAGACACCAAAGTATTAATTGATATTGCAAAAGACGGTGTTGAAATACCAGTTGTTGCTCCACTGTTAAAATACAATTGGTTATTGCAAAACAATTATAAGATTAAAAATTTTTATGCATTACGTTTTCCAACTTTTGCAATGACACGTTGGAAGACTGGTGAACTAGGACTTTATATTGCTTGTTTGCTTGGATTTAAGCACGTTACAGCAGTCGCATTTGACGGCGGTGTATCCAATGTGCACAGAGAAGATGACGGTGTGTCAAACATCGATATTAACATTACCAAAGAACGAATAGGCTTGCTTAAACTGAGTTTTTTAAACGTACATATAAATAATTACGAAGACAACTTGTAATGAGCCTTCTATGTAACAGACAAGATTTTGTTCGAGTGGTTTTCGATAAAAACAAGTAAGAACGTTTTATTTTTTTGGACAACTGATATCAGCCCTAAAAAACAAAACACAATTCCAGCAAATTTTAAATTAATCATTAACAAAAAGGAGTTAAAGCTATGGCTTTATCAGACGCAGGCTCAACAGTATCCAATGCATTTGTAACACAATTTGCAGATGACGTTGTACATTTGAGTCAACAAAAATTATCTAAACTTGCTGGCAGTGTAAGAACAGTTAGAGGAGTAAACGGATCAGTTTACAAATTTAACACACTAGGCAAAGGCGGATACATTAAAAACAAAAGTAGATTTGAAGACATCACAGCTATGTCAGATGCTTCTAAATCATTAGGTGGAACTGGAACATACGTTGGCGGCACAGCTGCACACGCAAGTGTTACAGCTACTCTTAACAACTACGTTGCGGGCGAATACGTTGACGATTTTGATATGTTCAAAGTTAATTTTGACTTTAGACAAACATATGCAGAGTCAATCGCAGCTGCACTAGCAAGAGCATACGACAATGAAATCATTGCTCAACTAGATGCTGCTTCACCAACAACTACAGTCACTGCTGCTAGTGGTTTAACTAAAGCAAAATTTTTAGAAATTGCTGAAGGGTTAAACTCTAACGATATTGATTCTAACGATAGGTTTATCGTTATGTCACCAGCTGCATTAACTGACTTGTTATCAGACAGTGGAGTTACTACTGCCGCAGACGGCCCAATATCAAACACAGCATTAGCAACTGGTTACATTCCAAACTTTTTGGGATTTAACGTAATCATTTCTAATTTGCTGAACGAAGCTTCAACTGGAATAAGAAAGTGTTATGCATTTCAGAAGAACAGCTTAGGTCTTGCTATTGGAAAAGATGTTACAGCAATGATTAACTACGTACCGCAAAAAGTGTCATACCTTGTTGCTGGCGAGTTTTCAGCTGGAGCTGCTGTTATTGATACTACTGGTTTAGTATTGATAAACGTTACTGAATAATTTTTTTAGTAACAAGCACAGAGCCGAAGGCATTTACCGTGTCTTCGGCTTTGTCATTTTGCAATAAATATTAAAAAAGGAATTTAAATGGCATTATCAAAATACGACATCTGTTCACAATCATTAATTAAATGCGGAGCAGAAACAATTTCATCATTTACAGACGGTACACACGAAAGCAATGTTTGTTCAGTGATGTATGATACCACTAAAAAAAGTCTTCTTTATTACTCGTTTTGGAATTTTGCAATTAGAAAAGTTCAATTAAACAGATTAAACGAAACACCAACAGACGCAAAATTTTTATATGCACACAGTTTAGTTGGCGATATTATTAGAACTAGAAGTGTTTTTAATGAATTTGGACAAGCTGACTACACTTATAAAAAAGAAGGACAAAAGATTTTTTCTAATAACAAAAATGCATTTTTAGAATATGTCAGCAATATAGACGAAACTAATATGCCTTCATTTTTTGTTGAAGCATTAGTGTCAAAACTAGCAACAGAAATTAACGAAGCTATTACTGGAAGTGGAACATTAACAGTAAGATTAGCACAAGACTTTCAACAAAAATTACGAGCAGCAAGAGTTGCAGATGGACAAGAAAATCCACCAGCAAATATTATGCCAGCTGGTAGATTAATTGAAGCTCATATGCGTTCTAGTACAAGTGATAGATTCAGACACGAGCAAAATTAATGTCTTTACGAAGATATACACAAACATCATTCACACAAGGTGAAATCGGTAGCTATGTTAAAGGCAGAGCAGAACTTCCTATATACAGAACTGGTTTAGATATTTGTGAAAACTTTTTATTACTACCACAAGGTGGAATTGACAGAAGACGTGGTTTTCAATTTATAAGTTCAAACTTAGATTCAAGTACATTAGCAGACGGCAGTACAGCTGTTGTTACTGGTAGCTTTCATTCACAAAGCAGATTGTTGCCGTTTAAATTTGGCGAAGGACAAGAGTATGTTTTGATTATTGAGCCAGCAGACACTGCCCTATCTACTACAGCAAAAATTCATATCTATTACAACGACACACGTGTTGCAGTTTTAACAAATGGTGTTGGCGGAAATGCTTTTGAAATAACAACAGACAATATTGCTGACATTAGATTTGCACAAACTTTTGACGTAATGATTTTAGTACAAGAAAATTTAAGACCATTTACACTTGTGCGTGGCAGTACTCATTCTGATTGGGCAGTAAGTTATTTGGATTTTGATTTTTTACCATTAGTAAATTTTAATTTTGGAACAACGTTAACACCAAGTGCTACAACTGGTGCAGCAATAGATTTAACATTGAGTGACGGTAGCTATACGTGGGTTGATGCTCAATGGCCGAGTGGACATATAGATCAATATATTCGTGTTAATGCTGGTTTAGTAAAAATTACATCAATAACAAGTCCAACAGTTGCTGTTGCTACAGTCGAAGAAGATTTGGCAGATACACTAGCAGCTAGTGGTAATGAATGGGAAATAACTGCATATAATAGTTTTACTTCAACACGTGGCGGCGGTTATCCTCGTTCAGTAACATTTCATCAAAACAGATTAATTTTTGGCGGCAGTAGAGATAAACCACAAACAGTATTTGCATCGCAATCTGGCGATTTTTTTAATTTCAAACCAACTACAAGAGTTGTAGGCACAAGCACTACTACTGGCGAAGTCACAGATGATGCTGGTTTTTCTTTTACAATAGCTAGTGACCAATTAAACATTATTAAACATCTAGTTTCACAACAGTCACTTTTCATTTTCACAACAGACGGTGAATTTGATATGAGTGGCGAACCAGTAACTCCAAACAATGTTTTAATACGACAACAAACACGTTACGGAATTAAAGCTGGTACAGCAGAACCAAAAGTTATTGATAACGAAACAATGTTTGTCGACAAAAGTGGCAAGCAATTAAGAGCTTTTGTTTACAATTTTAACACTGATGCTTTTTCTGCAAAAAATTATTCGTTAGTGCATCACACGATGCTTTCTAATGCTACACAAATTGAGTACTTAAAAAATTACAAAGACACAAACAGCAATTATCTTTTTGCAGTTAATGAAGGTGATATTTGTGTAATGGGAGTAAATGTTGAACGAGAAGTTATTGGGTGGAGTCGTTGGACAACAAACGGAAATTTTTTACAGCTAACCGAAGTCGACGATAGTTTGTATGCATTAGTAAGCAGAACAAACGGAATATTTTTAGAAAAACTTACAGACGAAGATGTGTATTTAGATTGTTTTTACTCATCATCAAGTACCAGCAGTCAATATGCAGCTGCAAACGGATTGCATAACGAAACAGTTTCTGTAATTGCAGACGGCACAGTACATAACAATGTAACAGTTACTGCTGCTGCTAATTTTACTTTAGACAGAGTTTCGAGTTCAACACAAATTGGTTACAGTTTTACATCTACTGCAAAAACTTTACCTATCACATTTCAAGTTGGTAACAGTTTAATTACTGGTGAAAAAGTTAGAAAAATGTTTGCAGAATTGCAGTTCGATAATACCAAAAGTGCAAAAGTAGATAACGTTGTAATACCATTTAGAAATTTAGGAAATAATTTATTAGACGTGGGTATTGTTCCGTTCAACGGAATTAAAAGAGTTCGTTTAACTGGCTACTCAACACAGCCACAACTAACTATTACTGTAAACGAACCACTGCCAATGACACTTTTAAGTTTAACAACAGAATGCAGCATTTCGACTGGAAAATATCAACAAGCATAAAACCAACAAGGCACAAATTGAATTTTAATCACTTTGAGTATGTTGTTAACAATTGTCGTGCAGCCGACGAAATAGAACTTGGCTTAACTGGACACACTAAAGAAAAATTAATCAGTATGTACGATGAATTAGAAGACGGATTGACTGGTACAGAAAACGACATACCATTTTTAGTTGCTGGTACACAAGTACTAGACAATGATGTTTGGTATTGGTTTTTGTCAACACCGTTAGTGAATCATCATTGGCTAAGAATAACGAGAGAAGCAAAAAATTTTATTAAAGAAAAAAAAGAACAGTACAAAGATAAAAGACATTTAGTGCAAGTGTGGAGTGGTCACAAAGCCAGTGTAGGTTGGCTAAATATTTTAAAATTTAACGAAATTGACCAATATTTTGTCGGCAACGAAAAAATATTGATTGTGGAGAATCAAACTTAATGTGTGCACCTCGCAAAGCCCTTATCCCTTTATTAATTGCTGGTGGTTTAGCAGTCGCAACTGGCGGTGTTAGTTTAGGTGCAACAGCCACCGCAGCTGCAAGCACTACAGCATCAACAGCAGCATTAGCATCAGAAGTATCTTACGTTGGAGCAAGTTCAACACTGTCTTCAATAAGCAGTGCCCTATCAACTGGTTTAAAATATGCAAATCTTGCATCACCGATTATTGGAGCAACTGGTTTAATTTATAGTGGTCAAATACAAAAAGGAATTTATGAACAGCAAGCTGCAATGGCAAAATTCCAAGCCCAAAATGAAGAAGACACTTACGTATTAAGAAAAGATCAACGAAGAAGACAGTTAGCAATAGCACTAGGTAAACAACGTGCGTTGTATGGAGTTACTGGTGTAGATTTAGCAAATACTCCTACTGATGTATTGTCACAAACAAGCAGAAATTTTGCTTACGATGATTACGTAGATAGATTTAATACAGCTGGAAAAATTACAAGTTACGGCTTGAGTGCAGAAAATATGCAAGCAAGTGGCAGAGTTTCTCAATTTGGTGGATTGTTAAATGCTGGCATAACACTTGGCAGACGAGGCACTGTTTAATGGTAAAAATTCCAACATTTGAAAGCAAATTAACTCCTACTGCAAGTTTTACTAGACCACAGCAAATGGTAGGTGCTGTTGAAAGTGTTAATGCTATTGCAAAATATGCAAACACGGTTGCAGATCAACAAACAGAAGTGTCTGCTTATGAAAAAGGTTTTGCTGAACAAGTAGCAAATAAAGAAAACTATGTTGCACAAGAAGACACTTATTCTATTGCAAACACAGCATACAAAAAAGGTGCACAAGCTGCGTTTGTTTCAAATGTAAAAACTGAAACAGAAAGTAATCTTTCTCAATTTGCACTTGATAATCAATACGATGTTGAATCTTATAAAACAAAATCACAAGAATATAAAAGTGGTCTTTTAGCAAAAGTTCCGCAAAGTTTACTTCCGCAAGTATCTGTTTATTTGGATAATTTAGACAGTAGATATTCACGCAGCATAGAACAAAATTCAAAAGAGTATTCTAATAAAACAAACCTAGTGTCTATTGCAAATAGAGTAGATAATTTGTTACCTCAACTTTCATCGTCTATTAAAACTAACGGATTAAACACAAACACAAGTGTAAACATTTACGGCGAAATGATTACTAGCATTAAAGCATTAGAAGAAAGCAGAGCAAATCCAACTACTATTAATAATTTAAAAATAAAATTAAAAGACGAAGTTATATTAAGCACAATTATTGGTGAATTTCAAAAATCTGACGACAAGCAAGCATTTATAGCAAAAATTCAAAAAGGTGACGTTAAAGATTTGTTAACTGAAATTAATGACGATTACAAAGTTAGTGGCATAGAATATGGCGATGCAATTTCATTAACAGACAGTATGAAATATGCAAACAATCTTAACACACTGTTAAAATACGACGTTGCTACTAAAAAAATAGATAGGCAAAAATTTGAAAACAGTTTCGACAACTATTACAAATTAAGTTTAACTGGCGATAAAGCTGGTGACAAACCAGACTTAGAAACGGCTAGAAAATTATATTTTTCAGAAGAAAAAATTTTAGAATATCAAAGCAAGTTAGATATAATCGATATTGTTGCAGCTGACGTTAACAAAAGCAAATACGGTACGTTAGCAGAAAGTCAAAATACTTTAAAAGAATCGCAATCTGTGTTGTCAATTATAAACAACACTGCACCGTCAGAAGAAAGAAATAAAAATTTAACAATACAGCAAACTAAAATTGCAAGTTTGCAAAAAGTTTTAGAATTTAAGCAACAAGCAATTAAAGAAGGTGACCCATATAAAATTTTATCATCACAAGGTATTCAATACTCATTTAATGATGAACAAGACATTGCAACAGCACACGAATTAGTGAAAAGCAACGTTGGTATTAATGCAAATAGATTTAGCATTATGCCAAAAGCAAATTTAGAAGTTTTTAAAAGTGAATACAAAACAGCTGATAGTCAATCAGCAGCATTAGGACTTATTGGTAGATACAAACAACAATTTGGCAAATACACACCTCAATTTTTGCGAGATGCAGAATTAACAGCTGGCGACAGAGTAGTTTTTGACTTTGCAGATAAAAGGCAAGCCGATGCTGGTGTTATTTGGCAAGGATTAAAAGACGTTGAAATACTTAAGAAAAGTTTAGGCAATAGTAGAGCAGATTTTGCAACTGATGAAAAATCCTTTGCTGACAAATTTAAATTAACATATGGAAAATCTTTTAACGGAAATGAAAAAGTTTATAACGAAATTTATAATGGTGCATATGCTTACTACTTAAAAAATTTAAGTGTAGTTGGAAACAACAACACGGCAATTGGCAATACTATTAAACTATTTGGCAATGAAGGCGGTGTTTACAATTACGTTACAATAAACAATCAATCCGTGTTTATTCCACCTAATGTTAACGGCAATGCATTAAAAGCAAACGTCGAAGATATGTTTGCTAATCCGCATCGTTATGCAATCACCAGTTCAAATGGTTTTACGTTACAAGATATTGTAGACAATAAAGAAGAATACACAGTAGTGATAGACGGCGGTACTGCTAAAGTTGTGCAAAATTCTAACGTTTTATTTTCATCGGAAATTTATCAAAAACTACCTAGTGGCTCAAAAGAGTTTGTTTACAGTGATGCTATGATTACAATGGAAGACGGAGTGTCTTCCGAAACAACTATGTTAGACTTCGATGCAACGTGGAGTTTTGACAAAAAAGCAAACTTAAATTCTAAAATAGATTCTCAAATTAAAGATACAAAATTTGAAAAAGGTGGAAGAACAATTGTATTTGGTGTTGACAGTTACAAACCAGACAAAAATGTAAACACTACTTTCAATGAAAAAGTTAGTCAGCTTAAAGAAATTGTGTACAAAGAAATAGCTACTAAAGAAGGTATGTCTTATTTAGATGTGTTTAGTGGTGATATAGCAGTAACAACAAGAGATCAGCAAAATTTAAATGCTATTAGTTTTTACATCAAAGACTCCAAAAAAATACCTAGTTACGTTTTAGATTATCTATCCGAATTTGATTATCTTAAAAATTTAAAAAATGTAGACGTTAGAGAAAAATTACAAACAGCTTGGGCTGATAAAAGAAATAAAGTTAGAGCAACTGCAAATACTGAAAGTATTGTAATGAGCCCATTGCACAGCATCACAGATATTATTAGATCAATTGAATCTATTAACTATGTTGAGCCAGTAGATGCTGGTGGAGCATAATAAATGGCTGGCCCACTATCCCCCGTTTCATCATTTGGAAAAGTATTAGAAAAATCTGACATACAAGTACCTAAAAGTGGAGTGTTAGAAAATTTAGGTGCTGGTGCAAGACAAGGTTTTGAAGAAACTACTATTGCATACTTGCAAGATGCTAATTTATTATTAAGAGCAAAAAATGGTGTAGACGATGCAATTCCAGTAGAAGAATGGAATGATACAAATCCATATTATAGAGAAGACATTAAGTGGAGTGAAGATTTAACGTGGAACGTAGCACGTAATATACAAGATGAATTAGCCATACAAGAAACTGCCAACGCATTATACGAACGAGCAACTACTGGCGGTAAGGTAGCACGATATGCTGGTATGTTTGGTGGAGCAGTATTAGACCCAATTAATATTGTGCCATTTACATTTGGTGCTGCTAAAGCTGCAACGTGGTTAGAACGTGCAGCAAGAATTGGTGCAGCAAACACAATTATAGAAGCAACAACAATTACACCATTAGGTATTGCAGTAGAAAAAGCACGTGGAATAGAAACTACTGCTAGTGATGTTTTAACAAATTTAGGTTTTGCATTTGGTGCTGGTGCTGGCTTGTCAGTGCTTGCTGACGGTGCAGTTGGTGCATTTAGAGCTGCTCGATCAATGCGGACTGTTACAGATAAAAAAATTGTTGAAGATATGGACACACTAAAAAGTCCGTTAGACGATGAAAAAGTTACATCAGAAATTAATTTAGTAGCAACTAAAGCAATTATAGGAACAAAAAAAATCAATGGAACTGTTGATAGTACAGACAGCAACTTATTAAAAAACTACAACATAAACAATGTTGACCAGCCAATTAATGTTAAGACAGACGGAACAATCAGCACTGGCAACACAGACAACGGTGTTAAAATTTTTAAAGAAGACAAATTTTTAGTTGTTGAAGGAACGTCGAAAGATATTGTTAAAATACTACCTACCCTTCAAACTAGAATTTCTAGTGATAAATTTCCTCAAATAGAAATACGTTTTACAGATACTTTAAATGACGAAATAATTGCTGTTGAAAGAATTGCAGACAGAGTCAAAGCATTAGAGCAACAAACTGGTGTTAAAGCAGAATTAGACACCACTATAGTAGAAAGAACTAGAGTAGAAATTGAAGATCAAACTTTTGATATTGAATTAGATAACACCACTGACAAAGTTAAAGAAATATATCTAGTTAAAAATAGCAGACGAGTTAGAAAATTAAACAAAGAAGAAAAAGCACAAGCAATTGAAACATTAAGCCAAACTGTAGAATTACGTAAAAATACATTAAACACAGAACTACAAGATCGTTCACCACAAAAAATAGATAGACAAATAGTAGATAACAGAGGTGGCAGACAAGAATCCGACGAATTACTTTCCAGTAAAGAAGCATATCGTACAAAAGATATTATTACAGCAGCTGATGAAGGCAGAGGTGCAGTTTACAATCAAACGTCAAAAGACATAGATACAATGATTACTGCTGTGCTAAGTCAGCCAGTTTTTAAGAAACGGCATTTAGATGATTTAGGCATAACGTGGAATAAAAATACTGGTGAGTTAGTGATTAGAAATACCGACGAAGCAGTCAAAGACCCCATTGGAAGAATTTTAGTAGAATTAAAAAACAAACAACAGCAATTAAAGAAAGAACAGCAAGCATTAGAAGAATTGCACATCTGTTTGCCTTCTTAATAGAAAGTTTATTATGACAAAAAAATGTTTTGACGAGTTTACTAGCACTACTGGCAGAATTTTAGATGTTAATGAAAAAGAACTGCTGCAACAAAAAGTTACAAAGAATAAAGACAAATTAAGATTAGAAGGAAAAAATTTAGATACTGTTGTCGACGGTGAAACAACTGCATTACAGCAAACTGTTAAAAGAGAATTTCAAATAAAAACTAAAAATGAAATTGATAGAACAATAAGAAAATTAAGCACAGAAACACAAATTAAAACAAGATTAGAAGAACTTGATGCTGCCGCAACTAAATTAATGGAAGGCGATAAAAGAATTACAAAGCAAAAAGCATATCAACGAGCATTAATAGGCTTAATTTACAATACTAACGATACCACAGACATACCATTTGAGCAGATTGAAAAAACACTTTTTAAAAACTCATTTGGCGAATTTTTAGCTAAAGTTAGAAAACGTATTAACAGTGACCCAATAGACTTTATTCAAAACGAAAAAGATTTCAACGATATGCTTACAGAATTCTTTGTTTTTTTTAGAGATCCAAATAACGTTAAGTCAGTAACTAAAAACGAAAAAGCATTTGTAATGGCACAAGAATTTTTCAATGCAAAATACAAGCTGTTTGAAAGAAGAAAACAAAACGGTGACAATAACATTCTATTAGATCAGAATATAAAAGTTCGTTGGAGTGCAACTAAGATTAAAAAAATTAAACGTGAAGATTTTATAAAAGAAATTTCTGACACATTAGACGAACGAATACACGGCGATAGCAAAGCACGTAATGAAATTGCCAGTAAAATTTACGACAACTACACACAAAAACAAACACCAGACTGGCGAGAACAAGGCGACACAAAATTAAGTGGAATATTTGATGAAGCAGAATCTACACCTATTGATTTTATGCCAGAAAATCGTGCACCTAGTTTGACATTTAAAGACGGTGCAAGTTTTAATAATATTAGCAATAAATTTAGTGATGTTGACAGTAGAGTTATGTTGTTAAATTATTTTAACGAGTCTGCACGTGAATTAAGTCTTGTTCAATTTTTTGGTGCTGATTATAGAAATGGTGCACGAAAGTTTATTACAGAGATAGAAAGAAATTCAAAATACGACAATGCATTTGTAGTTAAAGGAAGATTGGGAGAAGTCGATGCTGTTAAAAGATTTTTAGAAAGAAGAATAAATCCAATTATTGGGGAAACTTCACAGCTAGCCAGTGCATTTTCAACTTTTAGAAATGTTGAAGCAGCTGCAAGATTAGGTGGTGCATTTATTACTGCACTTATGGACACTCCTATTATGGCAGTAGCTGGAAATAAAATATTTGGTTTGCCAATGAAAGATATGCTGGCAGCTATATTTAAATTTGGAAAAAATGGTGCACCAAATGATTACAACAAATATGCTGAATATCTATTAGAAGGCTGCGAAAGTTATTTGGGTAATTTACAAGAACGATTTAACGTATCTGACAGTTTGACAAATTTTGGTAGAGCAGAAGGATTGAGTGTTAAAGCAGCTCATACAGTTTTTAAAATTAGTGGTTTGAATTGGTGGACAGAAGGCAGAAAAGCAATGGCTGCTGGCATTTACGGAAAAGAATTAGGAAATCTTATTAAAAACAAAGTGGCTTGGGAAAGTTTAAGTCCGCAGTTCCAACGACAATTAGAAAAATTTGGCATACGTGGCAAACGTAAAGGTGGCGAAGCAGAATGGACAAAATTATTAAGAGAACAGCCATTAGATGAAAATGGCAGAATAGATTTGTATGCAATTAAAGAATTAAATTTTGAATTTTCTTACGGCAAAGCAAGTACACGTCAAAAAGTTACAGCTGCACTCAATGATGCTGTCGACACTATGGTTATGACACCTTCTCAATACGATATCGATACTGCTGCATTATTCAACGACCCGTTAAGTGTAGGTGGACAAGTTATTAAAAGTTTAACTCAATTTAAAGCATTTCCAATTTCAATGTTTAGAAAAATTTATGCGAGAATGTACAAAGCAGACGGACTTGCAAGTACAGTGTCTACAGCAGCCGCACTATCAGTATCTTTAACATTTATGGGTGCTCTTGTTTTGCAACTAAAACAATTTCTAGCTGGAAAAGAAACTTACAAAGCAGACAATAATTTTTGGGTTGAAGCAGTTAAGCAAGGTGGAAGTTTAGGAATTGTTACAGACTTGTTTATGATGTTTGGCGGCGACGATATCTTAAAAAGTTTAACTGGTGGAAAAGTCAAATACACATCATCAGACAAACGAGCAAAAGATTTATTAGGCCCATTGTTTGGTGACTTTATAAAAACAACAAGTTTAGTTGCAGATTTGCCAATACAAGTTGGACAGTTTCTTTACAACGAAGATTATGATTTTAGAAGATTAATGAGAAACAGCTCAAAAACAATTTTAGACTTAGTACCCGCACAATCACTTTGGTACACAAAAATGTTGTACAGAAAATATGTGCACGAATATATGGCACAACTAGCAGACCCAGCTGGCTATAGACGTAGAGAAAGTGCATTGAGAAAATATGCAACGAAGGAAAGAAACAACGATACTTACAACAATTTTATTTACGAAAGCCTACCTAACTTTTTACCTTCCCAACAATAAATAGTAACGTTAGGAATTTTTAATGACAACAACTGCATACACAGACAGTGCATATAGGTTAAGTTACACAGCTGATTCAAGCACAGTCGCCTACTCTTTTAATTTTGAAATATTAGATACAAATTCAATCGAAGTTTTTATCGACGGTGTAAAAAAATCAATCACAACAGATTATTCAGTAATTTTTAACGTAGGAACAAGTGGCACTGGTAGCATTGTTTTTACAACTGCACCTTCTGCAAGTGCAAGCATAATTTTAAAAAGAGATACAAATATTGTTAGAACAACTGACTTTCAAACAAGTGGAAGTTTTACAGCAACTGCAATTAACAACGAACTAGATAGAATTACACAAGCTGTACAAGAAATTGACGACAAAGTAGAAAACAGAGTTTTAAGAGTTGACCATTTTCAGTCAACACCTTCCGATTTTACAATTCCTTCAACAAGAGCAAATCAATATTTAAAATTTGATAGTAGTGGCAACATTGTTGTTACAGATAGCTTTGTTGGAAACGAAATAACTACTACTGGCGACGTATCAGTGGGCGGTACTTTGTCTGTGACTGGCACAACAACACTGGCTGCTGTTTCAGCAAGTGGCAATATTACGGGTACACTAGCAACAGCAGCACAGCCAAACATTACTAGTTTAGGTACATTGAGCACTTTAAGTGTCGACAATTTAACACTTAACGATAATCAAATAATTTCATCTAACGGAACAATTGCATTAGACGACAATATAACTGTTAATGGAAATGCTAACGTTAGTGGCAACATTACCGCAACTAACATTGCTGGTACTTTAACCACATCTGCACAAGCAAATATTACAAGTGTAGGCACACTCACAGCACTTACGGTCGACAATTTAAATTTAAACAGTAACACTATTGCGAGTGACAATGGAACAATTGCATTAGATGATAACGTGACTGTAAATGGCAATATCACAGCTACTAATATTGCTGGTACTCTTACGACAGCTGCACAAAGCAGCATTACAAGTTTAGGAACACTTACAAATTTAAACGTAGATAATTTAAATATTAATCTAAACACAATATCAGCCACCAGTGGAAATTTAGTTTTAGAAGATGTTACAGAGTTAACAATTGATAATATTAACTTAAACGGAAATACAATTGCAGCTACCACTGGCAATTTAACACTAACAGCAGCTGGCAACTTAGATGTTAACTCTAAACGAATTATTAATTTAGCAGACCCAATTGCAAACACAGATGCTGCAACACAAGGCTGGGTAAACACAACTTTATCAAATGCTGGAATTAATACTGGTGGCTCTCCTACTTTTCAATCTAAAATCGAAAATGGTGCTTCACGTGTAGAAGTGGTTTCATCGAACGGCGACACACACATAGTAAATGCCAGCACAACTCTTTATAAATTTAAAGCAGACGAAGTAGAAATAGACAATCCAATTAGGATTACAAAAGTTGGTGGATATTATTCACACAGAAATACTTTAGACACTGGCACGTTCACAACATCAAGTGGTTATGTAAATTTTATGATTTCACCTATCACAATTAACAGTGGCGAAACTGTTACAATTTCAAGTGGTAGTGATTTGCGGTTAATTTAGTAAATACAGAGAGGATAATTTATGAGCACATTAAAAGTAGACAATTTAAACGGCAGCACTGGCACTACGGTAACTGTACCAGCTGGTCAAATTTTATCAGTAGACACATTTAAAAGTGACAACATTCAAATCACAGACAACATAATATCTACACACACAACAAACTCTAACGTGGTAATAACTCCAAATGGCAGTGGTGCTGTGGTTATAGACGGATTAACTTATCCAACAGCTGACGGAACATTAGACCAAGTTTTAAAAACAGACGGCAGTGGAAATTTAAGTTTTACAACTCTTTCAGCAAATGCAATTTCGCAACTGAACACCAACATCACAGTTACAGACAGTGGTACTGGCTCAATTGTAGCAAGTGTCGACGGCAATACAGAATTAACAATTACTAACGACGGTGTAAGAGTGCACGGTAATTTAACAATCGACGGCGAACAAACTGTTATTAACACAACGACATTATCTATTGAAGACAACATTATTGAGTTGAACAGAAACGTATCATCAAATGCTGGAATGCCCACTTACAGTGGAGTAAAAATTAACAGAGGTGCAATTTCTTCTACTACTGAACAAGATTTATTTTGGGCGTGGGACGAAAGTTTTGCTGGCACTAATGGCGGGGCTTGGACAGCTTTCTCATCAGCAAATGACAGTGGCTCTGCAAACACATTGGTAGATGTAAGAGCAAACATAGTACACGCAGTTGCAACTGGTGCACAATATTCTGACGTTGCAGAAAGATATGCAATAGACACAGCTGCAGAAAAAGGCAGCATTGTTACGTTGGGTGGCACAAAAGAAATTACATTGGCTGACGGCGAAGAAAGTGCAAACTTTTTTGGTGTAGTAAGTTCACAGCCAGCTTTTATGATGAATGCTGGTGCTGGTAACGATGCATCACACCCTTACATTGCTTGTGTAGGACGAGTTCCAATTTTAGTAAAAGGCACAGCCACAAAAGGACAAGCTATTGTACTAAGTGATGAACGTGGCATTGGAAAAGCTGTTGCAAAAGAAAGTGTTAATCCACACAAAGTGGTTGGCAGAGTATTGGCTGACAAAACTGACACTGACACGAGTTTAATAGAGTGTGTGGTTAGAATTAATCTTTAGGTAAGGAATATTCTTTAGTAACCCACTCCTCATTGTCATATTTTTCATTTATCAATTGTTCGGCTGCACCTTCAAATAAATTTTTAGTAACTTCACCTAAATTTAGTTTGAGTATAACTGCCATTATCTCATTCAACTCGTCTTCTGTATTGCACCAACTATCAAGTTCTACTTGTAAATCATTTTTCCAATTATCCCATTGTGTGCCTACATAGTGGTTATCGAAGTTTTTTGCGTATTGAGTAATTTCGTCTAATTTCTTTGTCATTATCCAAATATATCATCTCTGTTGTTTTCGGTAATAGTGCCGTCTTCCCATTCAACTCTAACTGTTTCTTTAATTTGTTTATTGAGTGGTAAGTGTTCATTTTCGTAAATTAAATTATATTTTTTTTCTACTATTACAATCCATTCACTAGTGTCGTTAATTTCTTCGCCATCGTATTCGCCCCCTTCGTATGGCATTTCATCTTTGTCTTCTTTTAAGTTCCATTCAACAACTTCATAGTCGTGTATTAAATCGCCCCCTTCGTTTTTGAAAATGCTAATTGGCTTTGCTGGGCGACATTCAGATTTTGCTTCGCATACGATTGCCACTTTTTTTGTCTTTTTATCTTTAAAGATTATCTTATCCCACACATTTTGTATTTTCTTCTCGTCTGCCATAACAATAATTTACACTATTTTTTTAT